>Ga0209061_1000727_pt1 | contig 72531 bp, 66 predicted proteins | sample Coa_R1_10_FD_187157 | JGI IMG/M metagenome (GOLD analysis project Ga0209061, IMG submission 187157) | Surface soil microbial communities from Centralia Pennsylvania, which are recovering from an underground coalmine fire - Coalmine... | ecosystem: Environmental > Terrestrial > Soil >... | reverse complement strand
GAACATGGTGGGGAAGATCCCTTCTCGTACAAGGGGTTTTCCCCATCCTCGCAGCATTCGGGCACCGTTTGGTGGATCCTCGGGCGCGAAAGTGCAGGTCAGGACCCTGGTTTTTCGGGAGCTAGTAGACTAGAGCTGGCCCAGCGGTACCTCCAGCTGCACGACCGTCCCCGAGTCGTTGTACATCTTGATCTTGCCACCCAGCTGGCCGACCACGAGGCCGCGAACGATGGCCAAGCCCAGGCTGGTCGACTCTTCCAGCGAGAAGCCCTCGGGCAGCCCGGCTCCGTCGTCACGCACCTCCACCTCCAGGTCCCTGCCCCGGCGAGCGAACGAGATCGTCACTTTGCCCGGGGGTAGCTCGCCCTGGGGGGAGTGGCCCTGGGGGGCGTGGGCCGGGCGGGCCCTTTCCGCACGGGCGCTGAAGGCGTGCTCCACCGCATTTTGTACGAGCTCGTTCAGCACCAGGGCCAACGGGGTAGCCACCTGGGCGCCGAGCTCACCCGCCTCCCCGTCCCAGGTGACCTCAACAGGTGAAGCGGGGCTGGACATGTCTTCAGCCATCCTCACCAGTGAAGGCAGGACCTCGTTGAAGTCGACCGCGTCGGTGGTGTCCCGGGACAGCACCTCGTGGACGAGGGCGATGCTGCGGACACGCCGGTCGGCCTCTTCCAACGCGTGGCGAGCATCGCCCGGCGGCAGGCGCCGGGACTGCAGCCGCAGCAACGACGAGATCGTCTGCAGGTTGTTCTTCACCCGGTGGTGCACCTCGCGCAGCGCCACGTCTTTGCCCAGCAGCAGGCGGTCCCTGCGGCGCAGGTCGGTCACGTCGCGCACGAGGACCAGCGCGCCGGTGGCCCTGCCTTGGTCCAGCAGGGGGATGCAGCGCATGAAAACGGCTACCTCGCCTCGCTCCAGCTCCAACGAAGCCGGGGACAGTTGGGAGAACGCGGTGGGCACGGGCGAGTGGTCGATGCCCAGCTCGTCCAGGCGGGCCCCGAGCACGCCCCGGTAGACGCCCAGACGGTGCAACGCGTTGACCGCGTTGGGTGACGCGAACTCCACCCGGGCCGCCGAGTCGAGCGTCATGACCCCGTCGCCGACCCGGGGAGCTTCATTGGACAGGGGCTCCTCGACAGGGAAGGGGAACGTCCCTTGGGTGACCATGCGGGCCAACCGGTCGAAGATCTCCACGTAGACGCGCTCCAGCTCTCCCGGGCGGCGGCCCACGACCAAGGGGGCCTGACGGGCCAGCACGGCCACGACCTCCCCGCAACAGCGGACCGGTATGCAAACCATGCGTGAGCGTTCGCCTCGCCCCAGAGGGACCTGCTCACCTCGGCCACCCAGCGTGACCTCTCCTTCCACCACGCTGCCCAGCAGCCAGGCCTGGCCCAAAAGAGCGGGCTCTTCTCCGTCCGCCTCCCGTCCCAGCAAGTCCTCCAAGTGGAGGGTCTGGCTGGTAGTGGGCCTCACTTGCCCGACCACGACGAAGGTACCGTCGGGCGAACGAACGAACAGCAACAGGTCGGAGAAGGAAAGGTCGGAGAGCATGCCCCAGCTGCCCACCAGGCGCTGCAGGTGCTCGACCGCCCGGTCCGGCACCTGTGCCCTGTCCCTCAACAGCTCAACCAGCGTGGCCAAGGGCTGGCACCTCCTCTGCCAAAGCTCCCCCACCGCGCCGCTGGTGTGCCCGGGCCACCGGTGCTGCTCGGTGACGACCGCTCGGCCCTGCCCACCTGCCCGCGGCCTCCTCGCCCGGGCTGCCCACCGCCCGGTCCCGCCCGGCTCGCCCGGTTGGCCCTGGCCACCCGGTCACTGGAGGCCAACCAGTCACTGAAGGGGTGCCCCCCGGGCAGCCCAGATGTAGCGGCCCAGCTCCAAGACGCCGGCCAGGTCGTGGACGTCGTCTTCCAGTTCGGGGACGCTCACGCTGAGCCGAGGCGGGCGGGCGAGGTCAGCCCGTTGGTTGGCCTCGCGCCGGGCCACCACTCCGACGTTGTTGAAGTTGACGCCCACTTCGCACAGCACCCGCTCGACCTGGGACGGGTCCCTACCGGCCAAGGGCGCGCTGGCCTGGCACAGGGCCTCGGCCAGTTCGCCGGCCCGGTCACAAAGTGCCTCGGCCCGCTCCTGCAGGCCATCAGCCAGCAGGTAACCGGGGAGCACGCGGTTGAGCACGAGCGCCCCCAGGTGCAGGCCCCGGGAGGGGAGCATGCTCATGAACGTCTCGGCTTCCCGGACCGGGCCAGGGCCGAGGGTGGTCACCACCACAAAGGTGGTCCTCCGGTCGGTGAGCAGGCGCCCCACTTCTTGGGCCCGGCGGACAAAGCCCTCCGACATGGTCTGGAACAAGATGAAGAACTCAGCTATGTCCTGCAGGAACTGGGTCCCCAGCACCCGGTCGGCAACATAGTAGAAAGGCCGGGAAGCCACGTCGACCAGCCGGCTGCGGTACGGGACAGTCAGGAACCGCAGCAACCGGGAAGCAAAGAAGTCCGCCACCCTTTCGGGAGCCAGGAGGAAGTCCATCGCGTTACGCGACGGCGGGGTGTCCACCACTATGAGGTCATAGGCCCCCTCGGAGTGCAGCTCGTAGAGGCGTTCTATGGCGATGTAGTCGTGGCTCTGCACGAAGCGGCCGGCAATGTCCTGGTACAAGGGGTTGGTGAGCACCCGTTGGGCAGTGGCGCGGTCGGGGGCGTGGCGCGTCACCATCCTGTCCCAGCTGCGCTTGGTGTCCACCATGGCCGCCCACAGTTCCCCCTGCGGGGCGGCGCCTGCGGCGCGAAAGGCACTGCGCGGGACCTGCTCGGGCTCGTCGCCCGCGGCGGGCAACCCCAGGGCGCTGGCCAGCCGGCGGGCCGGGTCCACCGTTATGACCAGGACCCTGCCGCCCTGGTGCCAAGCAGCCATGGCCGCGGCGGCGGCAGCCACAGTGGTCTTGCCCACCCCACCGGGGCCGCACACCACGGCTATCTCCTTGGCTGCCAGCAGGGCCTCGATAGCACCCGAGCCTTCTTCGGGGGGCGGTGCCGGCCCCTGCCCCGAGCCCCGGGCAGTGCCGTCGGGAGTGGGCGGCCCGCTCGTCAACTTTCCATCTCCGCGGCGATAGCGGCCGCCACCTGGCGGGTGGCCCTGAGGCCGTAGGAGCGGAGGAACAGGTAGGGGACGTACAGCACGGGCACACTGGGCCCGAGAAAGGCGCGTAAGCGCTCGAGGTGGGCCGCTCTGGCCCGTCGCGTCCTGACCATCAGCCTGGCCGCCTCGAGCAGCGGCCCCGCTGGCCCCCCCAGCTCGGCGGACAGGGCGGCGGTGGCCTCGGGCTCGCCCAGTGCCTCGAAGATCTCCTCCTCCCGGTTCCCGAACAGCTCGGGCAGCACGCGGTTGACCACGACCCCGGCAAGCCCAACGGTGGTCTCCTTGGCCAGCCGGCCCACCAGCTCGATGGTCTCGGTCACCGGCATCTCTTCCGCTGTGGCCACAGCCAGTACCCCGGTGGTGGCGGGGTCAGACAGGATGTCCAGCACCCAACCGGTCTCGCTCCGTATGGGGCCGACCCGCACCAGCCGGTTGATGGCCTGGGGTGCCGCCAGCTGGCCGATGATGTGGCCGCTGGCCACGGCGTCCACCACCACCAGGTCATAATGGCGCTCCCTCACCTCCCAGCACAGCTTGCCGACCGTGACTATCTCCCGGACACCGGGCGCCGCGGAGGCGACGAAGTCGAGCATCCGGGCCAGAGGGGCGACATACTGGCCCCTGGGCAGCTTCAGCTGGAGGGCGAGGTACTGGCGCAGGGACGCTTCGGTGTCCATGGACATGGCCCACAAGTTGGGCGCCACCAGGCGAGGCTCGAAACTGGTCGGGCCCGCCTCGAAGCTCGAGGCCAGGTCACCTTTGGCATCGAGCTCACAGACCAGGACCCGCTTGCCCTGGGTGGCGCCCAGCTGCGCCAGGGCAGCGGCAACGGCTGTCTTGCCGACGCCCCCCTTGCCCGTGACGAAAATGAGCTTGCGGTCGAGCAGCCGGGGTGCCGTCAACCTTCAGACTGCCGCACCGAAGCCGACGCGCCGGAGGTCAGCGGCGGTGTCGAGCTCCACGTAAGCAAGCTTGGCCACCGGTACGCCCACCCGCCGGCCACGCCTGTCGGCCAACCAGAGCAACCCAGTCCCCTTGGCAATGGCTTGGTCAACCTGGGCCACCAGCTCGTCCGGGCCCACGCCGTCGGCCAGCTCCACTTCTATCTCTCGGGGTGCTTGGGTAACGCCAATGCGGACTTCCACCTCTCGCTCCAGTCACTCGGTCCCAGCTCGATGCTACGCCACCGCCGGGGGCCTATCGGGCCGCAGCCGAAGAACGGCCCGGACGGGGCCCGGGCCCATGAGGCCCCTGCTGCCCACGGGGGCCTGCCAGCCCGGGACCTGCTGCCCACCCGGTCCCCTCAGCCTTCCACCCCAGTTCCCCTCTGCCTTCCACCCCCGTTGCGGTAACCGTCCTTGGGCCCGGCTACCGTGTGCCCCATGCCATGGACAAGGGGCCCAAGGTGGGCCAGCAATGACCTCAGCCTGCCCAACGAAGCGGTGGTGCCCGGCCAGGAGGTGGTGCTGGCCCACGCGCGCTCCCCCCGGGTCGGGGCCAGCCTGGTGACGAGGCAGGCACGCGAGGAGGCCGAGGCGGGGTCGCTCGCGCCTGGGGCCACGCGGGCCTCTGGGGCAGGCAACCGGGCCGAGCCAGAGGCAGCTGACCCGCTGCGCACCTGCTTCGAACGAGACCGCGACCGGATCCTGCACGCCAGCGCCTTTCGCCGGTTGGCGGGCAAGACCCAGGTGTTCGTGTTCCCCAGGGACCACCAGCGCACCCGGCTCACCCACGCCTTGGAGGTGGCCCAGGTGGCCACGGCCGTCGCCCGGGCCACGGGCCTCAACGTCGCGTTGACCGAGGCGATCGCCCTGGGCCACGATTGCGGCCACGGCCCAGGGGGCCATGCCAGCGAGGAAGCCTTCAGCCCCTACCTGCCCGACGGCTACAACCACGCCACCTGGGGGGCGGACGTGGTCCTCGCCCCGCTCAACCTCTGCGCCGAGACCCTGGACGGGATCCGGCACCACAGCTGGTCCCTCCCGAGCCCTCTCACCCCGGAAGGCGCTGTGGTGAGCTGGGCTGACCGCTGCGCCTACTGTGCCCACGACCTGGAGGACGCCGCCCTGGCCGGGATCGTTGACCTGAGGGACCTGCCGCCGTCGGTGGCCGAGGTGGCCGGCCGCTCACGCTCGTCGCAGTTGCGGTGCTTCATCGGGGCGCTGGTCGAGGGCATCACCAGCTCCGGCCACATCGGCATGCCCGAGCCTTACGCCAGCGCCTTGGCCGACCTGCGCCGGTTCAACTACGAACGCATCTACACGCGCCCCGAGTCCATCGCCCAGTCCGAAGCCGTCATAGCCGTGCTGCGCGCCCTGGTCGAGCACTTCATAGACAACCCTTGGCGCCTGCCTGCCGCCTCAGCTCAGCAGGGCCACCTAGGCGATGCCGCCCGCCGGGCCGTCACCTACGTGAGCGGCATGACGGACCGCTTTGCCTTCGCCACCGCGGTCGAGCTCCTGGGCTGGCGCCCCGAGCGGCTTCCCCGCGGCATTGACGCCCCAGCCGGGACTGACGCCCCGGCCGCCCAAGCGAGGTGGTGAGCCACTGGCGAGCAGCGAGGCCGCTAGCCGCCAGTGAGCTGGAGCCAGCGCACCGAGCCCCAGACCGGCCCGACCAGGCTGTTGAGGGCCGAGCCGCTGAGGTCCTGAGGCGCCACCACCCCGGCCACGAACAGTTGCTGGAAGCCGCTGCCCTGTACCAAACCGGCGAACTCATAGATAACGTACGGCACGGCCGGGCCATTTTGAGAGGTCAGCGTCAGGCAGATGGGGGCAGCAACACCCTCGGGCCCGTTACCGGGGAGCTTGGCCGCCTGGGCCTGGCCGCAGAGCTTGGCGTCAGGGAACTTCTGGCCCAGCTGGCTCAAGCGTGACTGGAAGTAGTTGGTGAGGGTGTAGGAGCTGGCCTCTTGGGCGCTGTAGAACTCGACGTTGACACCGCGCGGCCCGTCCAGGAACAGGTCGTCCGCAGTAGAGACACTGTCTTTTGACCACCCCTTCGGCAACCGCACCGAAGCGACCTGGTTGGACACCACAGTCCCCGGAGGTGAGGGCGGGGCCGGAGGTACTGTCGTCGCCGTAGACGTGGGCGGGGCGGTCGTGGCCGTAGTCGTGGGAGGGGCAGTGGTAGCCGTAGTCGTGGGCGGGGCCGTGGTGGGCGGGGCCGTGGTGGGCGGGGCCGTGGTAGCCGCGGTGGCGGGGGGGACGGTCGTGACAGGCGTCGGCGGGATGTTGTGGTGCGAGATGAGCTTGGGCACCACTATGCCGGCAACGACAGCCAACGCCAGCAAGCCCACCACCCCCAGGGCCAAACCGGTGTTGCCAGCCCGCTGCAGCACCGGCGGGCGGTACGGAGCGGCTCCCGAGGGCCAAGGCGCGCCCCCCGGTGCCTGGTAGTAGCCAGGTGGGGCCGTCGGCGGGTAGCCAGGCTGGGGCTGCTCAGGGTACGGCGGCTGGGCTGGCCCGCCCACAGGGGGCTGAGGCGGCGGTGACTGAGGGGGTTGTGTGGGAAGAGATGGGGGTGTGCTTGCCCCGGGCGTCCCGGGGGCGGCAGCAGCGGCCAGAGCGGCCCCGCAGGCCTCGCAGAACGAAGAGCCTTCACTTACGGCAGCCCCGCAGCGCGGGCAGGTGCTAGGCATTGGCTTGCCCTGTGGGCGTCGTGCCCGAGCCCGGAGCGGCCTGGGGACCGGCCGCAGGAGCTGTTGGCGCGCTCATGGGCGCCCCGACAAGGGCAGCCGTCCGGGGCCCCGCGCTCACCGCCCCGCCGCACAACGGGCAAAACGCTGCCGCGCCGACGCTGTGGCGGCAGTGAGGGCAGACCACGGCCCGGAAACCGAAGTCAGTGGCTTCGTCCAACAGGGCGTCATGGACCAGGTGGCGGATGTAAACGAGCAGCCCGGCTATCACCGCCGCATAGAAGAAGACCTCGATGGTCTCGGGGACGCCGTGGTCCTGCAGGAGCTGCCCGACTGCCGAATAAAGGACATGGCCACCCAAGGCAACCGGGACCGCCAGGGCGTAGAGCGCCTTACCCAGCCGCCGGGGCTTCCACAGCGCCGCCACCAGGATCCCGGTGCACGAAGCCTGGAGGATAGGGTTGAGCACGGTGTAGGTGACAACATAGGAAAGCCAGTTGGCGGAGGCGGTGTGCACTGGCTCTGTCGCTATGACCCTGGACAGGTTCACTATGGTCTCCGCAGCTGCATAACCGAGGCCAGCCGCCACACCGAAAGTGAGGCCGTCGATCGTCTCGGTGAACTTGCCGGAGCCCCGCAACCCGAACACCGGCACTGGCTTTACGACCTCTTGGACGAGGGGCAAGACGATGGTGGCGCCGACCAGGTAACCGATCCCTTGGGTCGGCTTGAGAGGCGAGGAATGCAGCAGGGCCTTGGCCACCAGGCTGACCACCACGCCAAGCACGACCCCGGCGACCATGGTCAGCCCCAGGACCTTGGCTGGCTCGTCCCGGTAAACCTGCGCCTCGTACAAGTACACAAGGTAGAGGGCGGGCACCAGCACCGCGGCTGCCAAGATGGCGGCAACGACAAGGCCACCACCCACCAGGGCCACCACGACGGCCAAGCCGCCGATCAGCCCCCAGCGGAACTCATGGGCCCGGTGACGGGGCAGGTGGGGGAAAAGGGTCGTGACGACGCTCGGCTGGGCCACGTGCTCGCCCGCGTGAGCGGCATAATCATGACGGCGGGCCTTGGCAGCGTCACCGCTGCTCCCTCGGTGGGCCCCGCACCAGGTGCAAAACGCCTCATCGGGCGTGTCCCGCCCGCAGTGTTCACAGGGAGTCATCAGTCACCTTTCTTGTACCTTCATTGGCTCGTGCGGCCATTGCCTGGCCCAGCTATGGGCTCGTCCAGCGCCAGCGGGCAAGGACATCGTCGTAGCCCATGACGTCCTGGTTGCCGAAGCCGCTTTTCCAGTTGCACAGGTAGGCGCCATTGGGGGCATTGGGCGTGTAACCGGCCACGGCTGCCCAGGTGCCGCCGGACTGGGCGGCCACGACAGCCAAGAGGACCGGTACCAGTTGGCCACCACCCTCGTCATAATTGGCGCAGTAAAACTCGCCCTGGCCGGGGGCAAAACCTACCTGGGCACCAGGGACCGGCCCTGCCGGCTCGGCTCCCACGACCGGGGGCCCGATCTTCTGCAGAGTGGACTGCACCAGCACGGCCAGGTCCTGGTGCCCATGGCCGGACCACACCAGCAGCTGGCCCCCATCGGGCTCCTGGAACGCCACCTCGGCCCCGAACTGGGCCGGGGCCATTGCCATCGAAGCCGGGTAGCCAAAGGAAAACCCCAGTGAGGCGGCTTGGGAAGCCGAGCTGGGGTAGCTGTGGGCGTCAGGCTCCAGCGGGCCAGCCGAGGGGCCGCAGGAGTACACGCAGCGGTGCTGCGGAGGCAAGACCGCCTGCACGAGCGCACCGACGAAGGTCAGCCCGAGGAACAGGGCACCCAGCTTCACCAGGGCTGGCAACCGGGCAAAGGTGCCCTGCCGGGCCGGTCCGGCTGCGCCCCGGCCGGCAGCCCCCGCCTGGGCCGGGGCCGGCACCCAAGCCCCCGCTGCCGGGCGGGCCCCGGCGGCTGCCCCGCAGTTGGGGCAAAAGCGTGCGTTCGCCCGCAACGGTGCCCCGCAATGGCCACAGGACCTGGCCACCGCGGCAGGGGGGGCAGCCGTGCCCGGAGCGGTCACCGGGTGCCTCGTTGGTAAGCGATGAGGTCATCGACCAAAGCCGAGGCGTCGGGAGAGCCCCAGCCGGTGGCGAAGTCCCAACCTGGGGCCGCCGGGTAATAGAGGTTGTTGCCAAGCCTGACGTCGTGGAAAGCGGGAGCGGGGAACCGGCCGGGGTTGGCGCCAAAGTCGTACAGCGCCGGGTTGGCGAACCCGACCGAGGGCAGCCCCCGCTCGGCCAGTGCCTGGTCAGCAAGCGCCACCAAGGCCGCCCACAAAGGTGCTGCCGCTGAGGTCCCCCCCACCGGCACCCACTGGGGGTCGGAGAGAGAACTGTAGATGTCCCAACCGGTGTTGGTGTCGGCCAGGGCCGAGACGTCCGGTACCTGCCGGTGGCCATTGGAGAACTGGTTGAGCACCCCCGGGCCGGCCTGCCAGGAAGGGCGGGCGAAAATGGCGCTCAGGCCACCCCCGCCCCCGGCCTCTTCGACCGGGTCCCCCCAGGCCGCTTCTTGCCCGTAGGTCGAACCGGCGCCCAAGAAAGCGGTCGTCCCTCCGACGGCCGTGGCATAGGGGCTGTCTGCGGGGACCTGCGTACCTGGCTTGCCCGCGACCGATGTCCCGCTGTCGAGGCAACTATAAGCACCGCTGTCGCCCGAAGAAGCAAGGAACGTGCCACCGTGGCTCACCAGCTGCTCCAAGACGGCACTGAACTGTTGGGCGTCCGCGGGATCCTCGCCAACGAGCCCTGGGCCACAGGCAACATCGGCCAGGCTGTAACTGAACACCGCATGGGGGTAGGCGCTCACCGCGGCCTGCAAGGCGGCCACCATGCCGGCTGAAGTCGCAGCGGACTCGTAGACGACCAGGTGGGCACGGGGAGCCAGGGCGTGCACCACCTCCAGGTCAAGGGTGGCTTCGGTTGGCTCAGTGCTGGCCGTGGCCGGCTGAGGGCTGCCCCAGGCCGGGTCGAGGACCGGGCCGGTCATGACCGGGGCGGGCAGGCCAAAGGCGTTGGAGTAGGACACTATGTCGGCTGCCTGGTAGGCATCGATCTCCAAGAAGACGACGGTTTGGCCGGCCCCGTCCAGGCCACCTTGGTAAAGGGGGCCGAAATGGTACAGGCCGGCCACCTGGGACGGCGTGTAGCCACCCGCGCTCTGGGGGCTGCTGGAGCTGTCCCGGCCTGCCGCGGTGGCCCCCAAGGCGACCGGGGCGCGCCCAACCGGGTAGTCGTCCAACCCGAGCACCGAGGTGACCAAGCCCCGCAGCGGGCTGGCCAAGCGCGGCTGGGCGGCCGGGGCATAAAAGACGCGGCCACGCTCGCGGCCAACCCTCACCCGGTAGCGGCTGAGGGCGACCGAGAACACCCGCTCCAGGGCCGAGGCCCGGCCGCTCACCTCCATGACCGCATCGCCGGGCGCCCAAGCAGCCCTCAGGCCGTAAGAGCCGAGGACCCTTTCCGCAGCGTGGACGGAGGCGGGGCCGGGGCCAAAATCCTGGCTGTAACGCAGCGCCTGGACGGCGCGGCCTTGGCCCAGCAGCCTCGCCAGCAGGAGCTCGTTGCGCTGGCGTAAACCCAGGGTCACCACAAGGTCCCGGTCACCTGGCAACGCGCCCAGCCGCACCACCTGGTTGCCAAAACTGCCGCCTGTGAGGACAGAGGCCAGCCCGGGACGGCCGGCCCGAGGGTGCTGCGGGCCGGGCCCGTAGGGCTGGCGGCCGGCCTGGGCAACAGGCTGCCCCAGGGCCCAGGACGTGGCCACACCGGCGCACACCAACCCGCTCGCCAGCCAAGCTGCAACCCAGGCCCGCCCGCGCCGAAATGACCTTCGCCCAAGCACAGCCGGGGCGCCCCTACCCACGGGAGCTACCGAACGCCGGCATCAGCCAAAGCCGAGCAAGGAGAACGAAGTGGCGACTTGGAAGCCCATGGAGTCCCGGCCAAACCAAAAAGAGGACTGCCCCGGCCCATAGACAATTACCACGGCGACAGCGTAATCGTCGACAACGTTGGAGGCAATGCTTTGGTCCTGGTTGGCTTGGCCCGGGGGGACCCCACTGGGGGCAATTATCCCGGCACCGACAAAAGCACGCACCCCGGTGCTGGCGCTCGTGTAGAAGCCCGCCATCATGTCGGAGGTGTCGTTCCATATGTAGCTGTAGCTGCGGTACTGGCCTTGCAGGGCCAGGTCACCCGGCAACGGGGAGTGCCCCTCGAGCAGGCCCAATGCGTACTGAGCCACCGGCACCACCAGATCTTGTTGAAGCTGCTGCGGGCTGCCTGAGTAGGCGGTCCTCTCGGGGTAGAGACGGAAGATATAGGCTCCCTCCAGCCCGTCGGCGGAGGCGTAGTGGAGCTCCGCGGTCGACAGGGGGCCGTGCAGCTGCACCGAGGTGCCCCACACCCTCACATTGGCCACGCTCGGGGGCTGCATATGCCAGCTGGAGGGGACGCAGAGGCCCATGTTCATGTAGCTGCCCAAGGCCGGGGACAGGGCGGTGGCGACGTAGTCGCCCGGGGCCCCGGGCGTAAGGGCCACCGACCCAGCCAGGGAACCGTCTACGAACACCTCGGCTTTGTACTGCAGGTTCGTGTAACAGGTTTGCGCGCCGCTCAGGAGCTCGGTCTTGGCGACCAATGAGCCGTCCTGTTTGGTGAAGCACCTGCCCCAGGGCCAACCGGCGGGGCCGCCCCAACAAGCGGTGGCGGCGATCCCCTCCCAGGTTGCCGAGCTGTTGGCCCGCTCGAACCACAGGACCGTTACTGGCCCAGACGCCAGGCGCGCCGCGTCGCCAGGCGCGCTCAGCTCGATGAGGTTGGGGGCCACCACCGCGCTCAGCTCGACCTGGGCGGTTGGCGGCCCCGGGTCGCTTACCACCCTGCCGTCAGCGAGGGAGGCGGTGAGGATCCCTTGGGCGTCAGCCAGTGCCGCCCTCAGCCCGGGGGAGCTGGCCGCGGCGGGCGTCTCCCCGAGGTTCATCAGGTCCTGCAGGCCGCCCGCCAGCCAGTCGAGCTGCAAGCTGCCGTCGGTCGAGGGCAGCGGCCGGGTGCAGGTGCTCAGCACAGCCGGGGCCGAGCAGGAGTAGAGCATGTGGGTGGCGGCTGCCAGGTACGAAGCCTCTGCGCCGCGGTAAGCGCCACGGGCCAGCTGAGCCAGGCCCAGGTTCATCAGGCTGACTGGGTCTTGGGGGTCGAGGCCTACGGCCCGCCGGTCGAACGCCACCGCCTGGGCCGGCGGCCGGCCCCGGCCGCCGTCCATGAGCCATTGGTAGTAATAGTCCCAGCCAACGTCGGCCACCAGGCTCGTGTCCCGGTCGCCCAGGCGGTAAGCGGCCAAGTCGTCCCGGATGGAAAGCCGCTCCCACTGAGGGGCGACGGTGGAGACAAAACCGCCGCCCAGCTGCTCAGAGCCACGCCCCACTTCGGCTTGAGACCGTTGTGCGTAGGCTTGGGCGTAATCCGGCCGGGCTGCGATAGCTGCGCTGAAGTCATCGATGGCGGCCTGGTAGCCGGCGGGCGTCACCGCCTGGGCCAAAGCCACCACCCCGTTGGCGTAGTCCATGGCCGCGGCATCCGAAGGGGTGCCGGGCTGCCTGGTGGCCACCAGGCCTGCTCCCCAAGCCAGGCCAGTCAAGACCAAGGCGGTGCCAAGCACACTGAAAAGGAGGCGGTTCCGGCCGTAGAGCACATAGGCCGAACCGAACAGGAACAAGGCCACCGCCACCATGGTGACGATGGCGGTGTACGAATTCACCAGCGCCGACCACTTGCCGGCGGCGTCATTGTAGCCATCGGCCTTGGCCTGTAGGTAGGTGCCATAGCGGGCCCGCTCGGCGAAGAAGTCCTTCGGGAAGTTGGGGTCGGGGTCGCCGTTGCCGAGGTTGGGACGAAGGTCGGCCGCAAGGCCGGTACCGGCCGCCGCGACCTGGGCGCGAGCGGCTTGGTAAAGGGCGGCCCAGTTGGAGGTGCCCGGCTGGTCGTAGCCCGCCTCCAGCATTTCCTGGGCAGCCTTGGCCGACAGGGCCTCCTTGTAGAGGTACAGGGAGTAGTCGGTTTCTGCCTGCTGGTAAGCACTGGTCTCGGCGGCGCTGCCCAGCAGGCCCAGTTGCTGGGCACGGTCGCTGTCATCCGAGGCTGCCCCAGAGGCGCGGTTGAGCATGAAGCCACCCAAAGCAGCCACCAGTGTCCCCAGCACGATGGCGAAGGTGAGCACCCGGTTGGAAGGCTTGGCTGGCGCTCGGTGAGCCCGGCTGAGCTCGCCGCCAGGCCCTTGGCTACCGGGGGCGCCCGGCTGGCCGAGGGCGGGCGGCTGGCCCGAGGCAGCGGCCGAAGGGGCCCCCACAGCACCGGCTTCGGCTGCACCGGCTTCGGCTGCACCGGCTTCGGCTGCCACCGCGCCGGCCTCGGCTGTCCCGGCCAGCTCGCCCAGTATGGGCTCGACCTCGAAAGGCCCCCCGGTCACCGTGGCCCCGTCGCGGCCTCGAGCGGTCCCACGGTCATCGCAGGCCCGCAGCCACGGCCACGCCGAGGGCAGCGGCGATGGCCAGCACCCCAGGCGCCAGCGCGTGGGCGCGCCTGTGCTTCCAGCCCAGGTAAGAAACGGTGAGGAAGAAAACAGCCACGATTATCAGGGCACCGGCCAGGACGATCTGCTCGGCAGTAGACCGCTCTGCGCGGGCAGTGGACTCCAAAGCCGCGATGTGGCTCGGGCCCAGGGTCTGCAAAGCCGTCTGGTCCTGGCCCGGCTGCACGCAGGGGTTGGCCAGCTCGGTGGCCAACTGGCCGGCAAGGTCGTAGTCGACCAGCCCACCTGCACCGGGGCTGTAGGGGAAGTAGCAAACGAACCCAGGAGCCAGGGCGCGGGCTTGGGCGCCCTGGGTACGGGCTTGGGCTTCCAGTTGGAGCGCGCTCAAGCTCTGGCCGGCCTGAAGGGCATAAGCCGCCTGCTGGTAGAGGTTGGCCTCGGCCACCGTGTGCTGCTGGTACTGCTGGGCCAACCGCACCCCGAAGTCGACGTAGCTGTCCTGCTCGGCCTTCACCGTCTGGTACTGGGTGGTCTGCGCCAAGGCTTGCTGGCTCTCGTCGGAGGCCAAGGAGAACTCGCTCGAAGCCCACCAGGCCAACAGCGCCCCGGCAATGGACAGCCCGGCCACGAGCATGACGACGCCCGCGTTCCAGCGGTCCAAGGCGGCCTCCTCGGGGGTCGGGGGCGGCGAGGGCGAGCGGTCGAAACGGTAACGGCGCCACTCCATGCGCAGCAACAACGCGCCCGCCACCAATAGGACAGCCAAGGCGCATATGACCACCACGGGCACCTGGCCGCTCCCTTACGCGGTGGCTACGGCTGGCCTAACTGCCACGGCCGCACAGTACCGATGGCGCCGCCCGGGCGCAAGTGCCTAAAGGTGGGCACACACCCCAAAGTGGCCCACGGGCGCCGAGCGCGGCCCCCCCAACGTGCACCGTGGCCCCGGCGCCACCCGCCCGGCTTCAGAAGCGCAGCCCTGGCCCAGCCCTGGGGCGCGGCTTTAGCGGCGCAGCTCCAAGGCTCAGCTCAAGGGCGCAAGGACGGGCAACGGGGCCGGCCCGCCTTCGACGTCGACCTCCACGACATGGGCTATGTCCGCGGAGCTACGGCCGACTTGGAGCTGGTAGGCGCCCGGGCTCACGTACCACCCGGCTCGGGAGCGGTGGGGCCCGGCTTTTTGCCGGTCGGCGTCGTTCTTGGCCAGGCGGCCCACCAGTACGGGGAACTCGGTGTCCGCCACCTCCCAGTGGGCAAAATCGCGTTCGGTGAGCCCCAGGCGGACAGTGGCCGACTGGCCGGGTGAAAGGTGGACCTTGCCAAAGGCCTTCAGCTGTTTGGGGGGCAGTACGGGCCAGCCCGCAGCAGCCAGGCCCGGGGCGGGCGGGGCGACGTACAGTTGCACCACCTCGGCCCCAGGGAGCGAGCCCGTGTTGGTCACCTCGACCTCCACCGAGAGCCTGCCTCCCCGGGCCAAGCGGCGGGGGGTGACCCGTGGGGCGCCGATCTCGAAGGTCGTGTACGAAAGCCCGTGGCCAAAGGGGAACCGCACCGGCAGGTGGCGAGCCTCGTACCAGCGGTAACCCATGAGGAGGCCCTCGCCGTAACGCACCAGGCTGGCCTCCGCGGGGAAATTGCCGAACGCCGGGGTGTGCTCCAGGCGTTCGGGCAGGGTCACCGGCAGGCGCCCGCCTGGCCCGGCCGTGCCCAAGAGCACGTCCGCCAGGGCGTTGCCCAGCTCCTGGCCGGCGAACCAGCACTGCAGCAACGCAGCCGCCCGGCCGGCAAACGGGAGGGAGACGGGGGCACCGGTGTTCACCACCACGACGGTGCGAGGGTTGGCAGCCAGCACCCGGTCGACCAGTTGCACCTGGTCGCCCGGCAAGTCCATGGTGGCGCGGTCGGTGCCCTCGGTTTCCCAGAAGTCATTGGTGCCCACGACAACGACGCAGGCGTCGGCATGGCGCGCGGCTTGGGCGGCCCGGGCGATGTCCTGCTCGTTGGCCCCCGGGCCGGCGGCGGCCAACGCGGCAGCCTCGGCCTCCGACCGTGGCTGGGAGCACCCTTTTTCGAAGACGACCTCGACCCCCTCCAAGCGAGAGCGCAAGGCCTCCAGGGGCGTGACCACGTAATGAGGGGACACCCTGGCACTGCCGCCCCCCATGATGGCCGGTACCTCGGCATTGGGGCCGATCACGGCCAGGCGCTTCAAGCCGGCTGGGCGCAGGGGCAGCAACCCGTCGTTGGCCAACAGCACCATGGCCTCGGCGGCTGCCCGGCGGGCAAGGGCGCGGTCCTCGGGGCGGTCCAGCGGTTGCTCAGGGAGCCCGGGAGGGTCGTCGAGGGCGCCGACCTGGTCGAAAACGTTGAGCAGGCGGCGGACCTTGTCGTCGAGGACAGCCTCTTTCAGCGCGCCTTGGCGCACCGCCACGGCCAACGCCGGCCCGAAGGCCCGGCCCGGCCCAGGCATCTCCAGGTCCAGCCCCGCCTCGGCCGCATCCAGCGTCGAGGCGGCCGCCCACCAGTCGGTCATGACAATGCCGCCGAAGCCCCACTCGCCCCTCAGGGCCCCCTCCAGGATGTCGGCGCGCTCGGCCACGTAGCGGCGGTTGAGCCGGTTGTAGCTGGTCATCGCGGCCAGGGCCCCGGCTTGGCGCACGGCCATCTCGAACGGCAGCAGGTACAGCTCCCTCAAGGTCCTCTCGTCGACTTCCGACGAGCAGGTGCGGCGCTCGAACTCGCTCTCGTTGCACACCAGGTGCTTCACCGTCGCGGCCACGCCTTGGCCCTGGGCGCCAGAGATGTAAGCCGCGGCCAGCTTGCCCGAAAGGACAGGGTCCTCCGAAAAACACTCGAAGTTGCGGCCCCACAGGGGGTGACGGGCCAGGTTGACCGTCGGGGCCAGCAGCACCCGGGCCTGCTTGTCGCGGGCCTGGCGGGCCACCGCGGCGCCCACCTGCTCAACCACCTGGGGGTCCCAGGTGGCTCCCAAAGCAGACCCCGAGGGCATGCACAGGGAAGGAGAAAGGCTGAGGCCGCCAGGGCCGGTCTGGCCCCTGGCCCCGTTGGGGCCATCGGTCATCTTGACTGCCGGCACCCCCAGGCGCTCGAGCGGGGCCGTCTGCCAAGTGTCAAGGCCAGCAGTAAGTGCAGCCTTTTCCTCCAAGGTCATCTCGGCCACCAGGGCGTCGATGTCGCGGCGCGCCCGGCCCTCACTGGTCGGCTGGTCCATGCGCGCACAATCTAGCCGGCCCGAGGGCGGGCCCCTACAGGGCGGCTGAACCGCGCTGGCCGGTGCGCACCCGCACCAGCTGCTCGACGGGCACGACCCAGATCTTGCCGTCGCCGATCTTGCCGGTGCGGGCCGCGGACTCGATGGCCTCGACCACCCGGTCTGCGTCTGCGTCCTCGCACACCACCTCGACCCGGACCTTGGGGACGAAGTCGACCTGGTACTCGGCCCCGCGGTAGACCTCGGTGTGGCCCCGCTGGCGCCCGAAGCCCTGAACCTCGCTCACCGTCATGCCGGCGACACCCACGGCGTGCAGGGCGTCTTGGACCTCCTGCAGCCGGAAAGGCTTGATGACCGCAGTTACCAGGCGCATGTCAACCGACCTCCCTCCAGTGGGCACTGCCCACGCAACGGGCCTCCGACAATGGCGATGGCAGGCCCACCGCTAGCCGTAAGGAGCCTGTCACTCGCCACCATGGCGGGCCCGGCCCCCGATGGAAAGAGCCTCGAGGTCGTACGCGCTCTCCTCGTGCAGGGAGATGTCCAGGCCCGCCACCTCGGCCTCGGGGCTCACACGCATCCCCATCAACTTGTGGACAGCCAACCCTATTGCTGCCGTAGCCCCAAAGGCCCAGGCAGTGGTGACCAAGACGGCCAGGGCTTGGTGGCCCAGGAGGCTGGCCCCGCCCCCGTACAGCAACCCGTTCAGCCCCTTGGCCGCCGCGGTACCGAAGAACCCGACGGCCAGCATCCCCACATACCCGCCAACCCCGTGGACGGCGAGCACGTCGAGCGACTCGTCTACGCCCAGCCGGAACTTGAGGCGCACGGCCAGTGCGCAAAGGGCACCGGCCGCCAAACCTATGACGGTCGCCCCCACGGTGTTGACGAACCCGCACGCCGGCGTGATGGCCACGGCCCCCGCAACTGCCCCAGAGACGGCGCCCAGGGTGGTGGGCTTGCCTGTCCGCCACTTCTCGACCGCGGCCCACGCCAGCAACGCTGCCGCGGTAGCCGTGTTCGTGTTCACGAAGGCAGTCCCGGCCCGGCCCGCAGACAGAGCTGAGCCGGCATTGAAGCCGAACCAACCGAACCACAAGATCCCCGCGCCCAGCACGGAGAGGGGCACGTTGTGGGGCCTCATGAGCTCCCGTGGCCAACCTCGCCGGCGGCCGATGACAAGGGCTATGGCCAGCCCCGAAAGGCCGGAGTCGACCTCGACCACGCTGCCGCCGGCGAAGTCCTCCACCCCCCGCTTGGCCAGCCAACCCTCCGGGGAGAACACCCAGTGGGCGAGCGGCGCGTAAACAATGATGGACCAAGCGGCTATGAACACCATGAACGCCCCGAGCCGGGCCCGGTCAGCGATGGAGCCGGTGAGCAGCGCCGCGGTGACGATGGCGAACATCATCTGGAAAACGACGAAGGCGACCTGCGGCACGCTCTGGCCGGCCATGCCCGGCACAAGCTGGCCGATATGGGAAAGAGCCGCGAAGTGGAACGTGCCCAGCAACCCCACGCCGCCCCAGTCGGGCCCGAACGCCAGGCTGTAGCCCACCCAGACCCACAGCAGGCTGACGACGGCAATGGTAATGAAGTTCTGCATGAGCATGGCCAGCACGTTCTTGCGCCGGACCATGCCCCCGTAGAAAATGGCGAGCCCGGGCACCATGAAAAAGACCAGTGCCGCGCTCGCCAGGACCCACGCCGTGTCACCCGCGCTGTAATGGTGCAACCCCGGCTCTCCCTGGCTCGACGTCCCGCGAGCAGGGTCGCTCAAGGCGCTCCCTGGCTCGGCTCCCACCAGTAGGGTAGCGAAAGCTGCACCAGCCGGCGCAAACCCCGACCCCGAGGGTGCTCCGGCCCCGAGGGTGCCCCGGCCCCGAGGGTGCTCGGGCGCGGTGGCAGGGAGTAGGCTTGCCTCGTGGTGTCGATGAGCGTGGAGCTGCGGGGGCCGACCGAGCGCTGGAAAGCCGAGTGGGCCGACCTGTACGAGGAAGTGGTCACTTCTGGGCTGTGCACCGGCTGTGCCGCCTGCGTGGTCGCCTGTCCCCATGACGTCCTCGGCTACGACGCAGGGGGCACGTACCGGCCGTTCCACCTGGAGGAGGAGCTGGGCCCTGGAGGCTGCACCCACGGGCTGCGGGGCTGCACGAGCTGCACCCGGGCTTGCCCGCGGTTCCGTTCCTGGGAGCCGGAGGCTGACTCCTTCCTCTTTGGGCGCCCCCGCGAGCCATCGGAGCAGGCGGGCATGTCCCGCACGGTCCTGCTCGCCCGGGCCACGGACCCCGAGGTGGTGGGAAAAGGCCAGGACGGCGGGGTCGTGTCGGCCATCCTCATCTGGTGCCTCGAGCACGACCGCATCGATGCGGCCTTGGTCTCCGTCCTCGAAGGTGACGGCTCGGGCTGGCGAGCCGTGCCCGGAGTGGCCACCAACCGCGCTGAGGTCCTGGCCGCCGCGGGTTCCCGCTACACCTACTCGGCCAACACCCTGGCCTACGCCGATGCCATAGCCGCCGGTGCCGAACGGTTGGCCTTGGTGGGCATGGGCTGCCAGGCGTCGGCACCGGTGGTAATGAAGGCACGCAAGGCGGGCAAGGTGGGCCGGCGGCTGGCCCTGTCGATCGGGCTCATGTGCTCGAAGACCTTCGACGACGCCATCTTCGAGGAGTTCTTCGACGCCCGCTACGGCATCGCCCGCAAGGACATCGCCAAGATCAATATCAAAGGCGTGTTCCAGATCTGGTGCCGGGACGGCTCGTACCACGAAGTCCCCCTGAAAGAAGGCCACGCCTGGACCAGGGAAGGGTGCAAGTTGTGCCCGGACTTCGCTGCCGAGCACGCCGACATATCGGCCGGCGGCATAGGGGCGTTCAGCGACTGGACGCTGACCGTGGCCCGCAGCGAGCAAGGCCAGGAGGTCATCGACGAGATGGTCGCCGGCGGCGCCTTGGAGGTGCGCCCGGGCGACGACGACCCCGACGCCCTGGCCCTGATGAGCCGGCTGGCCAGTGCCTCCCGGCGCCGCTGGCCCGCCTCCGCGGCCCCTGAGCCCCGGCTTGGCCTGCCCGCCCGTCCCGCCCGCGGGCAGCCCAGCAGGCAGGCTGACGGCTAGGCGGGCGCGAGGCCAAGCGGCGGCTGGCGGGCTGGCCAAGCGGTGGCTGGCGGGCGGGCTGGAGGGTGGGTGCACCCCCCGGAGGCGCTGGCGTGGCGACGACGTGCTAAGTTGGCGCTCCGCCATGGGTTCACTGATCAAGAAGCGCCGCAAGCGCATGCGCAAGAAGAAGCACAAGAAGATGCTGAAGGCCACACGCTGGCAGAGGCGGGCCGGCAAGTAGGTGCGCTAGCGGGCTACGTGCACGACCATGAACCCGTCCCCCTGGTGTTCTCCGGGAACGAACCAGGTCGAGCCGCTGCCGGCCAGGACGGGCTGCTGCCCCGTGGCGTCGCCCAGGCGGTCACGCCACTCGGCCAACCGCGGCTCCACTTTGAGGGCGGCCGGCTCCAGGTCGTTGGGCCCCTCCCCGACCGGCCCGCCCATGTCGTCCCAGGCCCGGTAGACCGCGGCGGTAGGGACCCCGAAGGGCGGGACGAGCAGGGTGTAGGCCTGGCCCTCGACCTCCTCGAACGGCAGGGGGGACACCTGCTCGCCGATGCCTCGCACCCGGGCGCGCCCCAGCCCGGCCAGGCAGAAGGGGACGTCGGCCCCTAGGCGGGCCGCTTCGGCCAGCTGGGTGCCGGCGTCGAGCGCCCGAGCCCCACCTGGGGAGCCCCAGCCCGCCCAGCGCAGCACGGCAGCCGCGTCCGCCGAGCCCCCACCCAAGCCGCCCCCTACTGGGATCCGCTTGACCAGCCGTACGTGGGCCTGCCGGCCGACCAGCTCGAGGGCACGCAGGACGAGGTTGGGACGGCCCGCGGGCACGAGGCCCGAGCCCCTCCCCCCGGCGCCGGCGTCGACCACCTCCAGGCCCTGGCCAGGGAGGAAGTACAAGGTGTCGGCCAGGTCCACCGTGACCATCTCCGCGTCGAGGAGGTGGTAGCCGTCCGGCCGGGCCCCGGTGACGTGCAGTGACAGGGTCAGCTTGGCCAGGGCCACCCGCACGTCGGGGTTGGCGGTGGCCGTCACTTCTCGCTCACCGGGCCGCCCGCCGGCGGCCGCTGCGGGCCAGCGCGCCGGCCAGCCGGCCCCAGTCATCGATGCTCAACTGCTCAGCTCGCCAGCGGGGGTCGACCCCGGCGACCTCGAACGCAGCGGGGGGGACGGTGCCCTCCAGCGCCCGCCGCAGCATCTTGCGCCGGGTGGCATAACCGGCCCGCACGACCTCGAAGAGCAGCTCAGGGGGGGCCACCGCCGGGTCGACCGCCGGCTGGGGCCGGCGCCGCAGCGAGACCAGCGCGGACCCCACCCGGGGCCGAGGCAGGAACACGGACCGAGGCACCGGCCCGCACCACCTGGCCTCGGCCCAGTAGGCGACCTTCACCGACACTGCCCCGTAAGCGGGGTCGCCCGGACGGGCGACCAGGCGGCGGGCCACTTCTTCTTGGACCACCACGACCAGCCGTTCGATGGCGGGCACCCGGTCCAAGAGGTTGGCGACCAGGGGGGTGGCGATGTTGTAGGGGAGGTTGGAGACGAGCACCCAGCCCGGCGGCGGTGCCAGGAAGGTGGCCCAGTCCAGGGCCATGGCATCGGCCTGTACCACGCGGGCACGGCCGGTTGGGGGGGCCGCTGAGCGAGCCGCTGAAGGGGGAGCTGAGGGGGCCGGGGGCCCAGGTGGCTCGGCCCGGGGGGCCGGGGCCAGGCGCTCGGAGAGCACCTGTTGGAGCACGGGGACCAAGCGGCGGTCTTTTTCCAGGGCCAGGACCTCGGCACCGGTCTCAGCCAGGGCCAGGGTGAGCGAACCGAGGCCGGCCCCCACCTCGACGACTCGGTCCCCCGGCCCCACCTCGGCGGTGCGGGCCACCCGCCGCACGGTGTTGGGGTCGACCACGAAGTTCTGCCCCAGGGCGCGGCTTGGCACCAGCGAGTGCTGCCTCACCAGCCGCATGACCTCAGCCCGGGAAAGCGTCATGGCGAGGTGCCGCAGCCCTGGTGGGCCCATGGGCCGCAGCGGTGCCCCTCATGGGCCGCACCCGTAGAAGGTGCCGGCGTTCTCCCAGGTCGCATCCTCGACCTGGGCCAGGCTGAGCCCCTTGAGGGCGGCCACGGCCGCCCCCACCAAGGGCACGTAGGCAGGCGAGTTCGGCTTGCCCCGATGGGGCACGGGGGCCAGGTAGGGGGAGTCCGTCTCCACCAGGAGGCGGTCGAGCGGGCAGAGGGCGGCGGCCTGCCTCACGTCGTCGGCCTTCTTGAAGGTGACGATCCCACTGAACGACAGCCAGGCACCGATGCCCAGGGCGGCTCGGGCCTCCTCAGGCCCTCCGGTGAAGCAGTGCAGGACCAGCCGGTCGGGGGGCCCTTCGGACCGCAAGATGGCAAAGGTGTCCTCCCAGGCCTCCCGGGTGTGCACCACCAGGGCCAGGGCGTAGCGACGGGCCAGGGCAACCTGGGCGGCGAAGGCCTCCCTCTGGGCCGGACGGGGGGAAAAGTCGTAGTGGTAGTCGAGCCCGCACTCACCGATGCCGACCAGCCGGGGCTGTCCTGGCAACAGCGGCTCCACGCTGCCCACGCCCTCGCTCGCTACGTGGGGGTGCAGGCCCACCGTCGCCCACACCTCCACCCCGGCGGTGCTGGCGAGGCCAGCCACCTCGAGGGCAGCGGCCGAACTGCGGGCATCGGTGCCGACGTTGACCAGCCGGGTCACCCCCGCCCGGCCTGCCTCCTCGACCACGGCCAGGGCGTCGGAGCCCGGCGGCAGGTGGCAATGGCTGTCGAACCACATGACGACGAGCAGCCCGAGCTAGGACGAAAGGCGCGGGAACAAGGGGGCGCCCTGCTCCACCCGCAGCCCACCGGGGTAACCACCCCACTCGGCGGCCTGCGGGAGACGGGCGGCCTGCGGGGGCCCGGGCAGGCCGATGCGCCTCCAGATCTCGGCCGACGAGCGGGTGAGGGCAGGGCTGGCCAGGACGGCAACGATGCGCAGCACCTCGAGCGCGTCCCCTAGGACGCCGTCGACGGCCGGGCCGGGCTCGGCCCGCCACGGCTCGGCCGCCTCCAAGGCGGCATTGGCAGCCCGGACCAGCCGCCAGGTGGCCTCCAGGGCCTCGCTCGGCGCGATACGCCCCCAGGCTGCAGCCGCGGCCGAGTACGCCTCGGCGGCAAGCGGGGCCAGAGGGCTGTCGGCGCGGGGGGCAGGGCCCAGCCCGCCGCACTTGCGCTGGACGAGGGCGGTCACCCGGGCCAGCAGGTTGCCCAGGTTGTTGGCCAGGTCGGAGTTGTAGCGGGCCACCATGGCTTCGTAGGACAGCTCGCCATCGGGGCCGAACGGCTGGTCGCGCAGGAAATGGTAGCGGTAGCCGTCGACCCCGAAGGTGGGCACCAGGTCAGCCGGGAACAGCTGGTTGAGGGCGGTCTTGGACATCTTCTCCCCGCCAGTCAACAAGTAGCCGTGCACGGCGATGCGCCCCGGGGGGTCGATACCCGCGGCCAGGCACAGCGCCGGCCAGTACACGCAGTGGAACCGCAGGATGTCCTTGGCCATCAGGTGGTGCACGGCCGGCCACCAGTGGTTGAAGCGGCCCATGTCCTGGCCGTAGCCGATGGCGGTGACGTAGTTGATGAGGGCGTCGTACCAGACGTAAAAGACGTGGCCCTCGTCCCAGGGCACCCTCACCCCCCAGTCGAGCGACCTGCGGGTGATGGAGACGTCCTGCAGGCCCCCCTTGACCAGCCCGATGGCCTCGTTGCGGCGGGCCTCGGGGGTCACCGCCCCCGGGTGCTGGTCGTACCACTCGAGCAGCCGGCCCGAGAACTCCGACAGGCGGAAGAAGTAGTTGTCCTCCTTCAAGGGCTCGACGGGCCGGTGGTGGACCGGGCAGAGGCCGTCCTCCAGCTCGTCTTCGGTGTAGTAGGCCTCGCACGAGACGCAGTAAGGGCCCTCGTAGGTGCCCTTGGAGATCCAGCCCCGCTCGTACACGGCGCTCATCAGCGCCGCCACCGCCCGGTGGTGGCGGGCCTCGGTGGTACGGATGAAGTCGTCGTAGGAGATGTCGAGCAGCTCCCAGGCCGCACGGTAGCGGGCGCTGGTCCGGTCGGCTTGCTCCTGGGGGCTGAGGCCGTTGGCCTCGGCCGCCCTTTTGACCTTGAGGCCGTGCTCGTCGGTGCCGGTCAGGAAGAACACCTCGTCGCCGAGCAGCCGGTGCCAGCGAGCCAGGGCATCGGCGGTCAGCGTGGTGTAGGCATGGCCGATGTGAGGGGCATCGTTGACGTAGTAGATCGGCGTCGTCACATAGAAGCGGCCCACCTTCGCCAGGCTACTCCGAGCCCCTGGGGGCCGGCCCGAGCACGAGGGAGTACTCGCCCCGAGGCTTGGTGGCCCGGGAGCGCTCCGCCACTTCCCCCAATGGCCCCCTCCAGGTCTCCTCATGGAGCTTGGTGAGCTCCCGGCAAAGGGCGAACGGCCGGCCCGGCCCGCAGGCGGCCACCAGGTCGTCCAGGGTCCGCTGCAGCCGGTGGGGCGACTCGAACAGCACGGCAACCCGCTGCTCGCCGGCCAGGGCCGCCAACCGCTGCGCCCGCCGGCGGCCCGAGCGGGGGAGGAACCCCTCGAAGCACCAGCGGTCCTCAGCCAGGCCCGAGACGACCAAGGCCGCCAGCACGGCCGACGGGCCCGGGACGGCCTCGACCGGGAACCCAGCTGCCAACGCCTCGCGCACCAGCCGGGCGCCGGGGTCGCTCACCGCCGGGGTGCCGGCGTCGGTCACCACCGCCACACATGCACCCTGGTGCAGGCGCCTCAGCGCCGAGGCGGTGCTGGCCGCCTCGTTGTGAGCGTGGTGGGCGACCAGCCGGGGCCCGGTGATGCCGGCGTGGCTGAGCAGCTTCAAGGCCCGGCGGGTGTCCTCGCAGTAGATGTACTTCGAGGCGGCCAGGGCGGACACGGCCCGCGGCGACAGGTCGCCCAGGTTGCCTATGGGCGTGGCCACGACGACCACTCGGCCCCCCTCAGACGTTGAAGCGGATCTCGAGGACATCGCCGTCCACCACCTCGTAGTCCTTGCCCTCGACCCGCAGCTTGCCCGCCTCCCGGGCCGCCGCCCAGGACCCGTGGGCCAGCAGCTCGTCCCAGTGGACCACTTCGGCCCGGATGAAGCCCCGTTGCAAGTCGGAGTGGATCACCCCGGCGCACTCGGGGGCCTTGGCACCGGCCCTGAAGGTCCAGGCCCGGCTCTCTTTCTCCCCGGTGGTGAAAAAGGTCCGCCGCCCGAGCAGCCGGTAGGCGGCTCGGGCCACCCGGGCTAGCGCCCCCTCGCCCAACCCGAGCCCTTCCAGCAGCTCGGCCCGCTCGGCGGCCGGCAGCTGGGCCGCCTCGGCCTCCAGCTTGACGCTCACCCCGAGCACCTCAGCCGAGCCCCCCAGCTCGTGGGACACGGCCTCAGCCAGGCGGGCCTCGTCCGCCAGTGCGTCCTCGCCCAGGTTTACCACGGCCAGGACCGGCTTGTTGGTGAGCAGGAAGAACGGCTTCAACGCCTCCCGCTGCTCGGCCGCCAGGGAGCTGCGGTACACGGGCACCCCCTCGGCCAGGCACCGCTGCACCGCCTCGAGGGCCGTCACCTGGCCCTCCAGGGACCGGTCGGCCTTGGCCGCCTTGCGGCGGCGCTCCAGCTGGCCCTCCACGCTGGCCAGGTCGGCCAGCACCAGCTCCAGCTCCAGCACGCCCAGGTCCTCGAGGGGGTCGGCCCCGCCGGCCACGGCGGTGTCCTCGAAGGCCCGCAGCACGAGGCAGATGGCGTCCGCCTCCCGGATACCGGCCAGGAACCGGTTGCCCAAGCCCTCCCCGGAAGCCGACCCCGCGACCAGCCCGGCGATGTCCACCCATTCCACCCCGGCGTGGACCACCTTGCGGGAGGCGCTCATCTTGGCCAGGGCGTCGAGGCGGTGGTCAGGGACCAGGGCCACGCCCACGCTCGTCTCGGTGGTCGAAAAGGGGTGGCTGGCGACCAGGGCCGAGCCTCCGGTCAGGGCGTTGAAGAGGCTGGACTTGCCGGAGTTGGGCAAGCCCACCAGGCCGATGCGTTCCACGAGCCGAGGCTACAGGCGGGAGCCGGGGCCATCAGGCCCGGCGGCTGAGGTACTGTCGGTGAAGAGGCCGAGGTTGATGCTTGACCACCTGTTCTTGGACACGGTCGGGGCGCTGCGGGCGGCCCTGGACCAGAGCCTGCTCGACCGGGCGGCCCAGGACGACCACCTCACCTCCGACCTGCTGACCGGGGACCTGGCCTGGGAGACCTCCGTGAGCCTGCCCGGGGACGGCGACCCGCCCCGGGTGAGCGCCGACGTCAGCCTCGACTGGCCGACCTGGAGCCAGTCCGCCTGGCGGGCCCTGGCCCTCGGCGAGCCGGTCGAGGATCCCCCGGAGATAGGCATCGAGGTCGTGTTCCGGGCCCAGCGCCTGGCCAGCCGGCCCGCCCTGGGCAAGGTCCTGTCCGCCCTCCCGCCCGACGGCCCCAGCATCGGCGGCGACAGCCTGGCCCGGTCGGCGCCGGTGGTGGAGGAAGCCTACGAGGAAGAGGGGGGGCCGGCCGAGTTCGCGGTGGAGGTCGCTTACGAGGGCGGCTACCGGCTACCGGCCGAAGCCACCGCCCACGAAGGAGGCGAACCGTGGGCCGGCGAGCTGCCCGATGGCACGGCTCTGCCGGCTTGGGGCACCCGCAAGCTCAGCTCCGGCGACGGCCAGCGCTCCCGGGCGGCGACAACCCGCCAGCTGAGGGCGGTCACGGAGGCAACGCTGTCGTCCCTGGGAGCGTGGGTGGCCTCGACCTTGGTGCGCCTGGCCGACTTGGACCTCGATTACCTACCCCCGCCCGAACCCGACGAGGAGCCGAGCTAGGGGTACCCACCCCTGCTGGCGGAGCGGGGCCAACGGGCCGTAGGGTGTCGGCGTGAGCGAGCGCCCCCCTTACCGTTTGCCCAGGGATGTCCTACCCGAGCACTACGCCTTGGTCTTCGAGCCCGACCTGGCCAGCGCGTCCTTCCGGGGCGAGGCGACGGTCGACGTCCGCGTGCTGGCCTCTACCAGCCAGGTCGTCCTGAACGCGGCCGAACTGGACATCAGCGAAGCCCGGGCCAGCGCGCACGAGGGCGACGAGCAGGAAGCCGCGGTCTCCTACCGGCCCGAAGAAGAGCAAGCCGTGCTCAGCCTCCGCTCCCCCCTCGAGCCGGGGCGCTACCAGCTCCACCTGCGTTTCTCCGGGAAGCTGAACGACCTCCTGCGGGGCTTCTACCGCAGCCGGTGGCGCTCCCCGGACGGGAGCTCAGGTTGGGTGGCGGCCACCCACTTCGAGTCCACCGAAGCCCGGCGGGCCTTCCCCTGCTGGGACGAGCCCGACCTGAAGGCGACCTTCGGGGTCACGCTCATTGCCGACGAGGGGCTGACGGCGCTGTCCAACGCTCAGGAGATCTCCAGCGAGAGCCTGGGCAACGGCAAGCGCCGGACCACGTTCGCCGACACCGTCAAGATGTCCACCTACCTGGTGGCCATGGCGGTCGGGCCGTTCGAGCTGACCAGCCCGAAGATGGTGGACGGCGTGCCGCTGCGCATCGGCTCGGTGCCCGGCCGCGGCGCCCTGCGGGGACTGGCCGAGGAGGCAGCCGCTCACGCCCTTTCTTTCCTCCGGGGCTATTTCGACATGCCCTACCCCGGGGACAAGCTGGACCACATAGCCGTGCCCGACTTCGCCGCCGGGGCCATGGAGAACCTGGGCTTGGTCACCTACCGGGAGGCTGCCCTCCTCGTCGACCCCGAGCGCGCCTCCCAAGCCGAGCGCCAGCGGGTCGTCTCGGTCGTCGCCCACGAGACCGCCCACATGTGGTTCGGCGACCTGGTGACCATGCGCTGGTGGGACGGCATCTGGCTGAACGAGGCCTTCGCCACCTTCATGGAACTGCTCACGACCGACGCCTACAAGCCGGAGTGGGAGGTCTGGACGTCCTTCGGTGCCGACCGGGCACGGGCGCTGGCGACCGACGGCCTGCGTTCGACCCGGGCCATCGAGCACCCGGTGGGCCGGCCCGAAGAGGCCGACGACATGTTCGACGAGATCACCTACGACAAGGGGGCCTGCGTGCTGCGCATGATCGAGCGGTACCTGGGCGAGGACAGCTTCCGCCGAGGCATCCACCTCTACCTCGACCGCCACCACCACGCCAACGCCGCCACCACCGACCTGTGGGACGCATTGGAGATCGCCTCGGGGGAGCCGGTCCGGGCCACCATGGGGACCTGGGTGAGCCAACCCGGCCATCCCCTGGTCACCGTCGAGCTGAGCACCGACCGCTCCAGCCTGCAGCTGTCCCAGCGCCACTTCCTGTTCCAGGGCGCACCGGGCGACCGGCTGTGGGTGGTCCCCGTAACCCTGCGCTACGCCACCGCCGACGGCACCGTCCGCCACCACCAGCTCCTGCTCGACAAGCGCTCGGCCGTGGTCCCCCTGGCCGGGGAACCGGCGTGGGTGCTGGTCAACGAGGGGGCTTGGGGCACCTACCGGGCCCACTACTGCGACAGCCTGCGCCAGCGGCTGTTCGCGGCCCTGGGCCAGCTCGATGCCCGCGAGCGCCTGGGCCTGGTCAACGACACGTGGGCGGGGGCCATCGCCGGGCTGGTCTCCCTGAGCGACCCGGTGCGGCTGTGGTCCCTGCTCCAAGCCGACCGCGACCCCGACGTCTGGGGGGCCATAGCCGCGGGGTTGGGTCTGCTCGAAGTGGTGGCCAACGAGGACGAACTGCCCGCTCTCCGGCGCTGGGCCCGCCAGCTGGCAGCCAGCGCGTTCGCTGATGTGGGCTGGGGGGACGAAGAGGTGGGCACGGGCCACAACCCGCGCCTGGCCCGCTTGCGCGCCCGCCTGGTGACGCTGCTCGGGGCCTTGGGCGCCGACCCCGAGGTGCGGGCCCAGGCCCGCCAGAGGCTGGACGACGCCGACGCCCGGCGCTCCCCCATGCACCCGGACCTGGCGACAGCCATCGCCCAGGTGGTAGCGGCGGGGGGTGCCGAGCCCGAGTGGGAGAGGCTCTATGCCCACTACAAGGACGCGGCCAACCCCCAGGACGAGGTGCGCTACCTGCACGCCTTGGCCGGCTTTTCCCAACCCGAGCTCATCCAGCGGACCTTGGAGCTGGCCCTGTCGGACGAGGTCCGCACCCAGGACGCGCCTTACTTGGTGGCCGGGGTGCTCGGGCGCCGGGAGGGGTGCGCGCTGGCCTGGCAGGTGATCGAGGCCAACTGGGACCACATGACCGCCCACTGGCCACCCAGCAGCTTCCACCGGATGCTGGAGCTGCTGCCCGCGCTGGCCGGGGCCGGTGGTGACTGGCCGGCCCGGGCCACAGCTTGGCTCGACTCCCACCCGGTGCTGAGGGGCGAGCGCAAGGTGGCCCAGGCGCGCGAGCGGCTGGGGATCAACCTCGCCTTGCGCCAGCGGGTGGCGGGCCAGCTGGCAACGGTCCTGGGCAGGAGCGCCTGACAAGCTGAGCCAGGTGACGGGCTGGCCCATCGAGATCTTCGCCGTCGACGACTGCTCGGCCCAGCTGGCGTGGCGGGCGTCGCCCGGCCCCGGCTTGGAGGTCGAAGTCGGCGACTTTTCCGCCCGCCTGCAGGCCTCGCCCAAGGCCATGCTGGCCTTGGACCGCGTCCCCGACGGCCCCGTGGACGTGGCGGCGTGCACCGGCGTGAGGCGGTACTGGGAAGGCGGGCGGGCCCTCGACCCGGCCTGGGCCGGAGGGCCGGGTTCGGTGCTGGTCGAAGGGCTGGAACCGGGGACCTGCTATGACGTCGTGGCCAAGGCCGACGGCCGGCCGAGGTTCCTGGCCGGCCGGCTGCGGACCCTGCGACCACCCGAGGGGCGGCTGCTCAGCCGGTTCGCCACCGTGAGCGACCTGCACATCGGCGAGCGCCGCTTCGGGGTCATGGGCCGGGTCCGCGACGCCCAGGCGGGGGCCGCAGCCGGCCCGGACGGGCCGGTTCCCTACCCGGTGCGGGCGCTCGAGGCGGCCATCGAGGAGGCAGCTGCCTGGGGGGCAGAGGTCATCGTGGCCAAAGGGGACCTGACCAACCTGACGACGGCCGCCGAGGTGCGCGACGTGGCCCTTCTGTTCGCCCGGTGCCCGGTCCCGGTGGAGGCGCTGCTCGGCAACCACGACAACAACAGCCGGGTCAACGTCCGGGCCGTCCTCGCCCGCCACGGGACGGTCGTGCCCTGGCAGCCCTGGGCACGGGACCTCGCCGGCGTCCGGCTCGTGCTGGCCAGCACCGCCCACGGCGAGGAGCGCTTCCATCGCGGCCAGCTGCCCCAGCCGGTGGCCCGCCAGCTGGCCCGCCTGGCCGCCGAGGGCGGGAGGCCAGCCTGGATAGGGCTGCACCACCCTCCCGAGCGGTGGCCCTTCCCCACCGTCTACCCGCCGGGCATCCCCTTTGGGGAAGGCCGTGCTTTCGCCGCCGAGCTGGCCAAGGCCGGGGTGGCGAGCACCTGCTGGGTGAGCTGCGGCCACCGCCACCGCAACCGCTGCTACCGCTACGGGCCGGTGCTGGTCACCGAGGTGAGCTCGACCAAGGACTACCCGGGCGTGTGGGCCGGCTACAAGGTGTTCGAGGGCGGCCTGCTCCAAGTCGTGCGCCGGACCGCTCGCCCGGACGTGCTGAGCTGGACCGAAACGACCCGCCGGGCAATGAACGGCCAGTGGGGGCGCTGGTCGCCGGGCCGGCTGGCCGACCGCTGCCTGGTGCACCACTGGGCTTGAGGGGGCCCAGGGCCGGCCCGGCCCTGCCTATTGGGGCCGGCTCGCGGACGGCTGGGAGGGCTCGGCGGGCTGGGCCAGCGAAGCCAGGCGAGCCTCCACGGCAGCCAGCCGCTCCTGGGCTGCCGCGTGGAGGATCTCGGCTTGTTCGTAAAGGTCGGCGGCGGCTTCTATGCCCAGCTCACCGCTGGCCAGGCGGTTGGCCACCGACTCCAGCAGGCCCAAGATCTGCTCGAAGGTGAGCGAGGACAGCGGCCCGGGCGCCCCGCACAGCTCGGCGTTGAACTCGGCGGTCACCGGTCCTCCTCCACCCGGGCAGACAGGCTGCCTTCGGCCAACGCCAGGGCCAAGCGTTCCCCGACCTGCACCTGCGACGGCCGGCGCACGACGGTGCCGTCCTGGCGGCGCACGACGGCGAAGCCACGCTTGAGCACCTGCTGAGGCGACAAGGCCTCAGCCTGGCGCCGCAGCCCGTCGAGGCGGTCGTGGCTGGCGGCCAACCGTGCTCGCAAGGGGGCCCGCCATTGGCAGCGGGCCAGCAGGCGCCTGCGCTCGGCCACCTGGGGGCCAGGATTGGCCCAGGCCAAGCGGTCGGCGGCCAGGCGGCACTGGGCCCGGGCGCGTCCCAGGCCCGCCGCCAAAGCCCTCTGCACCACCACCCGGCCGAGCCTGTCCCGGCTCGACTGGTGGGTGCGCAAAAGTGCCCTCCGGGCTTCCCGCACGAGGTCGGCCAGCCGGCCCTCCAGCTCCTCTCGGTCGGGGACCACCACATGAGCCGCTATGGAGGGGGTGCCGCAGCGCCGGTCGGCCACCTCGTCGCACAAGGGCCTGTCCCCCTCGTGGCCGATGGCCGAGACCACCGGGACCGGGCAGGCGGCTATGGCCCGGCACAGTTCCTCGTCGCTCCAGGGCAGCAGCTGGGTGGCGTCACCGCCGCCCCGGGCCAGGATGACCACGTCCACGCCCGGGCGGGCCACCAGGCGCCCGAGGGCTTCGACGATGGCGGCCGCCGCCCCGGGCCCGCTGACCAATGTCTCTTCGAACGCCAGGGGGTAGCGGGCGAAGCGCGCCGCCACGACCGATTCGATGTCCTTTCTCACCGCAGCGTCAGCGCCGCAAAGCACGCCCACCACCCGGGGCAGGAGCGGCAGCGGGCGGCGAGGGCGGCCGACCAGGCCGTCGGCTACCAGCCGCTGCCTCGTCTCGGCGATCATGGCGGCCACGGCACCCTCGCCGACCGGGGTCACCTCCTCGGCTTCGAGGGCCAGCTGGCCCCGGTTGTTGTCCCAGCTGAGCCGGCCGACGACGACCGCCCGCTCCCCGCTCACCGCCCGGCACCGCCTGGCGGCCCGAGCCGGGCAGATGACCGCGATCTGGGCCGCCCGGTCGCGCAGGGTGAAATAGGTCCACCCTGCCTTCGACACCTGGGGACGGTGCACCTCACCCTCGACCGCCACTCGCCCGATCCCGGCGACCGACCGGGCGATCTCGCCGGCCAGGTGGACCAGGCTCAAGCGGCGGGGCTCGGCCCTACCGGCTGGTGCCGTGCCCTCCCCGGGCCACAGGGGCAGGGTCATGCACCGGCCGTCCCCGGTGGGGGCACCGCAGCGGCCGTCCCCGCTGGAGGTGCGACGACCGTCCCTGATAGAGGCGCGCCCGCGGCCGTCCCCGCTGGGGGCACCGCAGCCACGAGGCCCTGGCCGGCCGAAGTGCCACGGGCCGCCGCCTGCCGGCACTCTTCGACCTCGATGGCGTGGATGCCGTCCAGGCGGGCCTGGTGGCGGCCGCCTTCGAAGCCGGTGGCCAAGAACACGTCGACGATGTCGCACGCCAGCACCGGGGCCAGGATCCGGGCGCCCAGCGCCAGGACGTTGGCGTCGTTGTGCTGGCGGGCCAGGCGGGCCGTGTACTCGTCGTGGCACAGCGCAGCGCGCGCCCCGTGGACCTTGTTGGCAGCCATCTGCTCGCCCTGGCCTGAGCCACCGACCACGATGCCCAGCTGGGCCAGGCCCTGGACCACGTGACGGGCGCAGTCGGCGCAGTAGGGGGGGTAGTCCACCGGCTCCTCCCCGTGGGCGCCCAAGTCCACCACCTCATGGCCCTGTTCCCGGAGGTGAGCGGCCACCACCAGCTTCAGGGCGTAGCCGGCGTGGTCGTTGGCAACCGCGATCTTCACAACTGCTCTTTCTAGTGCTCAGCCGCTACAGCCTGCAGGGCCAGGGTGAGGGAGCGCACGGCCAAGGACGCGAGGGCGAGCTGGCGTGCCCGCTCTTCGCCTGTCGGGCCCCCCCCTGGGCTTGCCTGGGCCGCCCCCGCACCTAGCTGGGCCTGCAGCTCGCCCACCACCCGCTCGGCCCGCTTGAGGGGCCCGGCCCGGGCGTGCGCCCACTCGGACACCGCCTGCCCGCCTGGCCGGCCAGGGTGGGCCAGCAGGGCCCCAGCCGCAGCCTCCACCCTCAGCCGGGTCAGGTCGTCCAAGAGCAGGTGCCTTTCGGCTCGCTCCCAGCGGCCGGCGCGCGGGCTTGGGGGCAGCGCCTCCTGCAGGGCTCCCAGGTGCAGCGCACCGGCCATGCTCAGCCAGGCATCGTGGGCCAGGCCCAGGTCACAGCCCGCCAGCCGCCCGACATCGGCCAAGGGGCCAGCCGGCGAGGCGGCCAGCAACCGGGCCACCTGCGCTGCCAGCCCGTTGGGCGCCCCTTTGGCCTCCAGGTCGGCAACCAGCCCGGCATCGCCGCCCTTGTCGGCCAAGAACCGAGCCGAGGCGGCGTCCTGGGCCACAACCTCGCCCACCGCCAAAGGGCCGCCCCGGGCCAGGTAGTAGCGGGCCAGGCCCCCGATGGCACGGCCAGCTACGTCCCGCAAGGCCATTTCCGCCTCCGAGGGGAGGGAGGCCCCGGTGCGGTCGAGATCCTCCAAGGTGGCGCCTGCGCCCAGGACGCCACGGGCCGCCCAGTAAGCAGCCGCCACTTCCCAAAGCGCCCTACCCGTGCCGGTGGCCACCTCGTGCGCCCAGGCACCCCCCATCCGGGCCACCACCTCGTTGGCCAGCTCCGAGGCGACCAGCTGGCGGTACAGGGGGTGGGCAGGGACCAAGTCGGCGAAGCGTTCCAGCAGGCAGGAGGGGAAGTACCGCAAGGCAAGAGGCTGGGTGGCGGGGTCGGTAGCCAGAGGGGAAGCCTCGATGTCACGGGCCAGTTCGCTGCGGGCGTAGGCGACCAAGACGGCAAGCTCAGGCCGGCTGAGCCCGGCACCGGCGATGCCCCTGCGGGCCAGTTCGGCGGCACCGGGCAGGGCTTCGGCCTCCCGGTCCAGGCGGCCCCGGCCCGGGTGGGCGGCAGGGGCCGGCCCGGGGCTGCTGGGGGCCAGCTGGTGGCCGGCCCCCTTCCAGGGCGCAGCCAGGTCTTCGAGAAGGGCTTCGTAGGCGGCAAGCTCCCGCACACTGGCCTCGGCTGCCCGCTCCAGGGCGACGACGCCCTCGTCGCACTGGGCCAGCACCGCGGCCACCGCTTGGCCCTGAGCGGTCGCCAGGGCCTCGTCCCGCTGGTCGGCGCCCAGCCGCCCGGCGGCCACCGCCAGCCCCAAGAGGATCTTGATGTTGACCTCGCGGTCCGACAAGGCCACCCCAGCGGCGTTGTCGACGAAGTCGGCGTTGACCCGCCCACCCCGGCGGGCGTAGCTGGCCCGGGCCGCCTGGGTCATGGCCAGGTTTGCCCCCTCGACCACCACCCGGGCGCGGAGGGCGTCGGCGCCCACCCGCACGTCGTCGTTGGCCCGGTCGCCGATGTCGGCGTCCGCCTCGCCCGCCCCTTTGACAAAAGTCCCGACGCCTCCGAAGTACAAAAGATCTACCGGAGCGGCCAGGACAGCCCTTACGACCTCGGGGGGCGAAAGCGGCCCCTTGCCCAGCTTCAGCAGGGCACGGGCCTGGGGGGACAGCTCCAGCCGAGCGTCATGGCGGGAGAACACCCCGGCACCCGGTGAGGCATGGGCCAAGTCGTAGTCAGCCCACGACGAGCCTTCCAACCGGCTCAGACGGAGGCGCTCGGCGAACGCCTCTTCCGGGCGGGGGTCGGGGTCGACGAAGATGTGGCGGTGGTCGAAAGCGGCCACCAGGCGGATGCGGTCGCTTTGGAGCATGCCGTTGCCGAACACATCGCCCGACATGTCACCGACGCCCGCAACCGTCACTGCCTCAGCACCGAGGTCGATGCCAAGGGCACGGAAATGTCGGCGGGCCGCAGCCCAGGCGCCTCTGGCGGTTATGCCCAGGGCCTTGTGGTCGTAACCGCGGCTGCCTCCCGAAGCAAAGGCGTCCCCCAGCCAAAAGCCCCGGGAAATGCTTATGTCGTTGGCTTCGTCGGAAAAGTGGGCCGTGCCTTTGTCCGGTGCCACCACCAAATAGGCGTCTTCGCCGTCGCGGCAGCGCAGCCCGGGTGGGTGGGCCACCCGTCCGCCCACCATATTGTCGGTCACGTCCAACAGCCCGTTCACGAAAGCCCGGTAGGCCTGTTTGCCCTCGTGGTGGCTGCCCTGCCCCTTGAACAGGGCGAAGCCGCCCTTGGCACCGGTCGGGACGATGATCGAGTTCTTCTTCACTTGGGCGCTGGCCAGTTGGGCCACCTCGTTGCCCATCTCGGCCCACTCGTCGCACCAGCGGACGCCACCCCTGGCAACCGGCCCGTAGCGGAGGTGGACGCCGGCGAACCACGGTGCCCATACGAAGGTGCTGAGCAGGGGCAGGTACCTCGTGGTCTTGAGGGTGACCACGGGGGCCCCGCTCGCCCAGTTGCTACGGACGGTCGACTCGACCAGGGCTGCCAGCTGGGCCAGCGGGCCGTAGCTGGCGAGGTCGCCCACCCCGCCAAGAGCGTCCTGCAGGGCGCGCCGGGCGTCGTCCTCCCCCACGGGAGCCTCAGGGGCCAAACGAGCAGTGAACAACGACACGACCGCCGCTGCCACTTCGGGGAAGCCGACCAGGGCCTGGCCCATGGCCTCGACGAGCTGGGCCCCGGCGGCCCGCTGCCCGCCGGCGGGGCCCTCCAACAGGGCCCAGAGGCAACTGTAGGCGGAAAGCAGGTTGACTTCCCGCCAGCCCAGGGCGGAGCTGGCAACCAGGCGGTTGAGGACGCTCACTTCTGCCCGGCCGTCCAGCACCGCGCCCATGGCCTCGACGAGCCGGGGCCCGTCCCGCTCCGAGTCGAAGGGCCCAAGGGTCCTGGCCCCCGCCAAAGGGGCCATGCTCACCGCAATGTCGTCGACGTGCGCGTCCTCACCCTCCCCGGTCGCCCGGAAGTGCCAGGGGACCGCCTCCAGCACGACCAGGCCGAAGCTCTCGAGCACAGGCAACAGCGTGGACAGGTCCAGGCGCTCGCGGCCCACCCGCCGGAGGCGGAAATCCCCCGCCAGGCCGGGGCGGCTGGGGCGCAACGCCAGTTCGCCCGCCTGCCCGGCCGGCGCCTGCCCCGTCCGGGACCACAGCCTCGCCAGGCCCACCAGGTCGGAGGCAGCGTCGGGCACCGCCGTTTGCTCCGCATAACCTGGCGGCAGGCAAGCCAGGAAAGCCTCACGCCTCCTCAGGGCCCTGGTGTCGGCACCCACCTGGCGCAGCTGCGCTTCGAGTGCCTCGGCCCACCCAGCCGGCAGGATGCTCACACCCAAGAGTATGGCCAGCGCCCCGCTCCTCGGCCACCGGGCCCGACAGGCTGGGGGCGGCGCTCGCCCCGGGCCAGCCGCCAGCGGGTGGGTCACGCCGACAAGCGGGGGCGGCGAGCGGACGCGTTGGCCACCGGGCGCACCTCCCGGGAGGGGGCAAAGCTGAGGTCGAAGGTGTCGCCGACGACCCGGACGGCCTGCAGCTGGCCCCAGCCCACCTCGGCCGCTCGCCGGCAGGACAGGCTGTAGCCGGCACGGGCAACCGTCTCGGTCAACCCGCTGCCGGGGCCCCATATGACGGCAACTGCGCCTTGGCGCCGGGCATCTATGACCTTGTTGGCCACCTGACGTGCGCTGGCCGGGCGGCCATCGCGCTGGCCCAGGGTGGAGAAGGCCTTGACCTCGACCGGCACCCCGCAGGCCACTAGGTCCGGCGTGGGTACGCCCCTGGCCTCGGGCAGGGTCTTCACCTCGTGGCCCTCGGCTGCCAGGAGCAGGGCAACGGCCAGCTCCGAGTGCGAGGCACGTCGGGCCGACTCGTCGTAGCGGCCGGTGCTCCCGGCTGGGTGGTGGCAAGGCCATGGGCTCGCCCGGCCCGGCCCGTGCGCAGTGGGGCTGGCGGTCCCGGCGGTCATGGTGCGACCTGGCGGGCAGAGGGCCGTTCGAGGTCGAGGACCAGCAGGGAAGCCGATCCCCCCGCCTGGCGAAAGGCGGAGTTGACCTCCCTCAACCAGGCCGCCTCGGGGGTGGCGTCTAGGTCACCGGTGCCACTGGCTGGCGCGGACAGCACGTAGCGGAACTGGGAAAGAGGGAGGTCTTCCTCGTCGAGGAAGTCGTGCTCAGACAGGTAGGCCGTCACTCCTCGGTCCCGCACGCAGCAGCGGGCCCCCTCAGGCGACGGCACGAAGGGGCGCCCGGTCACCTGGGCCAGGTGGCTGGCGAAGCGGTCGAGCGGTTGGTCGCTGTCCAAAAAAAGGTCGACGCTACGGGACATGTCGGTCTCCTTGGTCTTCGGCCTCGCCGGGGCCGCCACGGGCGGCCGGCACAAGGGTGCACCAGCACCAACGAGCCGGTCCCCGGGACCAGGGCCTGGCCGGGTAACCGGCAGGCCCGCAGCCCGCACGTCCGCGCCGCTAGGCCCGCGGCCACCAGGCCAAGCGGCCGGCATACCAGCTCGCTATCTATTGTGTACCGTCATTGACTTTGGTGTCAAGTAGTACAGTCAGCGCGCTCGCCGATGCGCCTTGCCCGGCAAGGGGACCTCGAACCAGATGGTCTTGCCGCTGTCGGGATGTGACTCCACTCCCCAAGCGCCGGCCAGCCCCTGCAGGAGCTGCAGCCCGCGGCCGCTGTAAGCGTCGGGGGGTGCGACGGCAAACGAGGGCAACCGGGTGTTCTGGTCGAAGACCTCCACCCGTAGCCGGGTAGGCAGCTTGATGACCGTCACCTCGAAATCGCTGCGGGCGTGCAGCACGGCGTTGGTAGCCAGTTCGCTCACCAGCAAAGGAAGGTCCCCGCTGTCGAGGCCCCAACCCTCGAGCACGGACCGCACGAAGCGGCGAGCCAAGAACACCTCGTCTGGCTTGGGCGCGAACACCCTGCGCGAGCGTCCTGCCAGTTCCTCCTGGGACGCCGGCCCGTGGCGTCGGCGCGCGCTCACAACCGCAACCGCCTCTCCAGCCTTACCGAGCTGTCCCTTGGTGACTGCCTGGGCCCATCTGCTAGGCACCGACTGTAGCGGCATGACCTCGTGCACCTCGTGGACCACTTCTACCCAATTGCGTTCTACCCAGTTGCGCGCCCACCATGCCGGGCCCCGGCACTGGCCCTGGGCGAGGCATGTCCCAAATCGGGCCCGCGCCCCGGGGTCGCCGAGACAACAAGGTTTGCCGGCCCCGGGAGCCTGGGCGGGGCTCGGCCCACCGGCGAGGCCACGGTACTGGCCAAGAAGAACGCCACAGTACTGGGCAAGAACTTGGTGACATTGAGGCGTCGGGGTCATATAATGGCCGTGTGGGCCCCAACCGGAGCTCACGTTGGTCGTCCCGAAGGGAGAGCTAGAGTGACAGCACCAGGCTCAACCGAGGAGAGCGGTCCGCCGGGCTACTGACGGGCCAGGCGGGGCCCCACAGGCTGGCGTCAGGCTAAGCCTGGGGTCACTTCTGTCTTGGCCTTTTGGGCGGCACTGCGAGCCCACCCCTTGTTATGCCAACCCGTGACTGCTGGCGGGGCGGTCCTGAGGTGGTCCCACCGTGAAGGGCGTAGCCCGCGGATAGCCGGTTCCCACCAGGGGCAGGCAACTGCCCCTGGTGGCGCGACTGGGCACCGTCAGGGCAGGCCCGGCTCAGGTCCCTTTGTAGTTGAGGACCTGGTGCAAAGTGTGCAGGATCTCCACCAGGTCAGCCTGGTCGGCCATGACCTGGTCGATGTCCTTGTAAGCCGACGGGATCTCGTCCACCAGGGCACGGGCACGGTTGGAAAGCCACACTTTGCCCTTCATTTGCTCAGCCAGGTCGGCATCGGTGAACAGCTTCCTCGCCTGGGCCCGGCTGTAGCGCCTACCGGCGCCGTGCGAGCACGACATCCAGCTCTGGGGGTTGCCTTTGCCGACGACGATATAGCTGCGAGCCCCCATGGAGCCGGGGATGACCCCGAGGTCGCCGGGGCCGGCTTTGATGGCTCCCTTGCGGGTGACCCACAGCTGGCGGCCGCCGTGGGCCTCGAGCTGGGCGAAATTGTGGTGGGTGTTGATGCGCCGGGTCTCTCGCCCAAAGCCTACGAAGCTGAGCACCTCGCGCAGGGCGTTGTCCATCATCTGGTCCCGGTTGGCTCTTGCGTACTCCTGTGCCCAGGTCATGTCGGCTATGTAGGCATCGAACTCCGGGGCCCCCTCGACGAAGTAAGCCAGGTCCGGGTCCTCGAAGTGGGCCATGGCGGCCTTGGCCAGCCTGCGTGCCTTGGCGATGTGCGCTTGGGCCAGCTCGTTGCCTATGCCCCGGCTGCCAGAGTGGAGCACCACCCAGCAGCGGTGCCGTTCGTCCACGCACAGCTCGAAAAAGTGGTTGCCCGACCCGAGGGTACCGAACTGGCGGGCCGCTTTGGCGGCTTGAGCAGCGCTCAGTTCGGTAGCTGGCTTGTGCGCAGCCAGCCACCGCTCGGCGTTGGCCGCCACGACGTCATGGCCCCGGCCCACCCCAGCGGGGATGACGGCCTCGACCCGGCTGAGCAAGGGGCTCAGCGTGTCAGGCAGCTGGTCCTCGGTGACGTCCAGCTCGGCGGCCACCATGCCACAGCCGATGTCCACCCCGACGGCGGAAGGGACCACCGCCCCCCGGGTGGCGACCACCGACCCGACAGTGGCGCCGATGCCCACGTGGGCATCGGGCATGAGCGCCACGTGGCCCTCAACGATAGGGAGCCGGGCCGTTCTCTCCGCCTGGCGGAGGACCTCGGGGCTCAAGTCACTGGCCCAGGACACCAGCTTGTCGTTGATGACGGTCGGCATAGGTCGTGGTCGCCCCTGTGGCCAAGTGGGTCCCTATGACCAGTATGGGCCAGGGAGCCCAGCCGTGTGGCCCGGCCGCGTGGCCCGTCGGGCGCTCCGGCCGCTGGATGAAGCATACCGCTGTTAGCATATGATAGATCGTACATATAACATGGTGCGAAGGCGCCGTAGGAGAGGAGAGCACGTCATGCTGCAAACCGGACTGGAGCACATCGAGTCGGAGCAGGCCTTCAAGGACACCCTGGCGGACAACGAGAACGTCATGGTCTGCTGCGGCCGCATGGGCCCGATGTGCCTGCCCGTGTACGACATCATGGAGGCCCTCACGCCCGATTACCCACACGTGGCCTTCCGGGACATGGCTTTCGACGAGCCCGTGGGCCGCGTCATCCGCAGCCTGCCCGAGACCAGGGGCTTCATGGGGCTGCCTTTCACCGTGTACTTCAAGAACGGTAAGGTCGTTGCCGCTACGAGCGGCATCCAGACCATGGAGCAGGTCACCGCGGTCCTCGACGAGAAGTTCGGGGCGGGACGCTGACCGCCAGCACCCATGAGCACGGACTACGACATCGTCATCTTGGGGGCAGGGCCAGCCGGCCTGACTGCGGGGATCTACGCGGCGCGGGCCCGGCGGTCGGTGCTCGTCCTGGACAACGGCAGCGTCGGTGGGCAGATGGTCCTGACCGAAAAGGTGGCGAACTACCCGGGCGTGACCGAGACATCCGGCCGGGAACTGTCCCAGGTGATGGCACAACAAGCCCGCAGCTTCGGGTGCGAAGTCAAGGCCTTCGCGCGGGTCGCGGAGGTCGACCTGACCGGCGACGTCAAGGCGGTAACGCTGAAGAACGGCACCCGCGTCACCACCAAGGCAGTCATCATCGCTTCCGGTGGCGTCCCACGCAAGCTTGGGGTGGAGGGCGAAGAGCGCTTCGTCGGCCAGGGGATCTCCTTTTGCGCCACCTGCGACGGCGAGTTCTTCACCGGTCGCCCGATCGCCGTCATCGGCGGCGGCAACTCCGCGCTCGAGGAGTCGGTGTCGTTGAGCAAGTACGCCTCACGGGTCACCGTCATCCACGAGTTCGACCACTTCCAGGCCGAAGCGTGGGCCGTCGCCGAGGCACGGGCCAACGACAAGATCAGCTTCCTCATGAACCAGCGGGTGCTCGCCTTTACGGGTCAGTCCGGGCTGGCAGCCGTGCGCTCCGCCGACAAGGAGACGGGAGCCGTCACCGAGACCCTGGTCGACGGCTGCTTCGTATTTATCGGCTACGTCCCCAACTCTGGGGCCTTTGAGGGACAGGTCAAGCTGAACGAGCGCGGCGAGGTCGTCACCGACGAGGAGCTGCGGACTAGCCTGCCCGGGGTCTTCGCTGCCGGTGACGTGCGGCACAAGCGGGTGCGGCAGATCACCACCGCCGTGGCTGACGGCACGGTAGCGGCGCTATCGGCCCTGGAGTACCTGAACGAGCTCGCCGCTTGACGGACATCCTGACCGAGGTCTGCAGGGCTCTCGCACACCCGGCGCGTCGAGCGCTGCTGCAGGCGTTGTCCAGGGGCGAGTGCGATGTCGGCAACCTGAGCGCCGGCTGCGGCCTCGACCAGCCCACGACATCCAAGCACCTCGCGGCTCTCCGCAAAGCCGGCCTGGTCCAGGTGCGGGTCGACGGCCGGCGCCGCTGCTATTCCTGCACCCACGAAGACATCCTGGAGCCACTGCTCGGCCTGCTTGCCGAGCTCGAGGACCGGATGGGTAGCCCCAAGGAGACTGCTCAGCAGCCGTAGGCGACGAGCCAGCGCTGTGGGCGCGCCGGCTACGTCGCCCGCCCGGCGCAGAACGAAGCTTGCCCCCGCAAGGCCGCCGCCCGGCGACGCCAACCTCGGCCCCAGGCAGGACAACCCCCGGCAAGCGACAGGACCTCTGTCAGCTGGGCTGGGGCACGATGCGGATGTAAGGCTTGGGCTCCTTCCACTCGCCGAACAGCTGCCTGGCTTCGTCGTTGCTCACGGCCCCGGAGATGATCACGTCGTCGCCTGGCTTCCAGTTGACCGGCGTCGAGACCTTGTGCTTGGCCGACAGCTGGAGGGCATCGATCACCCTCAGCACCTCGTCGAAGTTGCGGCCGGTGGACATCGGGTAGACCAAGATGAGCTTGATCTTCTTGTCCGGCCCGATGACGAACACGTTGCGGACCGTCTGGTTGTCATTGGGGGTACGGGCCTTGGCGTCCCCAGCCGTGCTGGCCGGCAGCATCCCGTACAACTTCGACACCTGGAAGTCAGCGTCACCGATGATCGGGTAGTTGGGCTTGGCCCCCTGGGTCTCCTCGATGTCGCTGGCCCAGGTGGCATGGTCGGCGACCGAGTCGACGGAAAGGCCGATTATCTTCACGCCGCGACGCTCGAACTCCGGCTGGATCTTCGCCATGTAGCCGAGCTCGGTGGTGCAGACCGGGGTGAAGTCCTTGGGGTGGGAGAACAGGACTGCCCACGAACCATCGATCCATTCGTGGAACCTTATGCGCCCGTGGGTGGTGTCAGCTTCGAAGTCTGGGGCGGTGTCGTTGATGGACAGGCTCATGCGGTTGTTCTGCTCCTCTCTCCAAGGCGCTTGCGGCGCCGGCTTGGGGTGGCTATCGGGACAGGTGCGGGGTGGCCGCAGCGCCTGGTTAGGCGCCCCTATCACCCCACCTTGTGCACTCTACACACGCGTGCCGCGGCTCCGGCAGGGCTAGCCCACGGCGTAGGCGCCCAGGCCGGCCCTGAGCGCCACGGCCCCGGGCGTCCCCCGGGCCGCCCGTCGGCATAGGCACCTGGGGCTGCCCGCCCCTCGATGCGGCGCCCGTGGCCGGCCCGGCACTACGCTGGGCGGCAACCGAACAGGGGCAAGGGGAAGAGATGGGTATCGCCACAACCAACCCAGCGACCGGGGAGGTCCTCCAGACCTTCGAGGAGATGTCCGACGCCAAGGTGGGCTCGTGCCTGGAGCGGGCGTACAGCTGTGCCCGGGAGGCCCGCCGGACGAGCTTCGAGCAGCGTGCCACCTGGATGCGCAACGCCGCCCGGCTGCTGGACGAGGAGCAGGAGATGGTCGCCCGCACCATCACGACCGAGATGGGCAAGACCATCCGCTCGGCGCGCGCCGAGGTGGCCAAGTGCAGCCGCGCCTGCGAGCACTACGCACAGCACGCCGAAGAGTACCTGGCGGACGAGCCTGCCGACCCCGGGGCGGTTGGCGCCCGCAAGGCGTTCGCCCGTTACCAGCCCCTGGGGGCGGTGCTCGCCATCATGCCGTGGAACTTCCCCTTGTGGCAGGTGGTGAGGTTTGCTGCACCCGCGCTCATGGCCGGCAACGTAGGCCTGCTCAAGCACGCGTCCAACGTGCCCCAGACCGCGTTGTACCTGGGCAGCTTGTTCACCCGCGCCGGCTTCCCCGAGGGCAGCTTCCAGGCTCTGCTCATCGGCTCGTCCCGAGTGGAAGAGGTGGTCCGTGACCCCCGGGTGGCAGCGGTGACGCTGACCGGCTCGGGCCCCGCAGGAGCCGCCGTCGGGGCACTAGCCGGGGCGATGGTCAAGCCCAGCGTGCTGGAGCTGGGCGGGAGCGACCCTTTCATCGTGATGCCGAGCGCCGACCTGGCTGCCGCGGCCGAGGTGGCCACCAAGGCCCGCTGCCAGAACGCGGGGCAGTCGTGCATTGCCGCCAAGCGCTTCATCGTCCACGAAGAGGTGGCCGACGAGTTCGAGCGCCGGTTCGTCGAGGACATGACGGCACTGTCCGTCGGTGACCCCTTGGACGAGACGACCGACATGGGGCCGCTGGCTACCAGCGCCGGCCGCCAGGACGTAGAAGCGCTCGTGGCCGATGCCGTCGACAAGGGCGCCAAGGTGCTCTGCGGCGGCGACCGCCTCCCCGGGCCGGGCTGGTTCTACCCTCCGACGGTGCTGAGCGGTATAGAGCCCCACATGCGGGTGTACTCGGAGGAGGTGTTCGGGCCGGTGGCCAGCGTCTACCGGGTCTCCAGCCTCGACGAGGCGATCGAGCTCGCCAACGGTACCCAGTTCGGGCTGGGGGCGAACGCCTGGACCAACGACCAGGACGAGGTCGCGCTGCTCGTGAGGGACCTCGAAGCGGGGGCGGTGTTCATCAACGGCATGGTGACCTCCTACCCCGAGCTGCCCTTCGGAGGGGTAAAGGCGTCGGGGTACGGCCGGGAACTTTCGGCCCACGGCATAAGGGCGTTCTGCAACCTGAAGACCGTCTGGGTGGGCTGAGCTCCCTTAAGCCCCCCAAGCGAAAGGGGCTCCTCCCCCACCCCGGGGAAGGGCCCTCGCTGGCCTTTGGCCCCGGTGGGCCAAGGCACGTCGGTCCTTTGCCATGGCGAGCGCCCAGCGAGGCGCGTTGGCCATCGGCAGGCCAGGGCCTTGGCGGGCCCCGTTGGCGGCCCGGGCCGTGACCTAGTTGGTTGGGCCCGTGCTGGCGAGTGGGCCTGGCCCCCGACCGGTGGCCCAGCCCGACCTGTGGGCCAGGGCGGAAGGCCGTCCGGGCACCAAGGGCCGGGCCGGCCTGGCCCCTGGAGGCATGAGGCACACCTGACCATGGATGTGGGCGTGAGGGCTACCTGACTCTTGACGTTCGTGACATGATGTTATAGTGTTATACCACGCTTCAACGAGAGGTGGCCCCTTGAGCGAACGTCCTCCACAGGTACCCCTTCAGTTGCTGAAGATAGAGAGCCCCATACCCCTATACCAGCAGCTGCGCGAGCAGTTGGAGCTGCGGGCCCGCCAACTGGGCGCCGAACAGCCACTACCTACTCAAAAGGAGCTATGCGAGCTCTTCGGCGTCAGCCGGATCACTGTGCGCCAAGCCCTTGCCCAGCTCATCGCCGATGGCGTGGTGCGCAGGCGACGGTCTCGGGGGCCGCTGTACTTCCAACCCCGGGTCCACCAGCGCCTCACGCGCCTCAGAGGGTTCTTCACCGACGACCTCCTGGCAGCCGGCCTGCACAACCGGACCCACGTCCGCTCGGTCCGCCGGGTCAAGGACGCCCGCGCGGCCGACCTGCTCCGCGTGGGCGAGGCAGAAGAGCTGTTCCGGGTGGAACGCCTGCACGAGGCCGACGGGGCGCCCACGGCCATCCAGGTGTCCTACGTGCCGGTCGCCACCTACCCCGGCCTCGACCGCCTCGACCTGTCCCAATCGCTGTTCGCCCTGCTCGAACAGGTGACCGGTGAGCAGATCACCCATGCCGTGCAACGCATGTCCGTGCGCCGGGCGAGCACCGAGGAGAGCCTGGTGCTGCACACCGGCCGCTACGACCCGGTCATCCAAGTCGAACGCGTCTCCTTCAGTGCCAGCGGCCAGCCCATCGAGTACTTCTCGTGCGCCCTGCCGGCTGCGCTCTACGACTTCGTCATGGAGCTCGACGTGACCGCCACCAGCGGGCAGGGCACGGCTGAAGTCTTGGAACGCGCCATGGGCCAGGGCTCCCTCGACGGTTGGGCCGCCCGCAGCATGCCAGCCAAGGGCTGGGCGACGGCCAGGCCCAGGGCCAAGGCCGCCAGGCGCACGGAGGTGCCGGCCAGCGCGGCCCACCAGGGCGAGCCGAGGAGCCAGCCGTGAGGCCACCGTGGTGGCCCCTGCCAGCGTGGGCCACCCCCGTGCTGGCTGGCCCCTTGGGGCACGCCCCGTACTTACCAGCCATGACTGCACCATCACCGAAAAGGAGCACCAACAAATGACAACACCGACCAAGTTATTGTCCAGCCTGGCCACGGCCGCATCGCTTGCCCTGTCGCTCGTCACCGTGGGCCTGCCGGGGCAAGTGGCCTCGGCGTCGGCCCGCTCGGCGGCCAAGACGGCTGCAGGAGGGTACACCTTCGGGCTCCTCCTGCCCGACATCTTCGTCCCCCGTTACAACACCCAGGACTACCCGTACTTCAAGGCAGAGATCGCCAAGCTCTGCCCTACCTGCAAGGTGGACTTCCAAAACGCGGCTGACAGCGTCACCACGCAGGAGTCACAGGCGGAGGCGATGGTCGCCAAGCACGTCAACGTGCTCGTCCTCGACCCTATTGACGGGGCAACCGCCGGGAGCATGGTCCGAGCGGCCAAGGCGCACGGCATACCGGTAATATCCTATGACCGCCTGATCAAAAGCCCAGATCTTTCCTACGTGGTGTCCAACAACTACAGCGAGGTGGGCAGGCTACAAGCCCAGGCCCTGGTGGCCAAGCTCGAAGCCGACCACGCCCCCAAAGGCGGCGGCCACGGGATAATAATGCTCAACGGTGCCGACACCGACCCCAACGCGGTCCACATGAAGGCAGCCGCCCTGCCCGTGATCAAGGCCAGTGGGTACAAGATCTTGGCTAGCAACGACTCCTGGGACCCATCGGTGCAGAGCGTCTTCATGACCCAGCAGATCACCCGGTTCGGGGACAAGATCGTCGGGATCTACTCAATGAACGACGGCAATGCGGGGGCAGCGATCGGTGCCCTGAAGGGGACGGAGAACGCCTTCAACCCGTGGCCTCCGATCACCGGCCTGGACGCGAGCATACCGGGAGTCCAGTCGATCCTGGACGGCCTCCAGTACGAGACCACCTTCAACGACTTCCGACTGGAAGCCAAGGCAGCGGCCATTGCCGCCTATGACCTGGCCCAGGGCAAGCCCGTGCCGCGCTCTCCGGCGACCATCGAGGGAGCCCCCGAGTTCCTCAACCAGCCCCAAGCCGTTACCTTCGGGACCATCAACAAGATCCTCGTCCAGAGCGGCTTCTACACGGCAAGCCAAGTCTGCACGCCACTGTACGTCACCGTCTGCAAGGCCGCGGGGATAAAGGTCTAGCAGCCCAGTCGGCGCTTGGCCCGGCGAGAGAGCCGGCCGGCCTTCCCACCGGGCCAAGCCCTGCTCACCTCGAGGGGCGCACGGGGAGGCATCCCCCAAGCTCCCCTCGAAGCTGGAGGTACAAGGTGCACCCAAACGATGGACGTGCAACAGCAGCGACGGCCAGGCCTATTTTGGCGTTGCACGGCATAAGCAAGGCCTTCGGGGCAGTACAAGCCCTCAGGGACGTGAGCCTGGAGCTGTGGGCAGGAGAGGTCGTCGCCCTGCTCGGCGACAATGGTGCCGGCAAGTCGACGCTGGTCAAGATCCTGGCTGGGGTCTACAGCCCCGATGCGGGGGCCATCGAGATCAACGGGCAGCCGGTCTCCATCACGAGCCCAGCGGACTCTCGCCGGCATGGCTTGGCCATCATCTACCAGGACCTCGCCCTGTGCGAGAACCTCGACGTCGTGGCCAACCTCTTCCTGGGACGGGCGGAGGGCCGCCTGCTTTTGGCCGAGGAGTCCATGGAACGCCAATCCTGGGCGCTCCTGCGCAGCCTGTCTGCCAAGATCCCCTCCGTGCGCACGCCGGTGGCCAGCCTCTCGGGCGGCCAGCGCCAGACGGTGGCCATCGCCCGCTCCTTGCTCGGCGACCCTCCCATTTTCGTCCTGGACGAGCCCACAGCTGCTCTCGGGGTCGCCCAGACAGCGGAGGTACTGAAAATGATCCGGCAACTTAGGGACCGGGGCCATGGGGTCATCGTGATAACCCACAACCTGGCAGACGTCCGGGCTGTCGCTGACCGTGCCGTGGTGCTGTTCCTGGGGCGCAACAACGGCATTTTCGACGTACGGGAGGTCCCACCGGAGACCATCGTCGCCGCCATCACCGGCCTGAACGGCCACGCCAAGGGGCAACCGGCCGAAGCCTCAGCTGGAGCGAGCACCCCATGAAGGCGCCAACCAGGCCTTCCCCGCTAGAGGCCCTCGACACCACGGACGAGCGCCTGGTCTTGAGGCGAGGGGCCCTTGGCTCCCTGGCCAACGCGTTGGCACGGATCCGCTCGGGCGACATAGGGACCCTGCCTATCATCGTCGGGATCGTGCTCGTCTGGGCCCTGTTCGGCATCCTGAACCCCGTGTTCGTCTCGAGCACGAACCTGGGGAACCTGCTGGTCCAATCAGCCTCTGAAGGCATAATTGCCCTTGGTATCGTCCTCGTGCTGCTGGTCGGGGAGATCGACCTGTCGGTCGGGTCAATGGCGGGTGTAGGCTCGTCGATCCTGGGCGTCGGGTTCGTGGTCCACGGCTGGCCCCTCAGTGCCACGGTGGCGGTGGTGCTGGCCGCCGGGGCTGTCGTCGGGTTGGCCTATGGGCTGGTTTTCATCCACTTCCAGGTCCCCAGTTTCGTCATAACCATGGCGGGGCTCTTGGCCCTCCTGGGGCTCCAGTTGGTGCTGGTCGGCCAGACCGGGTCGATCAACATCCCCTTCAGCTCCTCGATAGTGCGCTTCATGGAAAAAGACGTGCTGCCCCACCTAGTGTCCTACGTGGCGGCGGCGGCAATCGCGGCTGGGTACGCGGGTGTCAGCTGGGCTCGGGCACGCCGCCGGGCACGGGCAGCCCTGTCCTCCCGCTCAGTGGCCAGCATCCTCGTCCCCTCGGTGGCGCTCCTGGCCGGGCTCGAGTTCGCGTGCTGGTACGTGAACCGGGCCGGCGGCGTCAGCGACGCGTTCGTCGTCTTTGCCGCGCTCGTTGCCGTGATGGACTTCCTGCTCAGGCGGACCCACTGGGGCCGTGCCGTCTACGCCGTGGGCGGGTCGCGCGAAGCAGCCCGGCGCGCCGGCATCAACGTGACCGCGGTGTACCTTTCCGTCTTCCTGCTGTGCGCCATGTTCGCCTCCCTCGGCGGCATGTTCTTGGCTGGTTGGCTGGGTGCGTCGAGCACCGAAGCGGGCACCGGCAACGTCAACCTGGATGCCATCGCCGCCGCCGTCATCGGTGGGACGAGCTTGTTCGGTGGGCGTGGGAGCGCCTACTCAGCCCTCTTGGGGGTGGCGGTCATCCAGTCGATCGCCAACGGCCTCGACCTGTTGAACCTAAGCAGTGCCCAACAGTTCATGATCACCGGTGGGGTGCTGCTCATAGCGGTGATAGTGGACTCCATCTCGCAACGGGCCCGACGTGCTCACGGACGCGCCTAGCAAGTTCGTCCCCCGGGGCGCGGCCGCCGGCCCGGTTGAGCTCAGGGCTGCCGATGCCGTGGGGCTGGTCCCGACTGGGGCGACGCTGGTGGTGACCGGCTCGGGCGGCGGGGTGAACGAACCCGGGCTGCTGCTGGCAGCCCTGGAGCACCGCTTCCGCTCTACAGGCGAACCTGCCCAGCTCGTCCTGTACCACCCCAACGGCCTCGGCAACGGTGAAGGGGGCGGGACCGAGGCGTTCGCCCACCCCGGGTTCCTGCGCGCCGCCTACGGGAGCCATTGGAGCTGGGCGCCCCGGCTCAGCCAGCTCGCCCTGGAAGGGGCCTTCGAGGTCGGCGTGTGGCCTCAGGGCGTGCTGTCCCAGCTGCTCCGAGAAGCGAGTGCCAGCCGGCCCGGCCTCTTGACCAAGACAGGGCTCGGCACCTACCTCGACCCGCGGGTGGCCACCGGGCGGTTGGAGCGGCAAAAGATGCCCAGGTTGGTAGAGCTGGGGGGGGACGAATGGCTCTTCTACCCTGCCCCCCGGGTGGACGTTGCCTTCATCCGGGCAACCGAGGCGGACCAAGAGGGCAACCTCACCATGGACGAAGAAGGGCTGGTGCTCGACGTCCTCAGCGCCGCCCAGGCCGCCCACGTGAACGGTGGGCTGGTCATCGCCCAAGTCAAGCGGCGAGCTGGGGCCGGGGAGCTCGACCCGAGGCGCGTGCGCGTCCCTGGGTACCTGGTCGACGTCGTCGTCGTCGACCCTGAGCAGCGCCAGTCGGCTGCGACCAGCTACAACCCCGGCTACGCGGGTGCCCAGGTCGTCGAGGTGCCCCAGCGGGACATCGGCCAAGGTGAGCGCATGTTCATAGCTCGCCGAGCCGCCCTGGAGCTACGGCCACGCACCGTCGTCAACCTCGGCTTTGGGATCGCCGACGGGGTCGCCAGCGTGGCCCAGTCCGAGGGCGTGGCCAAAGAGGTCACCTTCTCGGTCGAGCAAGGCTCGGCTGGCGGTGTCCCCGCTTGGGGGAGCGACTTCGGCCTCATGTGGAACCCGACGTCGTTCATCGACGCGCCTGCCCTGTTCGACTTCTACGACGGCGGCGGCATCGACTTGGCGATCGTCTCTTTCGCCCAGGTCGACGCCGCTGGCAACGTCAACGTCAGCCAGTTCAACGGCCGCCTGATAGGCCCGGGCGGTTTCATGAACATCACCCAGTCGGCCAGGACGGTCGTCTTTTGCGGGACGTTCTCCGCCAAGGGCCAGCGGGTGGCAGTGCACGACGGGCGCCTGGTGATCGAAAGGGAGGGCGCCATCGCCAAGTTCGTCCCCGAAGTCGACCAGGTGACTTGGAGCGCGGCTGAAGCAGCCCGCCGGCACCAGCGGGTGCTGTACGTTACGGAACGAGCAGTTTTCGAGCTGGCTGAGGGCGGCCTCGCCCTGGCCGAGGTCGCGCCCGGGTTGCAAGCGGCCGACGTGCTGTCAGTGATGGGCTTCACCCCCCGCGTCGCCCGGCCCCTGCGGGCCGTACCCTCGGCGGTCTATTCCAACCGCCCCCTGGGGTTGGCTGCGCTGCTCCAGCGTGCCGGCGCGGGCACGACGCTCAAGCACCCGAGCTGAAAGGACGGCAATGGCAGTGCTCGAACGAGAAAGACGGGGCGCGGTGGAGGTACTGACCATCAACCGGCCCGAGCGCCTCAACGCCATCAGCCGGGAGGTGCTGGCGCGCCTCGAGCACTACGTCGACGAAGCTGCCCGGGACCCGGCCATCCGTTGCATCGTGGTCACTGGCGCTGGAGAAAAGGCATTTTCGGCTGGAGCTGACATCAACGAGCTCTCTCGCCTCAGCCCCGCCCAGGCGCTGGAGCTGATGGGCTTTGGCCAAAGGGTCTTCGAGGCATTGGAGCACTCCCCGAAACCGGTCCTGGCTGCGGTCAACGGTTACGCCCTGGGAGGGGGCCTGGAACTGGCCCTCGCCTGCGACCTGCGCATCGCCAGTACCGGTGCAAAACTGGGCCAACCGGAGATCACCCTGGCGAACGTGCCCGGTTGGGGCGGCACCCAGCGGCTGCCCCGGGTAGTGGGCGAGAGCGTGGCCAAGGACCTGGTGCTCACCGGGCGGCTGGTGGGAGCCGACGAGGCGCTGGCGCTGGGACTGGTCAACCGCACCACCGACGGGCCGGTGCTCGAAGCCGCGCTAGCGCTGGCGGACAGCCTCGCCAGCCGGTCGGCGGTGGCGCTCGCCCTGGCCAAGCAAGCCGTCCACGCGGCGCGCGCCGGCCGCGAGCAGGGCTATGTCGTCGAACGCCAAGCCGTGGCCCTGTGCTTCACCACCGCGGAACAGCACGAGGCCGTCCGCAGCTTCCTGGCCAAGGGCACCGGCACCGGGCCGGCCACGACCGAGGAGGCCAGCACCACCCAGAAAGGGGAGCCCGTATGAGCAACTACACGTTCGCAGTCGGCCCAGCCGTGGTGTACGGGCCGGGCGCCATCTCCGAGCTGGGAGGATGGCTGCACAAGCTCGGGTCTAGGCGGCCGGTGGTCATAACTGACACCGCGTTGGCCAAGGCTGGCGTGGCCGACCGAGTGCACAGCGCCGTGCCACAGGCCCACGTTTGGGCGGAGGTCGGCGGCGAGCCGAGCACGGAGCTGGTGTCACGGGCCCTGCAGGCGGTCCGGGACCACGGGGGCGACGCCGTCGTGGCGCTGGGCGGGGGCAGTTCGATCGACACCGCCAAGCTTGCCTGCGCCCTGGCCACCAACGACGGTGAGCTAGCCGGCTACGCGGCCGACTGGGACAGCCTGTCCAACCCGGGCCTGCCCCTGATCGCCGTGCCCACGACCGTCGGCAGCGGTTCGGAGATGACCCGCGGCGCCGTCTTCAAGGACCCGGTGCAGCATTCCAAGCTGGTCATAGTCTCGGACAACCTGAGCCCCCGGGCTGCCCTGCTCGACCCAACGCTGCTCGACACACTGCCCGCTTCGGTCACGGCCGCCACTGGGTCCGACGCCCTGACGCAGGCCATAGAAGGGGTGCTTTCCACCGGGGCGAACGCTTTCACGGACGCGTTGCACCTGCAGGCCGTCCGCATGATCAGCCGGGCCATGCCCCGGGCGGTCGCCAACAGCAAGGACACCGAGGCCATGGGGGAAATGCAACAAGCAGCAGCCATGGTCGGAGCTGCCCTGGCTCGCTCCGGCGTGGGGGCAGCCCATGCGGTCGCCAACACACTGGGAGGTGCGTTCCCCATCCCGCACGGGGTCGCCTGCGCCATCATGCTGGGGCCGGTCCTGCGCCTGAACGCAACCATCGTCCCCGAGAGGTTCGTCCCCATCGCCCAGGCCCTGGGTGCCGGGCCCAGCCCCAACGCCCCGCTTGCCGAGGTGGCCCAGGCGGTCACCGAGGCCGTGGGCAAGCTGCTGGCCTCGGCCCAGGTGGCCTGGCGGCTGCGGGACTTCCCGGTGCCAGCGGGCGAGCTCAGGCGAGTGGCAGAACAAGCGCACGCGCACTCGGACATGAGCACCAACCCCAGGCCGCTTGCCGTGGAAGAGGTGCTCGGGCTCCTGGAGGAGGCCTGGTGAGCGAGGACTGGGCCACGGCCGCGCTGGGACGTGCCTTGGACTGCGTGGCGGCCCGGCTCGGCACGGCCGGTTACCCCCACGTCACCCAGGGCGGCCAATGGGTCACCTCTGCGGACGGGTCCTGGACAGGTGGGTTCTGGGCCGGCCTGTGCTGGGCGGGCTACGAGGAACGAGGGGACCAGCAGTTCCGCTCGGCTGCCGAGCGCGCCCTCCCGCCGCTCATGGGACGTGCCTCAGAGCCGCGCAACCACGACCTCGGGATGATGTTCTACCCCAGTGCGGTCAAGGGCTTCCAGCTCACCGGTGCCCCTCGCTACCGCCAAGCAGCCCTGCAGGCGGCGTCCGCCCTGGCCGCCCAGTTCAACGAGGCCGGCAGGTTCATCCCGGGGTGGGGTGCCTTCGGTGGAGAGGACTGGGGCGGGTCCGTGCTCGTCGATACTCTCATGAGCCTGCCGCTTCTTTTGTGGGCGGCAGCCGAGAGCGGCGAGGCGCGCTACCGGGAAGTGGCACTGGCCCACGGTGCCACCTCCCTTGCTTACCACTGGCGGGCGGACGGCTCCACCGTCCACGTCTACCATTTCGACCCGCTGACCGGAGCACCCCTGGGCCCGGGCACGTACCAGGGCCTGAGCCCCACCAGCTGCTGGTCGCGGGGGCAGGCCTGGGCCATCGCCGGGTGCGCCGCCCTGGCCAGGCTGGGAGCCGGCGAACAGTACCTCCAGGCCGCCCACCGGGCCACTTCCTACTACCTGGGGCACCTCCCTGCAGATGGCCTACCTCCGTGGGACTTCCACGCCAGCGGCCCTAATGAGCCGAGGGACTCTGCGGCCGCGGCTATCGCTTCCTACGGGATGCTCCTGTTGGGAGAGGCACTGCCCCCGCTATGGGAAAAGGGCGTAGCTTGCCTGCGGGCCTTGGCGGAGGCGGCCCAGGCACCCCCAGGCCACAGCTCGGTCCTCCTCCACGCCACCGCTGACCTGCCCCATGGCATCGGGGTCGACGAATCGACGGTGTACGGGGACTACTTTTTCGTGCTCGCCTTGCAGCACCTGAACCACAAGCTAACCGGCCAGCCTTGCCCTGCCCGGTGGGGCCCTTAGGCCCAGGACCACGAGAGGGAGACAGGAGAGATGAGCACCACAGTGCCCAGTACCGTCGTACCACGTTACACCGGTACCCTGGTCGACGGGGAGTGGGGCGAGCCCCGCACCAGGCGCACCTTCGACGACTTGGAGCCAGCCACCGGCCGGCGCCTGGCAGCCGTGGCAGCCGCCGGGCCCGAGGACGTGGACCTGGCGGTGGCCGCCGCGACCAGGGCGTTCCGCACCTCTGGGTGGGCGCGTGCCAACCCCACGGAACGGGGCCAAGTGCTGTTCCGGCTTGCCCAACTTGTCCGTGAGCGCGCCGAGGAGCTTGCCCTGCTGGAAGCAGCCGACGTAGGCAAGCTTTTGGCCGATGCGCGAGCCGAGGTCGAACTTTCGGCATCCCTCTTGGAGTACTACGCGGGCGCCGCGAACAAGGTCCTGGGAGAGACCTACCAGGCGGGGCCAGGGAAGCTCGCCTACACGCTGATAGAACCGCTCGGCGTTGTAGCCGCCATCGTGCCCTGGAACTACCCGCTGCCCCTTGCCGTCCTGAAGGTAGCCCCGGCATTGGCCATGGGCAACACCGTGGTGCTGAAACCAGCCGAAGAGGCCCCGCTCAGCGCCCTGTTGCTGGGGCAGCTCGCCCTCGAGGCGGGGCTGGCCCCAGGGGTGCTGAACGTGGTCCCCGGCCTGGGCGAGGAAGCGGGCCAAGCCCTGATCGACCACCGCGACGTGGCCATGATCGCGTTCACAGGCTCGACCGAAGTTGGCCGTAAGGTCATGCACGCGGCGGCCGAGCGCATTGCCAAGGTGGAGCTCGAGCTGGGGGGCAAGTCGCCCCACGTTGTCTTCCCGGACGCCGACCTGGGCGAGCTGACCCGCCATGTGGCTTTGGGGCTGTTCAAGAACGCAGGCCAGGACTGCTGTGCCGGCAGCCGGGTGCTCGTCCATGGGGACATCTTCGCTGAGGTGGCCGAGCGGTTAAAGGAGGCCGCCGAAGCCCAAAAGCTGGGCGACCCGCTCCGGGACGAGGGGGTGACCATGGGCCCGCTGATCAGCCAGCGCCAGCGCGAGCGGGTGCACAGCTACACCACCGGTGCGCTGGCCGACGGCGGTTCGCTCCTGACCGGAGGCCGGGCACTGGTCGAAGGCTTCCCCGAAGGGAGCACGTTCTACGCACCGACCCTGTTCAGCGGGGCCAGGCCGGACATGAGGATCTTCCAGGAGGAAGTCTTCGGCCCCGTGGGGGTCATCGTGCCGTTCCAAGACGAGGAGGAGGCGGTCCAGCTGGCCAACCAAGTGCCCTACGGCTTGGCGGCCGCGGTGTGGACCAACGACCTGTCCACCGCCCACCGGGTGGCAGCCAACATCCAAGCCGGCATGGTATGGGTCAACGAGTACTACGCCCACGTGATGGAGATGCCTTTCGGCGGTTTCAAGCAGAGCGGCACCGGCAAGGACTACTCATTGCACGCCCTGAGCTCCTATTGCCAAATAAAGGAGGTCACCGTCCGGTTGAGCCCGCCGGCCTAGGCACATGGGCCATGGGCGGCTGGTGGGCCGCACCTTGGGCCTCAGGTGCCCCGCAGCTGCACGCAGGTCACGGCCGGCCATGGGGCCCAGGGGTAAGCTGGCCGTAGGGCCGGAGGAGGGCGGCCCCGGGGAGGACAAGCCCAAGGGGCGGGCCCAGGAAAGACCAGAAAAGAGAAGCCGTTGAGCGCTGAGACAAACGTACCTTCGGCCGCCGCCTCCGCGGCCCAGGCCGCGATCGCGCAGGTGGGGCAGCTCGGGGTGCTGCCGGTAGTCGAGCTGCCCAGCACTACCCTGGCCAAGCCCCTCTTCGAGGCCCTCTTGGCCGGTGGGCTCCCGGCCGCCGAGGTCACCCTGCGCACAGCCGCGGGCTTGGGGGCCATCGAGCTGCTGGCTGAGGCTTACCCAGAAGGTTTCATCGGCGCGGGGACGGTCCGGCGGGCCGAGGACGCCGCCCGGGTGATCGACGCCGGTGCTCGTTTCGTGGTCAGCCCGGGGACCGACCCCGAGGTGGTCAGGCTGTGCCGCTCCCGGGGCACCTTGGTCATGCCCGGGACCTGCACCCCGACCGAAGTCCAAATGGCCCTGAAGGAAGGGGCGCAGCTGCTCAAGTTCTTCCCGGCGGAAGCCGCAGGCGGCGTCCCGTTCCTGAAGGCGCTGGCCGGCCCCTTCGCCGACGTGCGCTTCGTGCCCACCGGGGGCATCAACCCGGCCAACCTGGCCGCCTACCTGGCCCTCCCCCAGGTGGTGGCGTGCGGCGGGAGCTGGATGGTAGCCCCCCGGCTCCTGGCTGAGGGCGATTTTGGCCAGGTCCGAGCGCTGGCGGCTGAGGCCGTGGCCATCGTGGCCGAGGCCCGGGCCCGGGCGGAGGCCCCGAGCCGTGGCTGAGCTGGCCGTAGCGCGTACCTCCGAGGAGTGCCGCTGGGACCTGGTGGCCCTGGGCGAGGTCATGCTGCGCCTCGACCCCGGCGAGGGCCGCATCGCCACCGCCCGCAGCTTCCGAGCCTGGGAAGGAGGCGGCGAGTACAACGTGGCCCGAGCGCTCAGGCGGTGCTTCGGGTTGCGCACCACCGTGGTCACTGCCCTGGCGGACAACCCGGTCGGCCGCCTGGTCGAAGATCTGGTCCTCCAGGGAGGGGTGGACACCTCCCACCTGCACTGGGCACCCTACGACGGCATCGGGAGGGCGGTGCGCAACGGCCTCAACTTCACCGAAAGGGGCTTCGGGGTGAGGGCAGCCCTCGGCTGCTCGGACCGGGGGCACACCGCAGCCAGCCAAATGCGCCCCGGCCAGGTCGACTGGCAGCAGGTCCTGGGGACGGAGGGGTCGCGTTGGCTGCACACGGGCGGCATATTCGCGGCCCTGTCGGAGACCACGGCGGCTGTGGCTGAAGAGGCTATGGCCGCGGCCCGCCAGGAGGGCACGGTTGTGTCCTACGACTTGAACTTCCGGCCATCTCTCTGGCAGGCGTCGGGCGGGAGGGAGCGGGCCATCGAAGTGAACCGCCGCCTGGTGGCCCTGGCCGACGTCGTGTTCGGCAACGAAGAAGACTTCACCGCTGCCCTGGGTTTCGAGGTGGCCGGGACCGACCCCTCCTACTCCCACCTGGGCGCGTCCAGCTATGGTGCCATGCTGGGCCAAGTGGCCTCCGAGTTCCCGAACCTGAAGCTGCTCGCCACCAGCCTGCGCGAGGTCCGTTCGGCCAGCCGCAACCACTGGGGCGGGATCTGCTGGGCCGGGGGCCAGGTCTATTCGACCGAGATGGCCGAGGACATCGAGATCCTGGACCGGGTGGGCGGGGGGGACGGTTTCGCCTCGGGCCTCATCTACGGAGTGCTCGCGGGGCTGGGGCTGGAGGAGGCCCTACGCTGCGGGGTAGCCCACGGCGCCTTGGCCATGACCACCCCGGGCGACACCTCCATGGCCACCCTGGCCGAGGTACGCCGCTTGGCTGCGGGCGGCCCGGCCCGGGTGGTCAGGTAGCGCCCGGTCGGCTGACGTCTGCCCATTTGCCCCGCCCCGAGGGCCACCTACCTCTGAGCTGAGGGCCGGCCCCTGGCCACCTACCTCGGGGCCACCCACCTAGGCCGGCGGTAGCTGGCCAGCAGGGCTGTAACCCTCGGTGCCCCTTGTACGTCTATGGGGTACCAAGACCCAAGACGAGGAGCGAGCAATGAAAAAGAACATGGCCACAGCCGACCGGGCCCTGCGGGGCGTAGTGGCGGCGGGAGCGGTAGCCGGCAGCGGGGTACTGGGCTTTTCGACGGCATGGGGGGTCGTGCTGCTGGCAGTGGCAGCCATCATGGCGGTCACGGCCGCCAGCGGGTACTGCCCTCTCTACAGCCTGCTCGGCATAAGGACACTTGGCCCTCACAAGGCGGAGGGCGGTGGCCACCAGCTCTTCCACCTGCGCCGGGCAGCCTGAAGCCGGGGGCCAGTAGCTGGCCCCGGTGCCCGGCGATGGGCCGGGCAGACTGGGCAGGATGGTGAGCGACGCAGCCACCGGGCGCCGGGGCCACGACTTTGCCTCCTCGGTAGCGGCAGAGCTGCCCGGGCTCTACCGCTACGCCCGCTCGATCACGGCCAACGAAGCTGAAGCCGAGGACCTCGTAGGCGAGACCGTCGTGCGGGCCCTCGAGCGGGCCAGCCAGTACCGGGGCGAGGCGTCCGTGCGGACCTGGATGCACCGGGCGCTTTACCACCTTGCCGTCGACCGGGCCCGTCATGCCTCCCACGAGCTCAGCGTCGACGACGTGGAGGCCCTCTGGCGGGACGGTGCCTACAGCGTCGACGCCCATGAGGTCCTCGAGCGGGCCGAGTCGGCGGACGAGCTGCGCGATGCCATCGTCCACCTGCCCCACCACTACCGCAGCGCTGTCGTGCTCCACGACGCGGAGGGCTGGCCGGCAGCCGAGGTGGCAACCGTCCTCGGCATATCGCTGCCCGCTGCCAAACAACGGATCCGGAGAGGAAGGATGGCCCTCGTGAGCGCCCTGGCCCAACAGGCTCAGCGGCGGGCCGCCAACAAGGGCGTGCCGCTCACCTGCTGGGAGGCCCGCCGGATGGTGTCCAGCTACATCGACGGCGAGCTCGGCGCGCCCCGGCGGGCGGCGCTCGAAGCGCACCTGGCCAAGTGCGCTACCTGCCCGCCCCTCTACCAAGCCCTCGTGGGCGTCAAGGCCTCTCTCGGCCACCTCCACGACCCTGACAGCGTCATCCCCGCCGCTCTGGCCGAGCGGGCCCGTCGCCACCTGGGCCTCGCCGCACCCGGCGCCAGCCCGGCGGGCCTCGACAGCGGCGCCTGAGCCAGCCGGGACCGCCAGGGCCGGGGCCCCGTCCCTCGGCTGTGACCGCCCCCATACCTGCGCTAGATGCGGCGTGGCTACCACGGTGAGGTACCGGCCGGCTCCCCACGCTACGCTGCTGGGGTGCGTTGCTGGAGGTGGGTCGGCAGCCCAAGGGAAAGGGGCCAACGAGGGGTTCTAACCGGCCACACGGGCCTGGCCGCAAGCGTGGGCAGCAGCCAGTGAGCGGGGCACCGGCCAGTACCGGGCAGGGGCCCATGGCAGCCCACCGGCAACAGGGCCTCATGGGCGCGGGCGCTGGCAGCCGGCTGTGGGGTGCCGTTGCCGCCCTGCTCGCCGCCGCGGCTGTCCTTTTCGCCATCGGCCTCTTGGTCGGCTTGCTGGTCGTCGGCCGCCACGGTGGTGGGCCCATCCAGGGTTGGGACGGGACGGTGGAGCGCTGGTTCGTCCACCACCGAGGCCCATTGGTCGGGACCTCGAAGTTCGTTGCCACCTACCTCGACGCGCTGCCCCTCGGGGTCGAGACCGCGGTACTGAGCCTGGTCCTGCTGGCAGCCCTGCGGACGCCCCGGGGGTTGCTGCCGTTCGCGGCTTACATCGGCGGCGAGTTCCAGGTCTTCGTGGTCCGCGAGGTCATCCTGCGCCACCGCCCGCCGACCGCCAACTACCCTGCCCCGGGTGCGGTCCCGGGGGTCCACGAGACCAGCTACTCGTTCCCCTCGGGGCACTCGGTGGCGGTCACCGCCGTCCTGTTCGCCCTGGCCGTGGGCCTCACGCTGTGGCGCCGGCATTGGTGGCCGGCGCTGGCGGTGGCGTTCGCCGGGTCGCTGTTCGTGGCCGACACCCGCTTGGTGCTCGGGGTGCACTGGTTCAGCGACGTGGTCTTCGGCTGGGCCATCGGCGTCGCCTGGGGGACCGTCGTGGCTCTAGCCCTCTTTTGGCTGGGATGGGACGACGTGCGTGCCGGCCTCCGCTTGCCTGGGCCCCCAGCCCGCCTCCCGGGCAGCTGACCGGCCCCCGAGCAGCTGACCGGCCCCCGAGCAGCTGACCGGCCCCCGAGCAGCTGACAGCCCCGCGCTTTGTTGGCATCAGTGAGCTGCCTGAAGGCGGAAGACGTCGGCGAACTGGTTCCCGCACGAGGGGCATGCCTCTTGCGGCATGACGACCTCCGCCCCACAACGTTCGCAGTAGGCATGGCGGGGGCGCCGTTCAACTGGGCGGTAAAGGCCGGCGAAGTGCATGTACTCGAAGTTCTTCTCGTGCATCTCGGCGATAGCGGCGCTGTGGGCGCTGCTCCGGGCGAAGGCTTGCGCGTCCTCTACCGTTCGCCAGAAGCCCAGGGCCCAATTGGCCAGGCCGTCGAAGAAGGCGATCAACCTGATGAAGCCCTTGGCCTGCGAGGCAGCCTTGCAGGTGAGGGCCACCTGGCGCCAGAACGCCTGGGTGCGCTCCTCGTCGACCATGGTCATGTGCAGCACCAGCACTGCCCCGGCCGCCTCCGGTCCCAGGCTGCCGTCGGGCCCGGCACCGTCGAAGGCAACTACGGGGACCGGCGTCTGGCGCAGGCCAGGGATCTCGGCGAACAGCGCCTCGTTGTCCGCGCTGGGGGGGAAAACCTGCAAAGTGGCCATCGTGCGCTCTGTCCTCCTCGGTACGGGAGCTGCCCTCAGCTCAGCGGCCTTGACATTGACAACTATGGGCAAAGGCCGGGGACCTGCGCATCGCGCGTTTGGGCCACTGGGCAGTGGCCGGCTCTGCATGGTTCAGATCAGCTGTTGGCGGAGGCCGAAAGCGACTGCCCCGGCCCGGCCCGTCGTGGCCGTCTTGGCAAAGATGTTGGCCAGGTGGCGGGCCACGGTGGCCTCGCCTACCCCCAGACGGGCGGCGATGTCCCGGTTGGCCAGCCCGTCGGCGACCAGCTTGAGGACCTCGATCTCCCGGGGGCTGAGGGCCCTGGCCGGTGCTCCCGGCGGAGCGAGGAAGCGCTCCACGGCATCGACCAGCGCGCGGCTGTCGCCCAGGTAGGGGATGTGGTGCTCGCCTTCTAGGGGCTGGAACCGGGCACCGCTCATGTGAGCAGCCAGGTACTCGCCTTGAGGGAAGGGGATCATGTGCTCCTGGCGGCGGTGCAGGACGAGCACCGGGCAGGCCACCTGGCCCAGTAGCGGCCGCACGTCGATGGCGTAGTCCGCCTCGAGGTAGGTGACAGCCACCTCTGCGGTCGCGGCGATGCGCTGGTAGGTGGTGAACCAGGCCACCCTGGCTGGGTCCGCCTCGGGTATGAACACGTCCGCCAGGACCCGCGACCCCAGCCCCCACTCCGAGCGCACCAGGCTGGTCAGCGCCTTGGGGCGTTCGTCGCTCCGGCCGATCGGGTAGTCGGGCGCGGCGAGCAGGCGGGCATAGCAGCCGTAGAGGACGAGCTTGGCAACCCGTTCGGGACGAGCGACGGTCAGGGTGATGGCTGCCGCCCCACCCCCGGAGGTGGCGAGGACTGACGCCCGGGCCACCCCCACGGCGTCGAGGACCGCCAGGCAGTCAGCCATGCGCGCCTCGGGCGTGCAGTCCTCGGCGCTGACGGCCCGCTCGGACAGCCCGCTGCCCCGGCGGTCGTAGCGGACCACCCGCCGGCCGCGGGCGAGGGCTTCGTAAAAGGCCCGGATCTCAGGCGTTTGCCAGTCGTAGTCGAGATGGCTCACCCATGCCGGAACTACCACCAGGGTTTCGGGCCCAGAGCCGATCACCTCGTAGGCGATGTGCACCTTGCCTTGGGTGACCCCCCGGGAGCGGTCCACTGCCATCGAGGGCAAGACAGCCGGTCAGGGCTCGCCCAGCAGCCTAAGCCCGTAACGGGCCTTCAAGTCGTCCACCCAGCCCGGGTCGAAACCAAGACGGTAGCGCCGGCCCAGGTCCTCGCGCTGGCGCTGTAGGTCGGCGGGGTCGCCTGGGGAGGCGTTGACCGGGCCCAGGGACTCGAAGAAGTGCTCGAAGCCAGCAGGGAAGATCAGCTCGATCAGCCGGGCTGGGGCGTCGGTCGGGTTCCAAAAGGTGTGCAGGATCCCCTTGGGCTTGTAGATGTAGCTCCCGGGCCCGGCCAGAGCCTCGAGCTCGCCCACGCGCACCCCAAAGGTCCCCTCCAGCACGTAGGACAGCTCGTCCTCGGCCTCGTGGACGTGCGGCGGGACCAGGCGCCTGGCCTCCATGGGGTGCTCCACGACCGACAGCGCCCCGCCCGTAGCCTCTCCCCAGACCTTGAAGACCACGCCCAGGCCACCGAGGTCGACGCTGGGCCCCTCACCCGGCCCCACAACCAGCCGAGCCGGTGGCCCGACGCTCACGCCCTTACCTGGGCCCGGACCGGGGGCATCCTGCACTTCGGGGCCACCTCAGCTCGCCGCCAAGGGGCCGGCATGGGCATTGGGGCGAAGGGCTCCCGCCCGCAAGGCGGCGGGGCGGCCCAAGCTGGTGACCGCCAAGCCGCGGCGCTGGTAGCCCGAGATCTCAGGCATCTGTCCTCCACGGGTCGGGCCCGGTGGCCCTCAACCGGCCACCTGGCACCACACAGTAGCTGACCGGGCCGGGATGGGCCAGGGGCTATAGGGGTGGCCCTGCGAGCGGACGGGGGCAGGCTGGCTCAGGGACAGTGGCCCTGGCCGCCCCGTCCCCGGTGGCCGCGCCCACCGCGGCCGCGCCCCCGGTTGCCAGCTGGCCCAGGCAGGGGCCTTGGGTGGTGGAGCCAAGGTAGGCGCCGTAGGCCGAGAACAGCTCCGCCACGCGGGCACGGTAGGGGGTGGAGCATGCGTCGCAGACATTGTCAAGGGGGAACTGGAAGACGAGCTCCTCGCCCCCGCCCGGGCCCGGCCGGGCTGACTCGACGAAAGGAGGGCGGCCCGGGCCCGCCATGAGCCCCGGGTACGCCTTGAGCAAGCCTGCATAGACGGGACTGGCCAACGCCGGCCCGGGCGGCGAGGTGCCCGGGTACTGCCCGCCCAGCAGCACGTAGCCGAAGCACCCGCAGTCCATGGGCGTCGCGCTCAGCGTGTAGCCAACGGCCAGGCGCCCGGCGGGCACGTAGCCGATCAGGTAGGACCAGGTGGCGTCGAAGTAGGCCACCGCGGCCGCCGAGGCGCCCTGGGCGCGCATCAATTTGCCCACACAAGCTGCCTGCGCCCCTGGTGGCTGGTGGCGAGGGGAGAGAAGCCCGCAGGCCTGAGCGTCGGTAACTTGGTACCGGGGCGCCTTGGCCCACACCGCGCCCGGCCCGGCCAAGACCGCCCGCCTGGGGCCGATGCTGAGGGGGCCCCAGCTGTAACCCCCGCTGTTGGTGACCAAGACCCGGTCGGGGAAGGCCTCTTGCTCGCCAGGCCGGCCGTCGACCACCACCGCGAGGTCATAAGCAGGGTAAGACAAGTCGGAGAGCCCTGCCCCCCCGTCGTCGAGCATGCTGGTGCGCCAGGACCTGCCCCCGTCGGTGGAGCTGTAGAGGAACCCGGCGCCCGAGCTGGCAGCCACCAAAACGTCCTGCGAGCCCTGAGCCGCGACCCCGGCAACGAGGCCACCGAGGGGGAGCTTGCCGACCAGGTGGGCAGTGGCGCCGCCGTCGGCCGAAGCCAAAAGCTCCTTGGCCTCCGACCCTGCCCCCGGGTTGCCGGCGCACAGCTCGAAGAGGTGGCTGGCAGAGACGGCGGCTAGGCCCGCCACGTCAATGCCCTGGGCGGGCTGGTAGCAGGGGTCAGGGAGGCGGGCCCAGGTGGCACCCGCGTCAGCCGTCCGCCAGATCTGCTCAGGCCCCTGGCCGGGGTGCGCCGGTGCCTTCACCACCCAGCCAGCGCTCCCGTACCAGGCCATCGGGCCGAGCCGGCCCGACATGGAGCTGAGCGGGCTCCACTGCCCCGAGCCGAGCGGTGAACGTTCCAGGAGCACAGAGGCGGGGCCGTACCTACCGGCCCAGCTGGTGACCAGGGCGTAGGCGTAGCCCCCCGCAGCCTGGAGGCTCAGCACGTCGGCAGCGGCCCCCGGCGCAGGCACGGCCAGGCTGGGACGGCCCCATGTCTCGCCGCCGTCGGCCGTGTACCACAGCCCAGGCCCCCACGCCCAGCCGTCGGCGGGGCTGGCGAAGGTCACCTGGCCCACGGCCGATGGGCTGGCAGGTTCCAGCTCCTGCAAAGGGACTTTGGGTGCCGGCAGCCCGGCCCAGCTCTGGCCACTGTCGTAGGTGGCAACGAGCGCAGTGCAGGGGCCATGGGCGCAGGGGGCGGTCCCGAGCACGAAACCGACGTCGCTGGAGACAAAGTCGGCCGAAGCGGGCTCGAAACCGGCAGGCACTGGCCCAGGCGCCAAGGCCGACGCCACAGCGGCCTGCCCTCCAGCGGTGGCCAGCAAACTGGCAACGAGGCAGGCGGCAGCGACCTCGGGTAGGCGGCGGGGCCTCGTCGTGGTCATGTTGGGGCTCCTCGGGACGCCTCGGCGGCCAAGGCCGGGCACCGCGAGGCTACTACAGGCCCAGGGCCGTCCCTGGCCGCCGCTTCGGGGGCTCCCCACCAGCCATTGGCCCAGGGCCTGTCCGGGGCGGCGCGGCCGGTGGCGGCGACCTCCTGGCCAGCTCCCCGCTACCGGCCACTGGGCCCAGGGCCTGTCGGGCCTTCCGGAGCCTGTCTCGGGCAAGGCCAATCCGCCGAGGCCGCCCGTTCGTAACCATAGGTATGCCTAAGAGCCTCCCCTTGGTCCTCAGCCGTGTGGTCGTCAGCTGTGCCCTCGCTTCGTTGACAGCAATGCCGTTGTTGGCCCCGGCGGCCTCAGCTGCCAGCGTGACGGTCTCCACCAGGCTCACCGCCGAAGGCCAGGCCCTGGTCGGAGCCAACGGGCTGTCGCTCTACATGTTCAGCGGGGACTCGTCCCCGGCCACGGCCTGCGTGTCGGCCACCTGCCAGGAGTTCTGGCCAGCCCTTTTGGCGACCAGCGGCCCCCCGAGCGCGGGCCCGGGCGTCAACGCGAAAGAGCTCGGCGTCACCAACCGCCCCGGAGTTGGCAAGCAGGTCACCTACTACGGGCACCCGCTCTACTATTTCCTCAAAGACGCTGCTGCCGGCCAGGCAAACGGCGAGGACGTCACGTCCTTCGGTGGCGTCTGGTACCTGGTCTCGCCCGCGGGCCGCCCCGCGCCCGGGCGGGCGACGGTGACGGTCGAACTGACACCCGAGGGCCTGGCCCTGGGCACGCTGAGCGCCTTCGGCAAGGTGCGGAGCCTCTACACCCTGTCGTCGGAGACGGCCACCTCAAGCCCGTGCCAGGGCGCATGCCAGGCGTTCTGGCCACCGCTGCTCTCCAGCGGCCCTGCTCTGGCCGGGCCGGGGGTGGACAAGTCGCTGCTCGGCTTGCTACGCCTGGCGGACGGCACTTACCAGGTGACTTATGGGGGTAAGAGGCTGCGCCTGTTCACCAAGGACCTGGGCTCCACCACACCGCCGAGCGCCACGGACGGAGAGGGGGTAATAGCCCAGCCCGTCGACGGCGTCTGGTACACGGTGTCGCCCAGCGGGTTCCCCAACCCCGGTGCCGCCAAGCTGAACGCCGAGCACTCAGCGCAAGGCAACATCCTGGCCCTGAGCGGAGCCGGGGGCGCATCGGCGACGGTTTACGGCTTCACTGGGAAGGCCTGCACCGGCCGCTGCGCCGTTGCCTGGCCGCCCGTGCTCACCACCGAACCACCGCTGGCGGGCACTGGGGTCAACGCCACCTACCTCGGCGTGGCCCAGCGACCGGACGGGAGCTTCCAGGTCACCTACAAGGGCCACGCCCTGTACCTGTTCTTCAAGGGCCTTGCCCCCTCAACCGCCGGCGCGGGCACAACAGCGTTCGGGGGCACCTTCGAACCGGTCAGCAGTACCGGGGCGCTGCTCTCCTTGGCACACCAGACCCCCCCGGCATCGGCGCCCGCCACCACCACGACCGCGCCACCGGCCAGCACCACTTCGACCACCTCTTTGTACGGCTGAGGAACGGTCCCCAACGCCATGACGCTCTAGTAGGTGGCTCCTGGTCGCCACCAGTGCCGGTGCTACAAGCCGCGTGGGGCGCGAGGCGCTCGATGGCTGGCACCACGGGGGGGTCAGTTGCCTCCCGCGGCCGGTCAGTTGGCCCAACCTCCAGGCGGCCAGCACCCCCGAGGAGCGGCTCGAGCGAGCCCACGACATGGCAGCAGGCCCCGGTGCCCTGGACCTCTACCGCAATCACTCCCCGGATCTTTGACAAGCCCGGAGGCGGGCTGCCGAAGATGACGTCGACCGAGAGGGGCCACGGCAAAGCCAGGGGGCTGTCCAACCTCCGCCCGAGCACCATCGAAGGAGCAACCTAGCCTGCCGAGGCAGGCTTGTGCCGGCCACCGAGCCACCTCGCCGGGTGAGCCGGGGCGGGCAAGTGCCATCGCCGGTACGGACGGGCCGCCTTTTAGCCGTTGTCGCTGCTGCCCCAGCACCGGGAAATGGGCCCGCCACCTTGGGGCGAGCTACGCCCCGGCCACGCTCGGTCCACCCCGCGCATTCCGGGCAGCTCCACGCACTTCGGCGCGCACGGTCTCGCTTCAGCACGGCTTCAGCCGCCCTGGTGTACGACGGGCTAAGCGGGCAACTGAAGAGAGGGGAGCCCGCTCGAGAAGACCAGGAAAGGAGCAAGACAATGAGGCTGACAAGCACGCTCGACAGGAAACTTGCTGTGGGCGCCGCAGCACTTGCGGCCGTTGGGTTCGGCACCTTGGGCCTCGGCATAGCCCAAGCGCAAAACCCGACGTCGTCGTCTACGCCAGTCGTCCAGTCCGGTGCCCCGCAGGTCCAGGCCGCCGCGGGGGGAGGCGCTGAAGACACCCAAGGCAGTCCCGTGGGTGCCGGAACGGCGACCTCCGAGGGCGACAACGACGCCGCTGTCCAGGCGGCAGCCTGCCAGAAGGCCGGCATCACCGACCCGAACGCGAACGTGCAGTACGACGACCAGACTGGCGCCTGCACCCTCGACACGGGCGGCTCACAGGTGGGGGGCGACCTGCAGCAGTAGACCTGCAGCAGTACGTACGCGTGGCAGCAGGTAGCAGTAAGCCAACCGGGAACAAGGGAGCGAGGGCACTGGCGAACCCCAGTGCCCTCGGCAGTTCAGGAAGGCTATGCTGAGGTGTTCGACGTGCCTACAAACACGCGCTTCAGCATGGCTTAATGAACGCGCCCCACGATTTGGGTGTGAAGCTCTTGCTGGTCGAAGACGAGAAACGCTTCGCCGAGGCACTGAAGGCCGGCCTGGAGTCCGAAGGCTTCAGCGTGGACATCGCCCACAACGGGGACGACGGCTTGTGGCTCGGGACCGGGAGGGCCTACGACGTCATCATCTTGGACATCATGCTGCCCGGGCTGAACGGCTTCAGGTTGTGCAAGGCCCTACGGGACGCCGGCGTGTGGGCTCCGGTGCTCATGTTGACGGCCAAGGACGGCGAGTACGACGAGGCCGAGGCCCTCGACACCGGTGCCGACGACTTCATCTCCAAGCCGTTCTCCTACGTCGTGCTCCTGGCGAGGCTACGGGCACTGTTGCGCCGAGGAGAGCCGCAGCGGCCGGCCGTCCTGCGCTGTGGTGACATCTCGTTCGACCCGGCCGCCAAGAGGTGCTGGCGCGGGCAGTGCGAGGTGCACATGACAGCGCGTGAGCTCGCTATCACCGAGTACCTCGTGCGCCGGGCCGGAGAGGTGGTCTCCAAGTCTGAGATCCTCGACCACATCTGGGACTTCGCCTTCGACGGGACCTCGAACGTCGTCGAGGTCCACATGAGCCGGGTGCGCCAGAAGCTCGACAGGGCCTTCGGCCGCCACAGCATCGAGACGGTGCGGGGTTCGGGCTACAGGTTGGTGGCCGACGACGCCTAAGCTTGGGACACGGCTCCTTGCTCGCGTGCTCGGGCCGGTCCGGGTGCGGGCCACACTGGCAGCGACCCTCGTACTGGCCGTCACGCTCGCTGTCGGCAGCATGGTTGCCCTCGGGAGCTTCCACGCCTCCCTCATTGGCAACCTCCGGGCGGCGGCCATGTCGCGGGCGTCGGACATCGCCAGCTTGGCACGCTCGGGCCACCTCCCGGCCGTGCTCGGCCTCCCCGGCCAAGAAGCCGGCTTCGCCCAAGTGGTGGGGCCGAAGGGCGGGGTCGTGGCGGCTTCGGCCAACCTGGCAGGCGAGCCCGCCGTCGGGCCTTGGTTAGGCCCCGGGTCGAGGGCCGAGGCACGCGTCATAGACGGCCAGTCCGTAGGCCAGGACGGCCGCTACGGGCTCGTGGCGCTGACAGTCTCGGCCGGGACTAAGACTCTCACCGTCTACGCCGGGTACTCGCTTACCACTGCGGACGTCGCCGTCTGGGACCTAGAGGTAGTCCTTGTTGTCGGTTTGCCCTTGGTGCTCGCCGTCGTAGCTGGGACCACCTGGGCCATGGTGGGTTGGGCGTTGCGCCCGGTCGACGCGATCCGGGAAAAGGTGGGGGAGATCACCATGAGGGACCTGCACCAAAGAGTACCTGAGCCCAACAGCGGGGACGAGGTCTCGCGCCTGGCCCACACGATGAACTTCATGCTCGACCGGCTCGCGGCCGGGGTCGAGCGCCAGCGTTCGTTCGTCGCGGATGCCTCCCACGAGCTACGCAGCCCCCTCAGCTCCTTGAGGGCCCAGTTGGAGATAGGCCTGGCGCGTGGCGCTGCCACCGACTGGCCTGCCGTTGCCGGGAACGCCCTGGCGGAGGAGGCCCGCCTGGAGCGGCTCGTGAAAGACCTCCTCCTGCTGGCCCGTCTCGACGGCGCGCCACCACCTCGCGGGCCGGTGCCCTTGGTGGACCTCGCTAGCGTGGTGCGGAGCGAGGTTGCCCAGCGCTCCCTCGGTGCCCGGGTCAGCTTAAGGGACGGCTCGAAGGGCCTGGTGCCGGTGGCCCTCGGTCCCGAGCTTGCCCGGCGAGTTGTCGCGAACCTGCTCGACAACGCGCAACGCTACGCGCGCTCGGAGGTTTGCGTGTGCGCTGCGGCTGGCGACGACGAGGCCGAACTGGTCGTGGCCGACGACGGTCCCGGCATACCTCCTGAGGACCGGGAGAGAGTCTTTGAACGCTTCACTCGATTGGACAGCTCTCGCAGTGCCGACGAAGGTGGGGCCGGGCTGGGCCTCGCGATCGTGCGTGACATCGTGGTCGGCCACGGCGGCACGGTAGCTTTCGTCGACACGCCCATTGGGGCCCGGGCCGTGGTCAGGCTCCCCGCTCCAAAGAACAGCAGGCTCTCGCCGGGCACAAGAGGCCCAGCGGCCTAGCGGCCCTTCGAGCGCCGAGATGCAGGGCTCGACCGCTGTCCATGGCCATGAAAAAATCCTCGCGTGTGGCCAGTTCGATGTCCTCGCGTGGGGCCAGGTAGGAGTCCTCGCCCCTCTCTGAAGATCCACCACCGGTGTCCTCCAGGTGGGCACGGTGTCGGTGCCCGGCCCACACCGAGCACCTGGAGGACGGCTCCATTGAAGACAGAGAGGGAACGCATGAACATCCTCGCCGCCTTCAACGAGGTGGGTACTTTCCGGGGCGCGGCCGCCATGTGTGGCTGTGACCCCAAGACGGTGAAGAGGGCGCTCGAGCACCCGGTTGTCGGGACGTCCCAAAAGCGGGCCGAGCGCGGGCACAACTATGACCTGGTGAGGGGGCTGGTGGCCAAGAAGGTCACCTCTACCAAGGCCAGGGTCACCGCCAAGCGGTTGCTCCCCGAGGCGAGAGCGGCCGGCTATGGCGGGTCGGCCCGGAACTTCCGCCGCTTGGTGGCCAAGGCCAAGCGCGATTGGCGGGCCGGCAACCACCGGGGACGCCGTCCGGCAGTGTGGGCACCGGGCGAGTACCTGGTGACCGGCTAGGGCAAGGAGGGGCCGCTGCACATCTTGTGCGCGGTGTTGGCCTTTAGCCCGAAGTTACGAAGCCCGTAACGACAAAGCCCCCCGCTGAGCAGGGGGCTTTTGTGGAAGGTGGGTGAGCGTTCTGTCTACATGGCCTTGAGCTCTACGGGTGTCAAGCGTTCCCACTCGATCCTGCCCGTATATACATGTACATATAGGTCAGGAGTGCCTACTGATATGAGGTTGATCGAAGGGTGATTTTGCACACCTGCATTTCTACACCGGCATCGGATCGCATATAGCTCAAGCTGTGCACCGAAAGGATGTAGTGCAGCCCTATCTGCGAGGGTGGAGCCGGGCAGACGAGCCGGTGCCCGGCTCACTCAGTCGGTCACCGGCTCGTAGTAGACGGCCCCCAAGAGAGTTTGCGCGCCAGGTACAATTTGAGTACACTTAGCTGTACCGGGATGAGCACGGAGGCTGAAGGCCGGTGGTCGCACAAGAGGACCGTGACCTGTACGAAGTGCTGGGTGTCTCGCGGGGCGCGACGAGCGCGGAGATCGACGCCGCGTACAAACGCCTCGTGCGCTTGACGCACCCCGATGCCGGCGGTACCAACGCCCTGTTCCGCCAGGTTCAGAACGCGTACGAAGTCCTTTCCGACCCAGCGCGCCGAGCTATTTACGACCGCGGGGCCGACCAGCCCCATCCGCAAGACGAGCCGCCGCGCGCAAGCGGCTCTGGGTGGACGCGCGTGGACACCGGTCCGTCGACTGCCGGCTACCCTCCACCGCGCCCCGGCCCGAGCTCTAGGCCGTCGCCCACCTGGGGTCCTGGGCAAGGTGGGCCGCGAGCGCCGGGGTGGGGACCCGGTGCGGTTCAGCCACCCCCTTCTTACGGGGCACCGTCTGAGCAGTCCGGAGGATATTGGAACGCTCCATCACCACCTGCGTTCACATCCCGGTTCGAGCCGCAAGCGGCCGCTCGCCCCTCCCAGGGCTACTTGGCCAGCAGGCCGTGGGTGGTGCTGGTAGGTATCGGTGTCGTGCTCATGGCGTTGGGCTCGTTCAGTCCAGGCATCAGCGTGCTGGGCTTCATCGTGCTCATTGCTGGTGCTATAGCCGGCGCAGGGTCAAGGAAGGCCAGATCCCGGTTGGCACTGCGGAGTGCCCAGGTTGGCCAAACAGACCATATGGACGGCACGACCTTCGAGCACTTTGTTGCCGAGCTACTGCGCTCCAATGGCTACCGCGTAGATCATGTCGGGCAGACTGGAGATTACGGGGCCGACCTGATCATTTCCAACGGCACAGCACGGTGGGTGGTGCAAACGAAGCGCTACAGCGCTCAGGTGGGCGTCGACGCAGTGCGAGAGGCCGCTGCTGCCAGGGCACACTATGCCGCCCAGGGCGCGATCGTCATAACGAACTCGTACTTCACGCCACAGGCGGTCAAGCTGGCCCGCTCTAACGCCGTCGAGCTGTGGGACCGCAACGTCTTGGTCCGGCTCGCGTCGAAGAACGTGGCCGTTCCTCCTACCGCTGCCCCGGCGGTCCTCGGCCTTGAGCTGCTGAGCGGCGTGGCCTTCCTGGGCCGGCTGGTCCTGAGCGTTTCCGCCAGTTCACCGAGGCGTCGGCGGCGCCCGCGCCGGCGCAGGTGAGACATGGCGCAGCCACTCGTCCCGCGGTCGGCCAACAGCCCCTCGTTCCCGAGGGTGCCCACCAGCAGCCCAGGCCAGATCGGCTACGTCAACGCAGAGGCTGTGGGTTTTGAGAAGCTGCCCCGGGCCGTTGCAGACGCCCTTGCTGGGGTCATGCTCGGGTCACCGGTCGCTGCCAATGCGGATGACCGTAAGGCGAAACGGCGGGCCGACGGCACGCTTTACGAGCACGTCACTGCCTGGTGGGCTGGTACCGACCGCTACGTAGTTATCGATGCCCGCCGCCTGCTCGCACCAGCGGGTGGCCAGACGCTACGACCGGTAAGCGGTTGGCGGATTGAGGGCACCATTGACTACTACGTTGCAGGAGTTGTCCCCACGACCTCGCAGTGGCGTTTTCAGCAAAGCAGCACCGCTCCGGGAACCAAACGTACGGCCGTGGAGGTGGACGACCCGCTGGACGTGCTGCCCGCGGAGCTGACCGGCCCGGTCCGGGGCGGGCAGACGGATGCCTGGCGACAGTACGGACGAGGCTGGGCCGAGGAGACCATCGTCGCTACACTGAGGGCTCCGGCTCGGGTCAAGGTCCTGAAGGCTCAGCGCCGCGCGACGTCGAGACGGGCGCTACAAATCGCGGACTGGCATGCCATAACACTGGATTCACCGATAGCACTGGCGCAGACTTTCGCTACCGATTCGTACGGGACGGTGGTCCTTGGCCCGCAGACGTGGCCGTCGCAACTCCCCCGTGCCTGACGGCTGTGGACTGCCCTCTGTTTGGTGGAGGCCCCCGCGCTGGAGAATTGTCCTAGCTGCTCCTTTTTTAGCAGAAGCGCGTAGGCGCGTGTGACCAACGTTCCCCTCATCCGGCTTTTGAGTGGGCCAGGGTGGCCGGGTAGAGGTCAAGTCCGCCGCAGTGGGAGAAGATGGCGGTCTTGAAGTGCTCTTTGTTGCGGTAGCCGTAGGCCATCTTTTTGATGGCCTGGACTTTGGCGTTGAGGCCTTCGGCGACGGCATTGGTGGTCCTCGCGGTCGAGGAGTAGTGCAGCACCCCGGCGAGGTGACGTTGCAGCACCTTGGCGACGGCGATGACCGCCTTGAGCTTGGAGCGGGTGGCCCAGGAGCACCACTGGCGCCAGGACCGTCTGGCCCTGCCGGAGCGGTGGTAGTGCCACAGGGCTCGGAGGCCCTCTTTGGTGGCCCACGCCCGGGCCGCCTTGAGGTTGGTTGCCTTTTAGCTCGGCGAAGCGCTGGCGGTGGGTGCCGGCCAGGTCCTCGGCTGAGCACAGCCACAGGTACTTGGAGCGGGCCAGGGTGCCGGTGCCGTCGGCTCTAAGGGCCCGGTGCTCGGGCTTGTCCACGCCGCCGAGGGCGGTACCCATGTGCCCCATTGTGCGGGACCGGTCGAAGACGGCCTTGTCCTCGGGTTCGGGCACATGTGAGCGGGCCGAGCTCAGCTACGGCCCCCACATGTCGGTGGCCACGGCCTTGGCCTGTGACAGCTCCTCGGGCTCTAGGGCCTCGAAGTAGCCGTCCAGGCTGGCGGCCTTGCGGCCACCCGCGACGTGCCCCACGGTCGAGCGCTATAGGCCATAGGCCATCGTGAGGTACCTGTGGCCGTTGGCCGCGGCCTTTTCGCCCGCCCCGGCCAGCTCCGGGGCCCGGCAAGCCTTGGCCGCCTGGCCCCTAGCGACAGCACGCTCCACCAGGTGCCACGCCTCGTCCCAGCTGGCCCGCAGGATCTTGGTGGCCCCCTAGATGCCGCGCTCGCCCAGCACGTCGAGGGCTAGGCGCTCGGGCAGCAACCTGGAGCGGCGGTGCGGCTCCGCCCAG
>Ga0209061_1000726_pt1 | contig 72572 bp, 82 predicted proteins | sample Coa_R1_10_FD_187157 | JGI IMG/M metagenome (GOLD analysis project Ga0209061, IMG submission 187157) | Surface soil microbial communities from Centralia Pennsylvania, which are recovering from an underground coalmine fire - Coalmine... | ecosystem: Environmental > Terrestrial > Soil >... | reverse complement strand
GACCCCCGCCACCGCGAACCCGGCGCATCCACCGGGCCACCAGCACGCCCAGCATCAGGAACCAGGGCACACCAAGATCAACAAGACAGCCCAGGCAGGCTCACCGCGCTATTCGCGGAAACGGGTCTGAGCAGCCCAGGTCTGTACGGCACGCCGTGATTGCGTGGTTAGGTGAGCGGGCGCGGCCCGGCAGTGATGACGAGGTTCGCCAGCTTCGTGATCTTCGCCGGGAGCCGTGCCTGCCATGTCATCTTCGCCTGTCGTGCTGGCCGGCGGCGACTGGCGGCGGGCCCGCGATGCCGGGGAGCTGGCCGCCCCGCCGGCCCGGGGCCGTCCGCAGCGAGATGCCAGGGACGAGCAGATCGCCCGCCTGGAGCGGGAGAGGAAGCGGCTGGAGCAGGAGCTGGCGACCGCCCGCTTGGTGATGGAGACCCAGGCGAGACTGCAGGCGCTCTTGGAGAAGCTCTCCGAGAGCGCGGATACCGAGACCAGGTGACCGCCGTGACCGGCGCCGCGATCACCGAGCTGGCTCCCCGGGTCGGGATCCGGGCCGCGTGCCGGGCCGTCGGCGCCGCGCAGGCGGGCTGGTACCGGCGGCACCGCGACTCCCCGGCCCCGGCCCGCCCCGCGCCGGTGCCGCACCGTCAGCGGCGCCAGCCACGCGCCCTTGCCCCCGCAGAGCGGCAGGCGATCACCGGCGTGCTGCACGGCGAGCGGCTCGCCGACGTCGCGCCGGCCGAGGCGCGGGCCACGCTGCTGGAGGAGGGGACTTACCCGGGATCGGCGCCGACGTTCTACCTGGTGCTGCGCGAGCGCGGCGAGGTCCGCGAGCGGCGGCGCCAGGCTGCCCGCCCGGCGACGGTCAAGCCCGAGCTGATGGCCGGGCACCCCAACGCCGTGCGGAGCTGGGACATCACCAAGCTGGCCGGCCCGGCGAAATGGACCTGGCACTACCTTTACGTGATCACCGACATCTGCAGCCGGCACGTGACCGGGTGGATGGTCGCCACCCGCGAGTCCGCTGCCCTGGCCGAGAGGCTGATCGCCGGGACCTGCGCCAAGCAGGGCATCGGGCCCGGGAAGCTGACCATCCACGCCGACCGCGGCTCCTCGATGACCTCCAGGCCCGTCGCGTTCCTGCTCGCCGGCCCCGGCATCACCCAGTCCCGCAGCAGGCCCCGGGTGTCCAACGACAACCCGTACTCCGAGAGCCAGTTCAAGACGCCGAAGTACCGGCCCGGCTTCCCCGCCCGGTCCGGCTCCATCGAGCACGCCCGGGCGCACTGCCAGGAGTTCTTCCCCTGGTACAACCGCGAGCACCGGCACGCCGGGCTCGGCCTGCACACCGCAGCCGACGTCCGCCACGGCCGCGCCCAGGCCGTTCGGGCTGCCCGCGCCGAGGTGCCCTCCGCCGCACACGCCGCCCAACCCGGAACGGTTCGCCCGCCAGCCGCAGCCGCCGAAGCTACCCGCCATGTCGTGGATCAACCAGCCCGAGAAGGAGGCCGTCGCTCAGTAAATCCCGCCCATCGGTGCCTCATTCAGGTTGCCAGGTTCCGCCGGCGAGCTGGTACCGCTCCTGCAGATCACCCCGTCCAAGACCGATACCGAGCGGCTCCATCCGGTCGCACGCCTGGCGGAAGCCCCGGGCGGTGTGCTCGCTGCCGTGCCCGGCGTGCACGATCACGCCGGGCACGGCGCCGCCGCGGACCGCCACCGCCATTACCAGCGCGCCGTAGGCCAGCCGCGTCATGATGGCCGCTGAGGGCGAACCCGAGCACCCTGCGGGAGGCCATGTCCCAGACCGAGCCGAGGCAGAGCTTGCCTTCCGCGGTGGCGATCCCGGTGCCGTCGCCGTACCACTTCCGGTTGATCTTCGCCGCGGGGAAGTCCCGCCTGACCAGGTCCGGCGCCCGCCGCCGGCCCCGGCCGGGCCGGGCCGCCGGCCTGCGCTTCCTGCGCCGCCGGGCGGCCAGGCCCAGCTCGCGCATCAGCCCGGCGACGGTGCTCTCGCTCACCCGCCACCCCGCAGCGCGCAGATCCGCGGCGACCCGTACCTGCCCCGGTGCAGCGCGAACAGCCGCGCCACCTGATGCAGTTCGACGGCAAGGGGATCGTGATGCGCCCGGAGGCGCTGCGCGAGGCCGCCGCGAAAGCCGCCGCCAGCCGCAAGCTGGGGACCCGCCTGCCCGCCTGTCACCAGGTGAGAAGAACGGGCGGAAGCGGATGGCCGAGCTGGCCGCCGTCTGCGACGTGGTCCCGGTCCCCCGGCGGCCGGAGGACATCATCCGCCGCCCCGGGAAGAAGGCCCGGGACAGGCCCGCTCCCGGGCCGAGGCGACGGGAAAGTGGATGACAGCCTCGGTCACCGGCGACATCCCCGCCGTCATCGCGGCCGGGTTCGACGAGGCCGGGCGCCGTGACCCTGATCACGAGCGGGCCTGGGCCGCCCTGGTCGACGGCAGTAACCAGCAGATAGAGGCGATCCGCGCCGAGGCCGCCCGCCGGGGGGGTGAAGGTCACGATCCTGCTCGATTTCGTCCACGTCCTGGAGCACCTCTGGGGCGCGGCCTGGTCGTTCTTCGAGGCCGGCGACCCGGACGCTGAGGACTGGGTGGCGAAGCAGGCGCTGAAGATCCTGCGCGGCAGGGCCGCTCAGGTCGCCGCCGGGATCCGCCGCCGCGCCACCACCTTCGGGTACAGCGCCAGGGAGCGGGCCGGCGCCGACAAGTGCGCCGCGTACCTGACCGCGAAGAAGCCCCACCTGGGCTACCCCACCGCGCTCCGGCGGGCCTCACGATCGCGACCGGGATCATAGAGGGCGCATGCAGGCATATCGTAAAGGACAGAATGGATATAACGGACGCGAGGTGGGGCTGGAAACCGCCGAGGCCATCCTCAGGCTACGCGCCCTCACCAGCAACGGCGACTTCGACGAATACTGGCAGTACCACCTCCGCAAGGAACACCAGCGCAACCACCAGACCCGCTACCGCAAGTACCGTAGCGACCTCGGCCTCGCCGCATAACCAGCTCACTCCGTTAGAGCCGCACCCTAGGCGTGATGACTAGTGCGACCGCTTAACGTTTGCCCTGCCAATAACTAGCCCGTGCGGCTGAGAACCTGCCGCTGAACTGGGCCATCGGTGACCTTCGACCCTTCCGTTACCGTCGTTGGCCCCTACCAGGTCCAGGCGGTGCGCGGCATCGTTGGTGGGTGGGATAGGTGCATGCTGAGGTGGTCGCAGATGTCGCAGCACGCAGTGTCCGATAAGAAGAGTGACCCTAAGGGCCCTCACCGGGATCTTCGCAACGCGTGGATCGCAGTCGTCCTTATCCCGGTGGCGTTCGTCGTGGCCACAGTGCTCGGCGAGTTCGCGATTGGCGCACTCGGCTACCCTAATGGCGGGCAGACTCCGCCGGCAGGCGTACGGGCTGCGGTTGGCATCCCCGCCACGCTGCTGCTCATCGCACCCGGGGTCATTGCCGGGATTTACGGCCTGCGTGCCCGGCGGGCGGGAGAGCGGCGAGGCCTTGTACCGGGCGTCATCGGCATCGCGGCTGCTGCCATATTCTTGCTCGAATCGATCCTTGGATTCATCGGATCGTTCGTTTGGGCATGATCCGCCGGTACATCATCGGGCGCAACAACCACGCCTGCGACCAACGGCTCCGCCGCATCGTCACCGGGCAAACATTGCCTGAAAGCGGCACTAGGTAATCCACCGCCCGGCCCGCCGCAGCTCTTCTATATCGCAAGGCGATAGAAGAGAATTCCTGAGGGCCGGAGGGGAACCGCTATGCACTGAAGTGATCTCAGAGAATTCATGTGATGTAGCCGTGCTCGAAATGGGTGAGGACGAGGGCGGCGCGGGTGATGTCGCCGATCTTGCCGGGGCTGGCGGTGATGTGCTGGAGGGTGCGCCAGCGCTGGCTGAGCAGGGCAAAGCCGCGTTCGCCCAGGCATCGCATCGAGCGCTGGAGGGCGTTGCGGGTGCGGGTGTTGATATCGAGATCCTGCCCGCCGGGGGCTGTTTGACGGGAATCAGGATGCCGGTGCCGGCGCCGTGGTAGCCGGGGCCGGCCAGGGTGGGCAGGCCGGTGGCGGCGGCGTGGTAGAGGGCGGGCAGGGCGCGGGCGGCGGTGATGTCGTGCACCGAGCCCGGTTCTGCGTCCGGGACCCGTAGCGGGAACCCGTCCGGGGCGAAGGCGGCCTGGACGCTGCCGCCGTGGCAGTGGGCCTTCCCGGAGTACCACACGTTGATGACCTGGCCCTTGACGCTGATGGCTGGCTCTTTGCACCGGTCGGCCGGCATGATCTTCCCGTCCAGGATCACATGGGGCAGGCCCTCCTCCTGAGCCCGCTCCAGCGCCTGGTGCAGGTCAGGCGCCTGGGCGGCCAGCACCGCGATGACCTCATCCACATGCCGGCAGCCCGTCGCCCGGGAGATCCCGTGGTCACGGGCCAGTGCCTCCCGGGCAGGTGCGGTCACGGAACCATCGCACCCCCAGCACTGCCTCCCAGAAGCAGGCCAGCGCCCTGCTCCCCTTTGGCGTGCCGCGGTAGCGGCGCTCCTCCCGCAGCAGCTTCGCGACGAACTGCACCAGTTCCCTTGGGACGTCGGGCGTGGCACGATAGGCGATCACGTGGGCCTTCCGTAGAATGTGATCTTTGGTGAGACCTCCTTCTACCGGGGCTCCACGCCCATCTCCGGGTAGTCCTGTTCGTCCGCGTGCCTACCCCAGCCTGGGCAAGATAAAGCCCGGCCGCCCGACTCTATTTCGCTGAGATCACCTCACTCTGGCCCGATTCCGCGAGTAGCGCCGCCGAGCTGGTCTTGATCCACCGCAGTGATCTTGGTGTTTCCTGTGCTGGTTGGTGGGCAGCGTGATGGCCCGGGTGGCGGGCGCCGGGTTCGCTGTTGCGGGGCCTTGCGGGGACGGGGCTGGTCCGCCGGGGTATCGGATGGGGAGCGGGTGCCGGGGAGGGTGCGGGTCAGGCCGGGGCGGGCAGTGCCCGCATCCGGGCGAGGACCTCGGCGAGCAGGTGGCTGCCGGGCGGCAGCGGCAGGATCAGCTGCCCGGCGTGGCGGATCAGCCGGCCCGGGACGGCGATCAGCCGCCACCGCAGGGTCGCGATCATGGCCTTGCCGCCGCGAACGCCATGCCCGGCCAGGATGTCCTCGCCTGCCGTGACGGCGGTGAGCTGGTGCAGCCAGGCGGCCATGCAGGCGGCGCCGCGGCCGCGGGCCGGCGGAGACCTGGGCCGGGTCCAGCCACCCCGGCGGATCAGCAGCCGGGTAGCCGCCGGCCGCCAGTCCGGGCAGTGGTCCGCCACCGCGACCTGCGCGTGCTCCATGCCGATCGCGTCGTGCCAGTCGCCGCCGCCGAGGCCAGAAGGCAGCCGCCACAGCGGCGCGATCCGCCTGGCGCCGATGGCGAAAGCGATGTGTTCGTCGTGGGCGGCGCGGGCCAGCGCGCCGGCGAAGTACCTGCCGTCAGCGCGCATGGCCACCCGGCCGGAGGCCCGGGCCTGCTGCGGCAGGCTGGCCAGGGCGGGGCGCAGCAGGGCCGGCGCGGTCGCCCGCGGATCATCGGTGCCCGATCCCAGGTCGGCGGTCGGCACGATCTCGGTCTCGGCCCAGCTGGCCACGTGCGGCCGGCCCACCCGCTGCCCCTGGTGGTCATAGGCCACGCCGCGCTTCTTGCGGCCGTAGACCTCCATGTCGGTGCTATCCAGGCCGACCGTGACCGGGCCATCGGCCAGCGCCGCGGCCCGCCCCGCGGGCAGCAGCGCAAACATCCAGCCGGTGACCGCCGCCAGGCGACCTCCACCGCCTGCCACTGCGCCGGGGTGATCCGCCGGGCCAGGCCCGCCGCGGTCGTCGACGCCAGGCCCGGCACCGGGGTGCACCGACCCGGCGACGATGGACACCTCGACAGGCTGGCGGGCCCAGCGCCGCCCGGCCGGGTAGGGGGTGCCGGCGAAGCTGACCGTCCCGGCGCCGTCCGCAAGCCGGGTGACGGTCAGCCCAGCTGTAGCGTCCCGCGCCCGGCGCTGGCCGCAGCGAAGCGGACAGTGCGCAGAAAAGCCGGGCATCCAGCACGGAGTGTCGCCCACCTACCGGAACTACTGTCAGCCAGCTACCGGAACCGCGTCCGCAAGCTGTCGCCAAGGAACCGGAACCGACGTGTCCAGCATCTACCGGGACCGCACACTGCCCGCGCTGGAGGCCACCGGGCTGCTGGCCGCCCCGAGGCAGGTGCACGGGCGGTCACAAGTGATCTTCGTACGGAGTGTTCCCAGGTGGAGCTAAGGGGACTCGAACCCCTGACCCCCTGCTTGCAAAGCAGGTGCTCTACCGGCTGAGCTATAGCCCCGTCTCGGGTGCTCACAGGGTATCCGGCGGCCCGGGCCGGCGGCCGGACAGGCGGGCCGGCGGGAGGAACGGCCCGGCACCGCAGGCCGGCGGGTCATTCGTCCGCCGTGGTCGCCTCCGTCCACAGATCCAGCTCGGCGCGGTCAGCCTGGACCTTGCGCCAGACGAGCACCAGGCCGAGTGCCACGGCGGCAATCAGGATCAGCTTCTTCATGGCCGGCTTCCCTCACCTCTTCGCACCACACGCCTGCGGGCCTCGCCAGGCACGACCAGGCCAGCCTAGCAAGCCCGCCGATCCGCCCAGGCGGCCCGCGGCCCGCGGCCCGAAGACCCGGTCCGGCGGACGGCCCGGGGACCCGGTCCGGCTCGCGTCGCCGCCAGCGGTCGCCCCCGGATCATCGCTGCGAGTGCAGTTCGACGTGAAACCATGGGCGCAGCACATCTAGTCCGCTGCCCTTGAGCTGGGTGGGTCCCATGACAGTATCCGCAGGACAGGCCGATGTCGCGTCGGCTCTGGCCAGGCCGGCGGCGGCGCTCGCCGGCCGCAGCGACGTCACGGCGCTGCTAACCGCGATCTGCCGCGAGTGCGTCGCGCTGACCGGGTCGGCCTCCGCTGCCATCGCCTGCGCAGAGGCTCCCGGCCGTGATCTTGAGCATGCCGTTTCGTCCGACGAGACGGGCATGGCGCTGGCCCGTGAGGCTCTCGCCACCGACGGCGGCCCCTGGGGGGAATGCGCGAGGACCGGCGCGCTCCTCCAGCTTCCGGACCTGGCCGCCCATCCGGGCCGGTGGCCGTCCTTCACCCGGTCCGCGCTGGCCCGCGGGGTCCGCTCGGTGACCGTGCTGCCGCTCGGCGCCGGGAAGGGCGCCGGGGAGGCGGTAGCCAGCGCCAGCGGGCCGGGGCCCCGGCGCGAGGGCGGCTGCGTCCCAGCCGTGCCGTCCGGCGCGGCTCGCACGGTCGGCGCCCTCGCGCTGCTCGGCAGCGTGCCGCTCGATGCCGCCCGGGCCGGCCTGGTCTGGCCGCTCGCGGAGGCGGCCGGGGCCGGGATCACCCTCGGCCACGAGCTGCGCCAGCAGGAAGTCGCCATCGCCCAGCTGCAGACGGCGCTCACCAGCCGGATCGTGATCGAGCAGGCCAAGGGCGTGCTCGCGGAGCGCTGGGGGGTCGCGCCCGAGGTGGCGTTCGATCACCTGCGCAGGCACGCCCGGGCCTCTCAGCGGCGCCTGTCGGAGCTGGCAAGGGAGGTCGTCAGCGGGACGGCGCAGATCACGGCCCCCGATCGGCAAGCGCTGGCGTGAGCCAGGCCCGCCCGATCCACCCGGGCGGCAGGGGCCCGGCGGACCATCACCAATCCGCCGGGCAGGCCCAGGAGCCGGCTCAGCGGGGTTCAGCGGAATGCGTGAGGCGGCTGTGGCGACCAGGCGGTAGATTTCGTGGCGGGCTCGGTGAAAAGCGCGCCGGTCATCATAGGCCTGGCCCACGCTGGGAGACGGGAATGACGGAGGACGAGGAGTCCGGCATAGAGCGAGATGACAAAGAATTTAATGAATTGCTCATGTTCATCCGCGATTCGCGCGGGTTCGACTTCACCAGGTACCGGCGCTCCACGCTCACCCGCCGGATCCGCAAGCGCATGCTGGACGCGGGCGTCTCCAGCTACATCGATTACCGGGACCGGCTGGAGGCCAACGCCGAAGAGTACAACTCGCTCTTCAACACGATCTTGATCAACGTCACGAGCTTCTTCCGCGACGCTGAGGTCTGGGAGTTCGTGCAGCGCGAGGTGATACCCGAGCTGGTCGCGGCCATCAGCCCGGCCGAGGAGATCAGGGTCTGGAGCGCGGGCTGCTCCAGCGGCGAGGAGGCGTACACGCTGGCGATGGTCTTTGCCGAGGCCCTCGGCCTGGACGAGGCGGTCGAGCGGGTGAAGATCTACGGCACCGACATCGACGAGGAGGCCCTGCGGGATGCCCGCGCCGGGCTGTATCCGGCGAGGGCGCTTGAACCGGTCCCCGTGGTGCTGCGGGAGAAGTACTTCGAGCCCAACGGCGCCCAGTACGCCGTGCGCCCCGAGCTGCGCAAGCGGGTGATCTTCGGCCGGCACGACATAACCAGGGACGCGGGGATATCGCGGCTGCACCTGCTGGCCTGCCGCAACACGCTCATGTATTTCAACGTCGAGGCGCAGGCCCAGATCATCGAGCGCTTTCACTTCGCCCTGCGCGACGGTGGGTTCCTGCTGCTCGGCAAGGCGGAGATGCTGCTGGCGGCCGGCGACCGGTTCGACACGTTCGCGATCCGCCAGCGCGTGTTCCGGCGGCGTCACGCCGCGGGACCGGTACCGCCGCGGATGACCTCGCCGGCCAGGCATGACCAGTACCCCGGCTCGGGGGACGCGCGGCGGGCGGCCCCGCTGCGCGATCTCGCGCTGGAGGCCATGCCCAGCCCGGTCATCGTGGTCGCGGCCGACGGGACCGTGGCCCTCCTCAACGCCGAGGCCAGGTCCCAGTTCGCGCTCACCGCGCGCGACATCGGCCGGCCGTTGAGCGACCTGGAGATCTCCCGCCGGCCCGCCGACCTGCGCTCGCTCATCGACCGGGCATCGGCCGAGCGCCGGGCCATCCGCGTCGGCTCGGCGGAGCAGCCGGCCCCGGACGGCCAGGTGCGGTACTTCGACGTGCTCGTCCAGCCGTTGTCCTGGGACGACGGCACGATCGGCGGCACCGCGGTCACGTTCGTCGACACGACCGACGCGGCGCGCCTCCGGTCGGAGCTCAGCCAGGTCCGGGCCGAGCTGGAGACGACGAACGAGGAGCTCCAGTCCACCAACGAGGAGCTGGAGACGACGAACGAGGAGCTCCAGTCGAGCATCGAGGAGCTGGAGACGACGAACGAGGAGCTCCAGTCCACCAACGAGGAGCTGGAGACGACGAACGAGGAGCTCCAGTCCACCAACGAGGAGCTGGAGACGATCAATGAGGAGCTCCGGATGCGGACCGGCGAGCTCGACGAGGTGCGGGCCTTCCTGGAAGGCGTCATGGCCTCGATCGCGGCCGCGGTCGTCGTGCTCGACACCGACCTGAGGGTGCGCGTCTGGAACAGCGGCGCTGAGGACATGTGGGGGCTGCGCGCCAGTGAGGTGATCGGCCGGTCCTTCTTCGGCCTGGACTTCGGCCTGCCCACGTCGATGCTCCGGGCGGCGGTCTCCGGGTGCATGACCCCCGACGGCCAGCCCGCCCACGTCGAGCTGGTCGCGGTGAACCGGCGCGGGCGCACGATCACCTGCGGGATCTCCTGCTCGCCGCTGCGCGGCACGCGCGGCGGCGCCGTGCTGCTGATGAGGGAACGGCCCGCCGGCGAGCGCGGGGAACGGTGACGACCATGACGATGGCACCGGTGCCGGGGAACACGGAATGGCGGGAGCGGCTCCTCGCCCGGATCCGCTCCGAGCGGGAGCGCGCCGAGCGCTCCGCGGCGGTCGCCGCGCGTCACGAGGCGCTCGCCGCCGTCGGCCCGGGGCCGCGCGTCCTGCACTGGCGGATGGCCGCCGTGCACCGGCAGATCGAGCGGCGCCATCTGGTCACCGCGCTGCTGTACCGGTCCGCGATCGGCCGGCTGGAGGGAAGGGCAGGCGCCGGTGCCGGTCCCGCCACGGCGGGCCGAGCCGGGCCGACGGCAGAGGCGGGGGTCGCGCTGACGGAATCGGCCGCCTGGCTGGGCGAGTCGACAGGCGCGGTCGTGGCGCTGGTCAGCTCCCGGCGCGCCGAGACGCTGTGCCTCGCCTCCGATGACACCGCCCGGCGGGCACACGAACTTGAGTACCAGGTGGGGGAGGGCCCGGGCCTGGACGCCATGCGCGCCGGGCGGCTGGTCGCCGTGGCCGGCCCCGAGATCCATCGCCGCTGGCGCGTGTACGGGCCGGGGGTCGCCGAACTGAGCGTGCGGTCCGTGGCGTCCGTGCCGCTCGCGCTCGGCGGGGCGTGCCTCGGCGCGCTGACGCTGCTCAACCCGCGCCCCGGGGCCGCGGCGCCGGACGGGCCAGGGGCGGGGTGGCCCGGCGAGGGCGACGGCGCGGGCGGGCCAGGCGCCGGAGTGATCGGCCAGATGGGCGAGGTGCTCGGGCACGCGCTCCTCGGCCTGTACGCCGGCGAGGAGAGCGCGCTGGTCGGCGCCGCCCTGCGGCCAGCCGTTCACCAGGCGGCCGGGATGTTCGCAGCCCGGTACGACTGCTCCGTCGACGACGCGCTCGCGCTGATCCGGGCGCGGGCGTTCGCGGAGGACCGGGCCATGGAGGAGGTCGCCACGGATATTCTCCGCGGCCGGGCGGGCCGCTCCCGTGGCACAGGCCGCTGACCATGGCGGCAGCCCGGCCGGACCCGGGTCCGGGAACGGCTACGCGCCGCTCCCGGCCGGGGAGCCGTCGCCGTCCGGGCGAGCCCGCCGCCCCATCAGGCCGGCGAGCCGCGCGCCCCACGCCCGTGCCCGCGCGGCTTCGTCGGGGAGGAGCCGGTTCTGGCGATCCACCAGGAAGCTCTCCGGCTCGGTGACCAGATCGAATCCGTGGTCGCGGAGCTTGCGGCCCACTCCCTGGGAGGCCCTGCCGGTGAGGATGGCCGGCCCGCGCATCCGCGTGTCGAAGGCGGCGGCCTTGGCGTCGTGCCTGCCCAGCCCGCTCATCCACGCTCGCAGCCCGGAGCCGGCCGCGCCCGGCTCGAGCCGGACACCCGATCCGGCCTTCCCGGCCGTCTGCGCCGCGCCCCGCCTGGTGGCGGCACGGCTCATCCCGTGAGCGTGCGTCGGACCGCCGACCACGAGCAGGTCGGCGCGGGCGACCACGTCCTCGCCGGCCTCCCCGACGCCGAGTACGTCGACGTCCAGGCGCTCGCGCAGCCCCTCGCCGATCGCTTCGGCGATCTTCCGGGTGTTGCCGAACATCGATTCATAGATCACGACCGCGTGCATGGCCCGTTCCCCTCATCGAAGGCACCCGCCGTCTCTCCTCGCACCGTGCGGCCCGCCGGGCGGGCGCCGCCAGAGGCGAAGGTCACGGTGTAGGTTGGCGGCGATGGTGGCGCTCGGTTCCCTCTGCGTGTTCTGCGGCTCGTCGACTCCCGCCGATCCGCGCTATCCCGAGGCGGCCAGGTCGCTCGGCCGCCTGGCCGCGACGCGGGGGATCGACCTTGTCTACGGGGGAGGCAGCGTCGGCCTGATGGGCGTCGTCGCCGATGCCGCGCTGGCCGCCGGCGGGCGGGTGATCGGCGTCCTCCCGGCCGGGCTGTTCCGCCGGGAGGTCGCCCACCCCGGGCTCACCGCGCTGCACGAGGTCGCCTCGATGCATGAGCGCAAGCGGCTCATGTATGACCTGGCCGACGCGTTCGTCGCCCTCCCGGGCGGGCTGGGCACGCTCGACGAGCTGGCCGAGGTGGCCAGCTGGTCGCAGCTTGGCCTGCACGCCAAGCCGGTCGTCCTGCTTGACGTGGATGACTTCTGGGAGCCTCTGGTCGCCCAGCTGGACCGCATGGTGCGCGTGGGCCTGCTCAGGCCGGAGAGCCGCCGCCTGGTGGGCCGGGCCGGCTCCGCGGCGGAGGCGCTGGCGGCGCTCGCGGCGGCCGGACCAGCCTCCGCGCCGCCCGGGGCCGGGATCACGCCGGGTGAGCGGTAGCGGCACGTCACCGGGAGCGCGCCGCCCGAGGTGCTGATAAGGGAAGCCTTAATCGAGCCTCGCGCCCGCCCCGGCCCGTCACTTACGCTGAGGATCAGAACGTCCAGGCCGGCCGGCACGCGGGCCGGCCGGGGAGCCGGAGGTGGGCGAGCATGAGCCGGGAGGCAGGCGGCGGGCCCGGGCGCGAGGCCGCCGAGGCGGCCGAGGTGCTCCGGGGCATCTGGACCGCGACCGGGCAGGGCCGCGCGGACCTTGAGGAGGCGTTCGGCCCGGCGCGGAGCTGCAAGACCATGCGCGAGGTCGGCTTCGATGGCATGGCGGACCCGGGCGCGGACCTGCGCGCCGCGTGGCGGGCCCGGCTGGCCCGCGAGGGCAAGCTCCACCCGGCCGCCGGGACGCTCGCCGACCTGGTGCTCGGCCAGCCCCGGCCCGCCCGCTGACCGGCGGGCGAGGCGGCCGCATGGACCAGCCCCCGGGCCGGCTGCCCGGAAGCGTCGCCGACCTGACCCGGCTGCTGCGCGGCGGCGGCTACCTCGCCGACCGCGGCCTCGCTACGGCGCTGTTCGTGGCGCTGTCGCTGGACCGGCCCGTGCTGCTGGAGGGGGAGGTCGGGGTCGGCAAGACCGAGGTGGCCAAGACCCTCGCCGCGGTCCTGGGCCGCAGGCTGATCCGGCTGCAGTGCTACGAGGGGATCGACGCGAACCAGGCGCTCTACGAGTGGGACTACGCCCGGCAGATGCTGCACATCCGGGCGCTGCCGGAGCGGCAGGCCGCCGACCCCGAGGCGGTGGACAAGCTGTTCGGCCCGAGGTTCCTGCTCGAGCGGCCGCTGCTGGCGGCGGTCCGGGCCGGCCCGGACGCCGTCCTGCTCATCGACGAGATCGACCGGGCCGACGACGAGTTCGAGGCGTTCCTCCTGGAGGTGCTGTCGGACTTCCAGATCACGATCCCGGAGATCGGCACGGTCCGGGCCGAGCGCCCGCCGCTGGTCATCCTCACCTCCAACCGCACTCGCGAGCTGCACGACGCGCTCAAGCGGCGCTGCCTGTACCACTGGATCGGCTACCCGCCCGCGGAGCGCGAGGTCGAGATCGTGCTGGTCCGCGAGCCCGGCGTGTCGGAGGCCCTGACCCGCAAGGTGGTCGCGGCGGTGAACCGGCTGCGCGACCTCGACCTGGCCAAGCCCCCCGGCGTGGCGGAGACCTTGGACTGGGCGCGGATGCTGCGCTTCCTCGGGGCGGAGGACCTGGACGAGGCGACTGCCCGGGACACCCTGGGGGCCGTCGTCAAGGAGCGGGACGACCTCGATGTCGTGGCTGGCAGCCTCGCGGAGATCACCGCCGGTGCCTGAGGCGGCCGCCCCGGCGCCGATGGTCAGCCTGCTGGCGGGGTTCGGGCGCGAGCTGCGCGCCGCGGGCGTGCCGGCGGGCCCGGGGGACGTCGTCGCGTACTGCGCCGCGCTCGCCCGCCTCGACCCGGCCGACCTGGCCGACCTGTACTGGGCCGGCCGCGCGGTGCTCGTGGCCAGGCGGGAGCACCTCGCCGTCTACGACGAGGTGTTCGGCAGGTACTTCCTTGGCGAGCCGGGGAGCGGGCCAGGCATGGCCATGGCCCGGGCCGCGGAGCCCGTCCAGGCGCTCGGGGCGCTCCAGGTTCCCGATGCCGAGCCACCCGCGCGGGGGGAACGGAGCCCGCCCGCCCTGCTCGGCCTGGCGGCCTCTGACGCGCAGGTGCTCAGGCGCAAGTCGTTCGCCGCGTGCACGCCCGAGGAGCTCGCCGCGCTCCGCCGGATCATGGCCAGCATCCGGCTGATCCCGCCGCGCCGCAAGAGCCGGCGGACGGCTCCGGCCCGCCGGGGAAGCCGGCCCGACCTGCGCCGGATGGCCCGGGAGGCGATGCGCGCGCGGGGAGAGCCCGGGCGGCTGCTCTGGAGGCGCCGCAAGGCCCGGCTGCGGCCGCTGATCCTGGTCCTCGACGTGTCCGGGTCGATGGCCGACTACTCGCGGAACCTGCTGCAGTTCGCGTACTCGGCCCGCCGGGCCGCGGCGCGGGTCGAGGTGTTCTGCTTCGGCACCACGCTGACCCGGGTGACCCGGGCGCTGGCCCACCGCCGGCCGGACGACGCGCTGGACCGGGCGGCGCGGGAGGTGTTCGACTGGGACGGCGGCACCCGGATCGGCGCCTGCCTCGACGCGTTCGTGCGGGACTGGGGCAGGCGGGGGCTGGCCCGCGGCGGGATCGTGGTGATCTGCTCGGACGGCCTCGACCGGGGCGACCCGGCCGTGCTCGGCGCGGCCATGGAGCGCCTCGCGCGGCTCAGCCATCGCATCGTCTGGATGAACCCGCACGCCGGGCAGGACGGCGTTCCCGGCGCCCTTGGCATGATGGTCGCGGCGCCGCACATCGACCTGGTGCTGCCGGGCGGCGACCTGGCCAGCCTGGAGCGGCTGGCGGCGCTCCTGCCGTCGCTGGCGTAGGGAGCGAGGAGATCGGCGGAACAGGCGCGAGGAGATCGGCGGAGCGTGAACATGGCGGCACGATGGAGCGTGGGCATCGAGGCCGAGGGCGACCGGGTGCTGTCCCGCGAGGAGATCGTGGAACTGGCCGATGCCGTGGCCGGTCACGGCGGCGTGGCCAGCGGGATCGGCACCACCCGCTATGGCGCCCGGCTGGTCGTCGCCGCCGAGACCCGGGAGGAGGCGATCGAGCGGGCGTCGGGCGTGTTCCTCGCCGCGGCCGGGCGCGCCGGGCTGCCCGCCTGGCCGGTCGTGCGGGCCGAGGCGGTCAGCGAGGAGGACGACGGGTGATCCGGCTGGGGTCGGCCGCCGGGTACCCGTTCGAGGGGCCGCGGGTGCTGGGCGGCTGGACGCCCCCGGCCCGCCCGGCCGTCTACGCGATCTTGTGCAAGCCCGACCCGCGGGCCAGGCCTGGGCGCTACGCGGTGATCTACGTGGGGCACAGCGAGGACCTGTCCGCGGAGCGGTTCCCGTTCCGGCACCCCGCCGCGCCCTGCTGGATCCGCCGGGCGGGCGACCGCTGGAAGGTCCACATCGCGTTCTACGAGGTGCCCGGCGGAGGCCCGGGCCACCGCGAGCAGATCGCCCGGGAGCTCATCGCCACCTACCGGCCCGGCTGCAACGCCCGGCAGTACGACCGGGCCTGGAGGGACGAGTGGATCGGCGACTACACGGCCCCGACGACCGCCTCGGTGACGCGCCGAGGTCCCGATCAGGCATGACGAGGCCGCGTCCCGGGGGATGAGCGGGGCCCGCCGGGCATCGCGCCGGGCATCGCGTCAGGGCTCCGCGAGGACCGCGTACCAGAGGCGGTCGCCCACCGACTCCAGCGCTTCCGCCGTCCGGACATACGAGCGGTAGATCTCCCTGCTGCTGAAGACCTCCCGCAGGTCACCGGTGCCGAGCAGCTCCGCCATCGCCGCGCGGTAGACGTGATCGACCCGCCGGGTGTGCCGGATCGCGCGGTTCGCGGCTGCGGCGGCATCGCCCCGCGGCTCACCCAGCGCGCGGAACCCGGCGACGACCGACTCCATGCCCGCGCGCAGCGCCTCGGCCATCTCGGCCGCGCGGGCGTCGGGCTCCCAGCCGATCGCCTCCGCCTCGCCGGCGATGTTCTTGGCCCGGTTGACCACCCTGTCGCAGCGCTCCGAGAGCACGTACAGGTCCTCCTGGCCGATCGGGGTCGCGAGCGCCGCCCGGAGCTCGGCCACGAGCCTCTTGCGCGCGTCGTCGGCCGCGTGCTCCAGCGCCCTCAGCCGCCGGGCGCTGTCCGGGCCGGCTCCTGCCGACCAGGCCGCGAACTCCTCCATCGCGCGGACGCTCACCTCGCCCTGGGCGACCAGCATGCCGATCACGTCCGGGCCGGACAGCAGCGTGAACCGCTCCAGCCAGCCGCCGGTCCGGCGGCCGCGCACCCCACCCGCCCGGCGGGCCGGCCACCACCTCATCCGGCCAGCCTCCACAGGCCCATCAGGGCCGCGCCGCAGGCCGCGCACCCGGGGACGGTCACCGCCCAAGCCGTCGCGATCCGCAGGACCTGGCCCGCCCGGAGCCGCCGCCGGGCCATGCCGGCCCCGGCCTTGGCGGACGTCACCACCGTCGACGTGGACAGCGGCAGCCCGCTGGCGCCCGCCAGGAGGATGACGGCCGCCGAGGACACCTGCGCCGCCAGGTCGTCGGCCGCGCCCGAGCGGGACAGGCCGCGCGCGACGGTCGTCACGACGGCCCGGTCGGCGACCACGGTGAAAGCCGCCAGCAGCGCCGAGCAGGCGATCCGGTCCGGCCACGAGATCCCGGGGCCCGCGCCGCCGGCGGTCCCGGCGCCGGAGAGCGCGACGGCGAGGATTCCCATCGGCTTCTGACCGTCATTCGACCCGTCCGCGAGCGCGACCGCGGCGCAGGCGGCCCAGATCCCCGCTCGCAGCGGGCCGGCCGCCCTCCGGCGCAGCCGGCGCGCGGCGCGGCGGACCAGCGATTCGAGGACGGCCGCGGCCAGGCCGCCGGCCGCCGGGGCGAGCAGGATGCCCGCCAGGACCCCGCCCACGAGGCTCCAGCTGACCGCGTGCCAGCCGCCCGTGGCGGCGCCCGCTCCGGCCAGCCCGCCGACCAGGCCCACGCTGGCGCTGGTCGGCAGCCCGCGCCGGGTGGTCACCCAGGTGAACAGCACAGCCGACCAGCAGCCCGCGGCCAGGACCGCGGTGAGGCCCGCGGCCACGGGGACGCGGACCATCCCGACGACGGTCGCCGCCACGGTGCTCCCGGCCAGCAGCCCTCCGGCGAGATGCCAGCCCACCGACCACGCCGCGATCGGCCGGTAGCTCCCGGCCCGGCTCGACACCAGGGCCGCCACGGCGTTCGGGGCGTCGCTGACCCCGAGCAGGGCGGCGAGCGCCAGCGCCCCGCCGGCCGCGACGAGCCCGGCGCCGGTCACGGGCACCGCGCCGCGAGCGAGAGGGCGGCAGGTGCACAGCTGGCCGCCCGGGGAAGGCGCATGCGAGGAGCATGCCCGCGATCCCGCGCCCGGACGCCCTCTGGCATGCCTGCCGGGCCCGGCGGCGGGCGGTCCCTATGATCGGATCATGCGCTGGTCCGCCTACCTGGCCTTCCTCGCCATCGCGGCGGTGGTCTTGATCATCCCGGGGCCGGACCTGGCGGTCGTCTTCAAGAACACGATGGCGGCGGGATGGCGGCGCGGCCGGTGGGCGGCCGCCGGCGTCGCGTCCGCCGCCGCCGTGCAGGGCACCCTCGCCGTGGCGGGCCTGGGCTCGCTGGTCGTCCACGCCCAGCCCGCGTTCCAGGCGCTCAAGTGGGCGGGCGCCGGCTACCTGGCCTTCCTGGGCCTGCAGGCGTGGCGCTCGGCGGCGCGCGCCGATCACCGGCCGCCGGAAGGCGGCCTCCCGCCGCCGGGGGAGGGCTCGGCCCGGGCGGGCCGGCGGGCCGCGGTCGGCGGCTGGCGCCAGGGCTTCGCATCCAACGTCACCAACCCCAAGGTCCTGGTCTTCTACCTGGCCGTGCTCCCGCAGTTCCTGCGGCCCGGGACGGCTCCCGGCTGGCTGCTCGTGCTCGCCTGGAGCCACGCGGCCCTGTCCCTCGCCTACCTGGCCGCGGTCAGCGCCGCCATGGCCCGCGTCAGGGGCGTCCTGTCACGCCGCCGGGTGCGGCGCGCCGTGGACGGGCTCACCGGGGCGGCCCTGCTGGGATTCAGCGCAGCGCTCGCGGCCGGGCAGCCCTAGCGCCTGTTGATAGAGGGCTTCATGCCGCTGCCTGCGCCCGCGGGTAGGTGCCCGGCCGGACGGCCGCTCCCGACCGCCCGGGCGGTCAGGGCTCGGCGGGGTAGCCGACCGTCTCCAGGAGCCGGGAACGGCGCCGGCCGGAGGCGGGGCGGGCGGGCTCGGGCGTCCCCGGCCGCTCGGCGGCCGGGGACGCCCCGGCGACGATCTGCTCGGCCATCCCGTACAGCAGGGGCAGCGCGCCGGCCACCACCGCGCCGGTCCGGTTGATGTGCGCCACGCCCGGGCCGATCAGCTTGGCGTGGTCCACGATCTCGCCGACGGTCCGCGAGCTCTCCTCCAGGTTCGCCGCGACCCGGCCGAGCAGCGTTCCGGCCCATAGCAGGTAGGCCGCCAGCCCCGCGATCAGCAGGGCGATGACGATGACCGACAGGACGACCAGCGCCGTCATGACTTCACCTTCCCGAGCACCCGGCCGAGGAACAGGTGGTGCTGCAGGCCCTCGGCGAGGACCGCCTCCACCCCGTCGGCGACCTGCGGGATCAGGGCCGCGTCCGCGGTGTTCGCCGAGGCCGCCGCGAGCGTGTCCCGCACCTGCGCCACCCTGCGGTCGATGACCGTGATCAGGCGGATCAGGATGCTCAGCAGCGCCGCGACGGCGAGCACCACGGCGAACCCGACGATGATCACGCTGATCCACAGGCTCCGCTCGGTGGACGGCATCGCCGCCACCGTCAGCGCCAGATGGCTCATGGTCAGCCTCCCAGCCGGGCGCGGCCGCGCTGCAGCCCGCCGATGATGATGGTCGCGTGCTCGATGGTGGTGCGCAGCGCGGCCAGCGGCGCGGTGTTGCGCACCGCCCTGGCCAGCGCGTCGTTGATCGGCACCGCCTCGTTCCCGATCGACCGCGCCAGCAGCAGGATCGGCACGACCAGCGCCACGACGGCCAGGACGACCACCCCGCCGATCACGTAGCCGAGCACCCAGCCGAAGGTGCTCGTGGCGCTCCCGGCAGCGGCCAGGACCGTGGTTGTCATGTCCCCTCGCTCTCCCCTCGCCGGCTCAGACCGTCTCGCAGAAGTCCCTGACCGGCTTCAGGCTCGCGTTCACGGAGGCGAGCCGGTCCGGGACGGTGGCGGTGAGCTGCGCCACCGCGTCGACGCCGCCGGTCACCTTGCGGAGCGTCGCCAGGATCGCCCTCAGGTGGAAGATCACGCGCAGCAGGCCCACCGCGGTCATCGCGACGATCAGCGCCGAGATGATCAGCGTGGCCCAGGCGGCCGCGGGCATGGCGGTCCTCCCTTCCCTCTCAGCCGAGCAGCTTCGCGACGGACCCGGCGTACCTGACCGCGCCGACGGCCACGTCATGCACGGCCGCGTCGGTGGCGGCAAGCGCCTCCGGCAGGCCGGTGAGCTCGCCGGCCAGGGCGCCCCCTCCGGCCAGGATCTGATCGGCCGCGCCCCGGATCCGCTCCAGGGCCGCGAGCACCCGGTTCAGCAGCGCGATCACCACCGGCAGGACCACGATGAGCAGGATCGCGTTCCCGATCCACCACAGCACCATGTCGTTCTCCTCAGCTCGTGGCCTGTCAGCTCGCGGCCTGGTAGGGGACGAAGAACCGGCGGAACACCCGTCGCAGCGCCATCAGCGCCGCCCGCAGGCCGATCGCCAGGCCGCCCGCCGGGGCGGCGGCCCGCACGGTCTCCCCGCGCTCGGCGGCGGCGATCTGCCGGGCCATGTTCGCGGAGAAGTCGCGCATCAGCACGGCGCTGACGTCGGCGATCATGCCCCGGCCGTACTGCGCGGCTGCTCCGGCCAGCTGGAGGTCCTGGGTCACCGCCACCTTCGTCCCGCCGCCGGCCGGCGCCAGCGTCGCGGTGAGGACCATGCTGGCCTGGCCGCGCCCGCGCTCCTCCGCGCCGGCCGCGCGGACGACGATCCGCCGGGCCGCATCGTCCCGCTCAGTGATGTCCGCGGTCCCGGAGAACCGCAGCCGGACCGGCCCCATCCGGACCGCGACCCGCCCGGCGTAGGAGTCCTCGCCGAGCGTCTCCGTGAGCTCGGTGCCCGGCAGGCAGGCCGCCACCCGGGGGATGTCGCCGAAGAACCGCCAGACCTTCTCGACCGGCTGGGCGACCTCGAAGTCGTTGGTGATCAGCATCGGGCCTGTCTCCTGACAGGGGAAGCCGGGTCGGACTCAAACGCCGCGCGGCAGCCGGCGCAGCAGAAGTAGTAGGTCACGCCGTCGTGCTCCAGCGGCCGGGCGCCCGGCCCGGCGGTCACGGTCATGCCGCAGACCGGATCGGTCGCCTCGCCGGCCTCGCCCGGCCCGGGCCCCGCCGCGCTGGATCCGCCCGGCCCCGCCGCGCCGTGCCCGGATCCGCCCTGGCCGCGCCCCCGCCCGGGATCCGCGGGTGCCGCGCGGCCGGCCGCCGCCGCCCCGTGCGCCGCCGCCCGCGTCATCCCGGCGCGGTGAACGGGGCCGCCCCCGGCCGCGAGCTCACCGGAGGCCCGGAGCCGCACCAGCTCGGCGAGGATCGCCACCGCGACCTCGGTATGGGTGGTGTGGCCGAGGTCGAGCCCGCAGGGCGCCCGCACCTGGTCGAGCCGCTCCCTCGGCACGCCCCGGTCGGCCAGGTAGCCCAGGACCGCGGCGCCGCGCTTGCCGGAGGCGACCAGGCCGACGTAGGCGGGGCCGGCGAGCACGGCGCGCTCCACCGCCTCCTCGTCGCCGTGTCCCTGGGTGGCGATGACCACCATCGACCGCTCCGTGACGCAGGCGGCGGAGAACTCCGCGCCATCCTCCAGGTCTGTCCGCCAGCCGAGCACCCGGGCCAGGCCGGCCAGGGCCTGGGCCATCGGGGAGCGCCCGACGACCACCAGGTGCGGCACGGGCAGCACGGGCTCGACGTAGACCTCGAGCGCCCCCTCGCTCTGGCAGGCGATCGGCACCACGATCATCCCCTCGGGCACGGGCGGGTCCTGCTCGCCGGCCACCGGCCGGGCGCCCCGCCCGCGGCCGGCCGGCGCGCCCGGCCGCGCCATGCCGAACCGCTCCGGGGTGCCCAGGAGCAGCAGCCTGGGCTTGCCCTCCGCGATCACCTGCCGCGCCTGGCGGATCACCGACGGCTCGGCGCAGGCACCGCCGATCCAGCCGCGGATCTCGCCGGAGCCCGTGATGATCGCCCGCGAGCCCTGCTGGCCCGAGGTCGGTCCCTGCCGCCAGACCACGGTGGCCAGCGCGAACGGCTCGCCCCGCGCGGCCAGCTCGCCGGCCTGCTCAAGCACCTGCCAGCCGTCCATGGTCGCCTCCCCCCCTCGCCTAGCCGTCGCCGCGGACCGGCGGGGCACCGGAGACGTCGCGCCGGTGGGTGATCGCCTCCCAGACCCGGTCCGGGAGCAGCGGCATGTCGATGTTGCGGACCCCGGTGCCGGCGATCGCGTCGATCACCGCGTTGACGAACGCCGCCGGGCCGCCGACCGCCGCGCACTCCCCGATCCCCTTGGCGCCGATCGGGTGGTGCGGCGACGGGGTGACGACCTCGCTGTGCAACTCGTAGCCCGGGGTCTCCCACGCGGTGGGCAGCAGGTAGTCCATGTAGTTCGCCCCGACGCAGTTGCCGTCGGCGTCGAAGGTGATGAACTGCATGCTCGCCATCGCGTAGGCCTCGGTCAGGCCGCCCATGATCTGCCCCTCGACGATCATCGGGTTGATCCGCACCCCGCAGTCGTCCACCGCCACCATGTTCAGCACGTCCCAGACCCCGGTCTCCGGGTCCACCTCGACCGTGACCAGGTAGACCGCGAACGGCCAGGTGAGGTTCGGCGGGTCGTAGAAGGCGGTGGCCTCCAGGCCGGGCTCCATGCCGTCCGGCATGTTGCTGTAGGCGGCCATCGCGCACTCGGTGATCGTCACCCCGCGGTCCGGGGCGCTGCGGACGTAGAACCGCCCGAGCTCCCACTCGATGTCCTCCTCGGAGACCTCGAGCAGGTGCGCGGCGAGCCTGCGGGCCTTCGCCCGGACCTTGCGCGCCGCCATCGCCACCGCCGCGCCGGCGACCGGCGTGCTCCGCGAGGCGTAGGTGCCCATGCCGAACGGCGCGGTGTCCGTGTCGCCCTCCTCGACCACCACGTCGTCGGCGGGGATGCCGAGCTCGTGGGCGACGATCTGCGCCCAGGTGGTCTCGTGGCCCTGCCCCTGGGTCCGCGCCCCGGTGCGCAGGATCGCCTTGCCGGTCATGTGCACCTTCAGCTCGGCGGAGTCGAACATCTTGATGCCGAGGATGTCGAACTCCCGGCTGTTGCCCGCGCCGAGCGGCTCGGTCATCGTGGAGATCCCCAGGCCGAGCAGGCGGCCCCGCTTCCTGGCCTCCGCCTGCTCCCTCCGGAACTCCTCGTAGCCGATCGCCTTGAGCCCCACGTCCAGGCACTTGGCGTACTGGCCGGAGTCGAGCAGGAAGCCGAACGGGGTGCGGTGCGGGAACTGGTCGTCGCGGACGAAGTTGATCCGCCGGAACTCGGCCGGGTCCATGCCGAGGTCGGCCGCCGCCGCGGCGACCATCCGCTCCTGGAAGAACATCGCCTCGGTGACCCGGAACGAGCACCGGTAGGCGACGCCGCCCGGCGCCTTGTTGCTGTAGGTGCCGGTCGCCGTCAGGTGCGCGACCGGCACGTCGTAGCAGGCGAACGTGGAGTGCAGCAGGCCGATCTTGAACTTGCTCGGCTGGGCGTCGGAGTAGAAGGCGCCGTGGTCGGAGTCGGCGTGCATGCGGACCGCGAGGATCTTGCCGTCCTTGCGCAGCGCCATCTCGCCGTCGAGGTAGATGTCGCGGGCGAACCCGGTCGAGATCAGGTTCCCGGTCTTGTCCTCGATCCACTTCACCGGGCGCTCCAGCAGGATGGAGGCGAGGATCGAGCACACGTAGCCCGGGTAGACCGGGACCTTGTTCCCGAACCCGCCGCCGATGTCCGGCGAGATGATCCTGATCATGTGCTCGGGCAGCTCCGCCACGAGCGCGACCGCGGCGCGGATGATGTGCGGCGCCTGCGTGGTCATGTAGACGGTGAGCTTGCCGGTGGCCCGGCTGAAGTCGGCGATGGACCCGCAGCACTCGATCGGCGAGGGATGCGAGCGCGGGTAGTGCAGCCTCAGCCGGGAGATCACGTCGGCCCGCTCGAACGCCCGGTCGGTGCCTTCCTTGTCCCCGACCTCCCAGCGGAAGATCACGTTGTCGGGCTGGTTCTCCTTGTCGTCCCTGATGACCGGCGCGCCCGGGGCGACGGCCTGCTGAGGGTTGACGATCACCGGGAGCGGCTCGTACTCGACCTCGATCGCCTCGCAGGCGTCCTTGGCGATGTACGGGTCGTCGGCGATCACGCAGGCGACCTCCTGGCCCTGGAACCTGACCTTGTCGGTGGCCAGCACGGCCTGCGTGTCGTAGGACAGCGTCGGCATCCAGGCCAGGTTCCGGGTCGCCATCATCTCCCCGGTCAGCACCAGGCGCACCCCGGGGATGTCCCACGCCTTGGATGTGTCGATCGAGGCGATCCTCGCGTGGGCGAGCGGGCTGCGCAGGATCTCCATGTGCAGCATGCCGGGCAGGGCGATGTCGTCCAGGTAGGTGCCCTTGCCCCGGATGAACCGGTCGTCCTCGACCCGCTTGCGGCTCGCGCCCAGGCCGCCGATCTTGAGCTCGTCGAGTGCGTGCGTCGTCACGTCCGTCTCCCGTCCTGCCTCAGCCCGCGGCCTGGGACCTGAGCTTGCCGGCGGCCCACAGCACCGACTTGACGATGTTCTGGTAGCCGGTGCACCGGCACAGGTTCCCCGACAGCGCCCACCGGACGTCCTCCTCGGTCGGGTCCGGGTTCGCGTCCAGCAGCGCCTTGGCGGCCATCATCATCCCGGGCGTGCAGAACCCGCACTGCAGGCCGTGCTCGGCCCTGAAGCCCTCCTGCAGCGGGTGCAGCTCGCTGGGGCCGGCCAGCCCCTCGACCGTGGTGATCTCCCGGCCGTCGGCCTGGACCGCGAGCATCGTGCAGGACTTCACGGCCGTGCCGTCGACCAGCACCGTGCAGGCGCCGCAGCTGGTGGTGTCGCAGCCCATGTGGGTGCCGGTGAGCCCCACGCCCCGGCGGATCAGGTGGGCGAGCAGCAGCCGCGGCTCCACCTCGGCGATCTTCTTCTGCCCGTTGATCGTGAACCGGATCCTGCGCAGCGGGACGTCGCCCGGCGCCTGGTCGCCCCGGTCCTCGTAGACCATCGTCATCTCAGGCCGCCCTCTCCTGCCCGGCCGCGCCGGCGCCCGCGCCGCTCCCGTTGACCCGGCTCAGGATGCGCCGGACGAACACGCCCACCATGTGCCTCTTGTACTCCGCGCTGCCGCGGTGATCGGTCCTCGGCTGGGCGGCCGCCGCGGCCAGCCGGGCCGCCGCGGCGATCGTCTCCTCGCTCAGCGGCTGCCCGGTGAGCGCGGCCGCCGCCTCGGCGGCGCCGATCGTGGCCGCGCCGACGCCGGTCAGCGCGATCCCCGCCCGGCTCACCACGCCGCCGGAGGTCTCGATCGCCACCGCCACGCCGACCGTCGCGAAGTCGCCGACCCGGCGCTCCAGCTTGAGGTAGCCGCCCGCCGGGGTGCCGGCCGGGGCGGGGATCACGGCCTCGACGGCGATCTCGTCGTGGCGAAGCGCGTTCTGGAACGGGCCGGTGACGAAGCCGGCCATCGGGATCGCCCGCCGGCCGGCCGGCCCCTCGGCGACCACCGAGCCGCCGAGCGCCAGGATCACGGCCGCCCAGTCACCCTGGGGATCGGCGTGGCAGAGCGAGCCGACCAGCGTGCCGCGGTTGCGGACGATCGGGTCCGCGATCAGCGGCGCGGCCGCCGCCATGGTCGGCTGGCTGGCCTTGAGGAGGTCCGAGCGCTCCAGGTCGGCGTGGCGGCACAGCGCCCCGACCCGGATCGTGCCGTCGGGATCGCGCCGGTGGTAGCCCAGGCCGCCGATGTTGTTGATGTCCACGAGGAGGGAGGGCGAGGCGAACCTCAGCTTCATCAGCGGGACCAGGCTCTGGCCGCCGGCCAGCACCTTGGCGTCCTCCCCGCCGTCCCGCAGGAGCGAGATCGCCTCGCCGAGCGTGCGCGGCGCCTCGTAGCGGAACCGTGACGGATACATGTGATCCTCCAGTGTCCTCGGCGGGCGGGTCCCGGTCAGGGCCGGCCAGGCGCATCGCCCGGCGGCGGCTGGTCGGCGACGGCGACGGGCAGGATGTCCTCCTCGGGGCCCGGCCGCGGCTCCTGGTGCGGCGGCCACGGCCCGGGGACCGGCTGGCCGGCGACCTTGAGGTAGTCGATCAGCTGCGGCCAGGCCCAGACGGTGGGGCTCCTGCCGGTCCTCGGCGCGTTCTCGATCAGCTCGTACAGGCGGGGGTTTCCGCGGCTGTGGCCGCTCGACTCGATCCGCATGGCGCTCCCGGGGAGGTGGGTGTGCAGCGGCCCGCGGGCCGGGCGCGCGGGCGCGGCACCGGTACGCCGGGTGCCGCGACCGGACCGCGACCATGCTGCGGGGACTCCTGCTGCGCCATGATCCGCGCTGCTCAGCGCCACCGCAATAGGGGAATAAGCGCTTGCTTAATCGCCCTGGGGCCTGCGGGCGGGATGGCCGCAGTCCCCGAGGCGGCCCGGGCCGGTCAGCTCCAGATCGTCACGTAGACGGGGGGGCGGAACCGGGACGGCGGCACCCCGGCGGACGGCGAGCGCATGAGCCGCATCGCCTCGGGGGTGGCCAGGAAGCGGCGCAGCGAGTTGGCGGCCGCGCCGCGCTGCTGGCGGTCAAGCAGCATGGCATGCCAGCACCCTTCCTGCGGCGACCCCGGCACCTCGATGAGCGAGAGCTCGCCGCGGCGCACCTGGTGGGCGACGAGGTGCTCGACGGCGGGCGAGACGCCGGCGCCGTCCGCCGTCGCCGCCCACGCGGCGGTCTGGCTCGAGCAGACCCCGATCCGGTCCTCGGGAACGCGCAGCGCCGCCAGGAACCTGCTCACGTCGCTGCCCGGGTCGGTGGCCGCCGGGCCGACGAGCCAGCGCCACTGCCGCGGGCCGCCCGGCGGCCGGGGCCGCCCGCCCGCGCCGACGACGACCAGCCGGTACCTGAAGACCGGCTCGCTCACCACCGGCAGCGCCGGGTCCGCGGGAGCCGGCGGGCCGATCGCGAGGTCCGCGAGGCGGTTGGCGACCAGGACCGGCATCTCCCCGGCCGCGGCCACCCCCGAGGTCACCTCGACCGCCGAGCTGAACCGCCTGGTGAACGCCTCGACCAGCGGGGTGGTGAGGAACTCGGCGACGGTGGCCGTGGCCACGACCCGCAGCTGCTCGGGCGCGCCCTGGGCGGCCCGGACCGCCGCGTGCGCCTCGGCCCCCAGCACGACGATCTGGGAGGCGGTCGCGAGCAGGCGCGAGCCCCCGGCGGTCAGCGTCATCCCCGACGGGCCGCGGCTGACCAGCTGGTCGCCGAGGTGGGCGCGGAGCGCGGCGAGCGCCTGGGAGACGGCCGGCTCGCTGACGCCGAGCGCGTTCGCCGCCGCGGTCACCGAGCCGAGCCTGGCGACCAGCACGAACGCGTTGAGCTGAGTGAGGGTCATGTCCCTTGCGATTATCCCGCAGCGCGGCGCCCCCCGCGCCCGGGCACCCGCGCGCCCCCGGCCGGCTGCCCCGTACACTGCACACGCGTGCCACTGCTCCGGGGGAGGGACCGCGTGCAGGTTCCCGCGTACGTCGACTACGAGAGGGCGACGAGCGTCGAGCACGCGCTCGCCCTGCTGGCCAGGTACGGCCCGGGCGCCCGGGTGCTCGCGGGCGGGCACAGCCTGATCCCGATGATGAAGCTGCGGCTGGCCCAGCCGGAGACGCTGATCGACATCAACCCGCTCACCGAGCTCGACTACGTCCGGCTCGATGGCGGCGAGCTGCGGATCGGGGCGCTGACCAGGCACGCGGGCCTGCTCGGCTCCCCGCTGGCGGGAGCGGCCGCGCCCATCCTGCATGACGCCGAGCGAGTCATCGCCGACCCGGTGGTCCGCCTGTGGGGGACGGTGGGCGGCTCGCTGTGCCAGGCCGACCCGTCCGAGGACCTGTCCGCCGCGTTCGCGGCGCTCAAGGCGACGATGGTGATCGCCGGCCCGGGCGGCGAGCGGACCGTCCCCGCCCGGATGTTCCACACCGGCCCGTACGAGACCGTGGTCGCCCCCGGCGAGCTGCTCACCGAGATCCGGGTCCCGGTGGCCCCGGGCGGCGGCAGCGCGTACGTGAAGGTCGGCCGCCGGGCCGGGGACTGGCCGGTGGGCGCGGCGGGCGCGGCGGTGCGGCTGGACGGGAACGTGATCACCTCGGCCGGGATCGGCCTGACCGCGGTGGGGGCCGAGCACTTCTGCGCGGCCGAGGCAGAGGAGGCGCTGCGGGGGGCGCCGGCCACGGAGGAGTCGTTCGCCCGGGCCGGGCGGTTGGCGGCCGAGCACTGCCGGCCGGTCACGGACCAGCGTGGCCCCGCCGACTACAAGCGGCACCTGGCCGCCGAGCTGACCGTCCGAGCGCTGCGCCGGGCCGCGGACCGGGCCCGCGGCCCGGGCCGGGGGGCCTGACGTGCGGGTCACGGTCACGGTGAACGGAGCCGAGCGGACCGCGGAGGTGGAGCCGCGGCTGCTGCTCATCCACCTGCTGCGGGACCACCTGGGCCTGACCGGCTCGCACTGGGGCTGCGACACCTCCAACTGCGGCGCCTGCGTGGTCCTGCTCGACGGCAAGCCGGTCAAGTCGTGCACGGTGCTGGCCGCGATGGCGGACGGCCACCGGGTGCGCACGGTCGAGGACCTGGAGCGGGACGGCCGGCTCGACCCGGTGCAGGAGGGGTTCGCCCGCTGCCACGGGCTGCAGTGCGGGTTCTGCACCCCCGGCATGATGCTGACGGCCAGCTGGCTGCTCGACCACGACCCCGACCCGTCACCGGCGGCGATCAGGGAGGCCCTGTCCGGCCAGGTGTGCCGGTGCACCGGCTACGAGAACATCGTCCGCGCCGTCCGCTGGGCCGCCGCGCGCCGCGGGGCCGGGCCGCGGTGAGCGGGGCAGCCGGCGGGCCGGCCGGGGCGGCGGCGGAGCGGCCCTTGCCAGCCGCCGGGCGCAAGGAGGACGCGAGGTTCATCCGCGGCCGGGGCAGGTTCCTCGACGACATCACGCTGCCCGGCATGCTGCACGGCGCGATCCTGCGCAGCCCGCTGGCCCATGCGAGGATCGCCTCGGTCGACACCGCGGCGGCGCGCGCCCACCCCATGGTCGAGGCCGTGATCACCGGCGACATGCTCGCCGAGCGCGGGCTGGCCTGGATGCCGACGCTGTCCGCCGACACGCAGGCCGTGCTGGCCACCGACAAGGTGCGGTTCCAGGGCCAGGAGGTCGCGTTCGTGGTGGCCAGGGACCGCTACGCCGCCCGGGACGCGCTCGAGCTGATCAGCGTCGAGTACGAGCCGCTGCCCCCGGTCACCGACGCCCGGCGGGCCCTCGACCCGGACGCGCCCGTGATCCGCGACGACCAGCCCGGCCGGGCGGACAACCGGGTCTTCGACTGGTCGGCCGGGGACCTGGCCGCCACGGAGGCGGCGTTCGCCGCCGCCGACGTGGTGGTCACCCAGGAGATGCACTACCCGCGGTCCCACCCGGCCCCGCTGGAGACCTGCGGCGCGATCGCCGACGCCGACCCGGTCACCGGGCGGCTCACGCTGTGGTCGACCACCCAGGCGCCGCACGCCCACCGGACCTTGTACGCGATGATCACCGGCCTGCCCGAGCACAAGATCCGGGTCATCTCGCCCGACATCGGCGGTGGGTTCGGCAACAAGGTCCCGGTCTACCCCGGCTACCTGTGCGCGATCGCCGGGTCGATGCTCACGCGCCGGCCGGTGAAGTGGACCGAGGACCGGTCGGAGAACCTGATGTCGACCACGTTCGCCCGCGACTATCACATGCGCGGGCAGATCGCCGCGGACGCCGACGGCACGATCCTGGCGGTGCGGGCCAGCGTGCTGGCCGACCACGGCGCCTTCAACGGCGCCGCGCAGCCGTCGAAGTACCCCGCCGGGTTCTTCCACGTGCTCACCGGATCCTATGACCTGCGAGCCGCGTACTGCCAGGTCACCGGCGTCTACACGAACAAGGCGCCCGGAGGGGTCGCCTACTCGTGCTCGTTCCGCGTCACCGAGGCGGTCTACCTGATCGAGCGGCTGGTCGACCTGCTCGCGCGGGAGCTGGGCGCGGACCCGGCCGAGCTGCGGATGCGCAACCTGCTCCGCCCGGAGCAGTTCCCCTACCGCAGCGCGACCGGCCTGCGCTACGACTCCGGCGACTACCCGCGCGCCCTGCGGAAGGCCATGCAGATCGCCGGGTACGCCGAGCTCCGCGCCGAGCAGGCACGGCGGCGCGAGCGCGGCGAGCTGATGGGGATCGGGGTCAGCTGCTTCACCGAGGCGGTCGGCGCCGGGCCGCGCAAGCACATGGACATCCTCGGCCTGGGCATGGCCGACGGGGCCGACCTGCGGGTCCACCCGACCGGCACGGCCACGCTCAGCGTCTCGTGCCAGACCCAGGGGCAGGGCCACGAGACCACGTTCGCGCAGATCGTCGCGGCCGAGCTGGGGCTGTCACCGGATGACGTCGATGTCGTCCACGGTGACACCGACCGGACCCCGTTCGGGCTGGGCACCTACGGCTCGCGGTCAACCGCCGTCTCAGGAGCCGCCGCCGCGGTCGCCGCCCGCCGGGTCAGGGAGCGGGCCAGGCTGGTCGCCGCGGCGATGCTGGAGGTCGACCCCGAGGACCTGGAGTGGGCCGACGGCGCCTGGCGGGTGCGCGGCGACCCCGAGCAGGCGCGCCGGATCGCGGAGATCGCGATGGCCGCCCACTCGGGCCTGGAGCTCCCGGACGGCGTGGAGGGGCACCTCGACGCCTCCGCCGTCTACGACCCGCCGGACCTGACCTTCCCGTTCGGCGCCTACATCTGCGTGACCGACGTGGACCCGGGGACGGGCGAGGTGCGGGTCCGCCGGTTCGTCGCCGTCGACGACTGCGGGGTGCGGATCAACCCGGCGATCGTGGAGGGCCAGATCCACCGGGGGCTGGCCGACGGGATCGGGATCGCGCTCATGCAGGCGATCGCGTTCGACGCCGACGGCAACTGCCTGAGCGGCTCGTTCATGGACTACCTGCTGCCCACCTCCGTCGAGTGCCCGTCACCGGAGCTGGGCATGACCGTCACGCCCTCGCCGCATCATCCGCTCGGCGCGAAGGGGATCGGGGAGTCGGCCACGGTCGGCGCCCCGGCGGCGGTCGTGAACTCGGTCATGGACGCGCTCGCCCCGCTCGGCGTGCGCCACGCGGACATGCCGCTGACGCCCGCCGCGGTGTGGCGGGCGATCAAGGGCTGTCCGATCCGGCCGGGCCCGATCGGCGGGTGAGCCCGCGCCGGCGCGCGGCCCGGTGCCGCGGCGGTGCCCGGAGTGCCGCATGATGGACGGGTGATCTCGTTCCCCCGCGTCCTGGACCGCCGCCCCGATGGGTGACCTCGCCGAGCGGCTGCCGGACGTCGCCGCCCTGCTGGCCGGGCTCGACGCGGCGAGCTACCTGGCGGACGAGCCGCTGGGGACCGCGCTGTTCCTGGCTGCGCGCCTGCGCCAGCCCATCCTGCTGGAGGGCGAGCCCGGCGTCGGCAAGACCGGGGCCGCCAAGGCCCTGGCCGCCGTGCTCGACACCCCGCTGATCCGGCTTCAGTGCTACGAGGGCCTGACCTCGGCGGAGGCGCTCTACGAGTGGAACTACCCGCGCCAGCTCCTGGCGATCCGGCTCGCCGAGGCCCGGGGCGAGGTCCTGCGCGAGGCTGACCTGTTCAGCGAGGAGTACCTGCTGGAGCGCCCGCTGCTGGCCGCGCTCGACCACCCGGGGCCCCGCCCGGCGGTGCTGCTCGTGGACGAGGTCGACCGCGGGGACGACGAGTTCGAGGCGTTCCTGTTCGAGCTCCTCGCCGAGGCGGCCGTGACCATCCCCGAGCTGGGAACCCGGCGGGCTGCCGTGCCGCCGATCGTCGTCCTCACCTCCAACCGCACCCGCGACCTGCACGACGCGCTCAAGCGCCGGTGCCTGTACCACTGGATCGAGTACCCGGATGTGCCGCGGGTCGCGGCGATCATCAGGCGGCGGGTGCCCGGCGCCGCCGAGCCGCTCGCCGAGCAGGTCGCGGCAGGGGTCGCCAGGCTGCGGGAGCTCGACCTGGCCAAGCCGCCCGGCGTCGCGGAGGCGATCAGCTGGGCCGCGGCGCTGCACCTGCTGGGCGCGGCCGAGCTCGACGGGCCCGCGGCGGAGCGGACCGCAGGCGCCGTGCTCAAGTATGCCGAGGACCTCGCCGAGGTCCGCCGGGCGGGTTTCGCGGCGATCGCCGACCGGGCCGGATGAGCGGTCGCCCGGGAGGGCCCGCGGGAGCTGACCTCGCCGAGGTCAGCGCCCGCTTCGGGGCGGCGCTCCGGCAGGCCGGGCTGCCGGTCGGGCCGGGGCGGTGCGAGCGCTTCGCCGCCGCGGTCGCCGTCGCGCGCCCGGCGACGGTGCGCGGGCTCTACCACTGCGCGCTGGCGACGCTCGTGTCGGGCCAGGAGCAGGCGCGGGTGCTGCGCGAGGTGTTCGACCGGGTGTTCGGGGGACTGGACGGTCCGGGCGGCGCCGGGGTCCCGCCCGGTCACCGGGTCGGCCAGGACGCCCCGGGCGCCCCGGCGGCTCGTTCACCGGAGGACCTGCTCGAGCGGGCGGCGATGGCGGCCCGCGCGGCGAGCCTGGCCCCGGCGGCCCCCCCGGCCGCCGGGCAGGACGCCGGGGCCGAGGACCTGCCGCGGGCCGCCGACCGGTACCTGGGCACGAGCGCCGAGCGGCTGGCGGCCAAGGACTTCGCCGACCTATCCGACGCCGAGCTCGCGGAGGTGGCTGCGCTCATGCGCGAGCTCACGCTCGCCGTCCCCGACCGGGCCTCTCGCCGCCAGCGGCGCCGCCTCGGCGGGCGGCGGACCGACCTGCGGGCGACGCTGCGCCGGGCCAGGCGGACGGGGGGCGACCCGTTCCGCCTGGTCGGGCGGGTCAGGCGGCGCAAGCCGCGCCGGCTGGTGGTGCTCTGCGACATCTCGGGCTCCATGGAGCCCTACGCGCGGGCGATGATCCAGCTTCTCTACAGCGCCGCCGGCGGCGCGGGCGCCGAGGTGTTCACGTTCGCGACCAGGCTCACCAGGCTCACCCCGGTCCTGGCCCGGTCCTCGCCGGCGCTGGCCCTGCGGCTGGCCGGGCAGGCCGCCCCCGACTGGCTCGGGGGCACCAGGATCGGCGCGGCGCTGCGGGAGTTCAACGACTCGCACGGCCGGCGGGGCATGGCCCGCGGCGCCGTCGTGGTGATTATCTCCGACGGCTGGGAGACCGGGGACCCGGGCCTGGTCCGCCGCGAGATGGAGCGGCTGTCGCTCGTGGCGTTCCGCATCGTCTGGGTGAACCCCCGCACCAAGAGCGCCGCGTACCGGCCGCTCGCCGGGGGGATGGCGGCGGCCTGGCCGCACTGCGACGCGGTGGTCAGCGCGCACACCGTCCGCGCCCTCGGCGAGCTGGCGGAGGCGCTCGCCGACCCGGTGCGCCGCCGCGTGCCCGTCCGCCCGTCCCCGCCGGCCGGCGGCGGCCGCCAGGCCGCGTTTCCCGGCGGGCTGTAACGGCGGGCCGGGCGCGGTCGCTGTACCGGTGACCGACGGCCGCCTCAGCCCGGCTGAGGCCCGAGCATCCCAAGGAGACTCATGCGCACGATCCGAGCGTCCCTGCTGACCCGGGTGGGCGCGGCGGCGGCCATCGCCGCCATCGGGGGCACCGGCGTGATGGCCGCCGCCCCGGCGAGCGCCGCCGCCGTCCACCACCGGCGGATGCCGACGATGCTGACGATCAGGAACCGCTACATTGCGTTCCATCATCACCACGCCGACCTGATCACTGGCGTGCTCCGCTCGCACCGCAGGCCGCTCCCCGGCGAGACCGTCTACCTGGAGAGCCGGACCGGGGGCAGGCGGTTCGCCGTGGTGGCGTCGCAGGTCACCGGGGCGCACGGCCAGGTGTCCTTCCCGGTGGCGCCCAAGGTCCGGACCCAGTACGAGCTGCTGTTCAAGGGCGATGCGGCGTACCGGCCGAGCCGGAGCGTGGTGGTCACGCTGCGGCCGGTGCGGCGGAAGTAGCTCACGGGCAGAACGCGAGCCGGCGGGCGGGATCGCCCTGCCGTCCCCCCGGCAGGGCGATCCCGCCGTTCCCGCCCGGGATGGCGGGCGGCCCGCCCGTCGGCATGCGACCCTGTGAGCGCGATGTCGAATGATCAGCCCGAGCTCGCCGGCGCCCTGGCCCGCGCCCGGTCGGGCGATGAGGCCGGGTTCTTGCAGCTCTGGCGCGCGCTCCAGCCACGGTTGCTGCGTTACCTGCGCGTTCTCGGCTGTGACGACGCCGATGACCTGGCGAGCGAGACCTGGCTGCAGGTCGTCCGGGACCTGCCCGCGTTCCGCGGCGGCGAGCAGGACTTCCGGCGCTGGCTGTTCACCGTGGCCAGGCACCGGGCGATCGACGCTGCCCGGGCCCGGCGGCGCCGCCAGGCGGTCCCGGTCGCCGGCGGGCTGGACGAGCTGGCCGATGCTGATGGCGTGGAGGAGCAGGTGCTCCACGCGCTTGAGGTTGAGCGCGCCATCGCGCTCGTCGGGCGGCTGTCCGCCGACCAGGCCGAGGTGGTGGCGCTGCGCGTGCTCGCCGGCCTGGACACCCCCGCCGTCGCCAGCGTCCTCGGCAAGTCGCCTGGCGCGGTCCGGGTCTCGCTCCACCGTGGCCTGCGCGCGCTCGCGGGCGACCCGGCCGTGCAAGCGCTGGCCTCCGCAGCGGGGTGGTGGTCGCCCGCGGGCGTCCCCGCGGCGCGGGAGGTGGACAGGTGAGCGACATCCCGCCCGGTGAGGTGCCGGGCAGCCCCGGCCTGCGCCGGCTGCTCGCGCTGCTGACTGGCCCGGCCGGCCCCCGCGAGCTGGCGGGCGAGCGGGCTGCGCTGGAGATGTTCCGGCAGGCGAGGCAGGGGCACTCCGGGGATGTCCCCGTCACGCTGCCCGCCGTGCCCCCCGCGCGGAGCGCGCGGGGACTCCGGCTCGGCCCCGCCGCGCCGCCGCCCGCCCCGCGCCGCGCCCGGCACGGGGCCCGGCCAGTTCCCGTGGCGCCGCCGCCCGGGCCCCGCCGCCCGCGGCGCCGGGCCTGGCCGGGCCCGGGCCCGATCCGGCTCCGGTGGGTGGCCCTGGCGATCGCATCGGGCCTCGCGGCAGCCTTCGCGGCGGCCGGCTTCGCGGCCGTGCTCCCCGCGCCGCTGCAGCACATCGCGTACCGCGTGCTCGGGTTCGCCGGAGTACCGGACGCGCGTCCCGGAAGTGGCCGGGCGGTGTCGCCGCGCTCTCCGGGGGCGGGCGGCCCGTGGCCGTCGCCGGCCAGCCCGGCGGGCTCCGTCCGGCCGGGGACTCCGCGCACGCCGGCCGCCGCCAGGTCGCCGGCGCTCACCGCGGTGACGGCGCCGGCCCGGATTCCCGCCGGGGGCAATGTCGTGATCACCGCGCTGCTGGCCGCGCGCGGGCGCGGGCTCGCCGGACGGCAGCTGCGGCTGCTCGAGCTGGCGGCCGGCCAGCGGGAGTGGCGGCTGGCGGCGACCGCGCGCACCGGCGCCGGCGGCCGCGCCATGCTGGTGCTCGCGCGCCTGACCGTCAACGCCTCGTTCCAGGTGGCCGGGCCAGGCCGGGCGCGGAGCCAGGTGCTCCGCGTCACCGTGGTTCCGGGCATCGCCCTCCGGCTCGCGGACCGGCGGGGCCGGCGATCCGGGGTCTTGCAGGCGGACTGCGCGTTCGCCCGCCCCGGCGACCTGGTCGAGCTGCAGGAGCGGCTGGCGGATGGCTGGCGGGTGGTGCGGGTCAGGCATCTCGGCCACGGTGGCACGGCGGCCTTCGCGGTCAGCGCCCGCGGGTCGCCCGTCGGCTACCGGGTCGTGCTTTTGGCCACGCCGGTGCACGGGGAGGCGGTGAGCGCCACGATCATCGTGGCGCCCCGCCGCCATGCCGGGCGGTACCTCCGGCAGGGCTCGCCGGGCCGGGTCCGGTAGGCGTGGCATGCCCAGGCCGCCCGGCCGGCAGGGCGGCCGCGGGGCGGGGACGAGGCAGCAGCGGAGCTTGCGGAGGGTCACCGCGTGCCGGGCATGATCTGGTCAATGGTCTCGGCGGCCACCCGTGCCTGCTTGTCTGAGCGGCGGGGATCGTCCGGCGCTGGGATTGTTGTTCTCGTCGCCGGCCCGGCGTGGCGGGCCGACTACCGTCGGCCGACGGTGATGGTGGCTGGTTATGGCCGTTCTGCCGCTTCCTGCTCCGGGTTGCGCGTCGTGCGCCGCGCGGGACGCGGTGATCGCGGAGCAGGCGCGGCTGCTGGAGGAGCAGGCCGCTGCGATCAGCGAGATGCGGGCGGGCCTGGTGGCGCTGGCGGAGGAGGTCCGGGCCCTGCGGCGCAAGCTGGGCCGCACTAGCGGGAATTCCTCGATGGCGCCGTCGGCCGGTGATCTGCCCGGCCGGACCGCGCCGGCGCTGGAGCCGGAGCGGGACCCCGGGCGCAGGCCCGGCGGGCAGAAGGGGCCGAAGGGCGCTCACCTGGCATGGAGCCCTGATCCCGGCCGCGTGGTGCCGCATTTCCCCGCCGGGCCGTGCGGTTGCGGCGCGGGCCTCCAGCACCGCCCGCGGCCAGGGCCTGGCCGCCATCCCCGCCGATGTCCTGGCCCCGCTGGAGAAAGCCTTCCGCCACGGCGTCCTGCTCGGCCTCAAGGAAGCCCGCAAGAACCCCGGCCGCAAGCAGGAACCCTTCCGCGAACTGCTCCAGTGCCCGCGCGGCCGGCACGCCGACGCGCTCCGATTCACCACCGGCCTGCGCATCCCCCCGACCTCAAACCAGGCCGGACGAGACCTCCGGCCAGCCAGAACGCAGCAGAAGATCTCCGGCCGGCTCCGCTCCGAGGCCGCCACCCGCCACCGTCACGCCATCCGCGGCCACATCGACACAGCCGCCAAGCACGGCATCAGCGCCTTGACCGCCATCCACGACGCCCTCGCCGGCAACCCCTGGATGCCACCCATCCCCGACCCGCCATGACCAGCCCGGCCACCCCTACCCTGAACCCGCCGGCCATTCCGGGGACCTGAATGTTTGCGCTCCTGTAAGACTCGAAAATGCTGATCCTCACTCGGTGCTGATCACCGTCATCACGCTTGACGCGGCCTGGGCGAGTCGCGCCGCTGTGCGGCCATCGCGGCCAGAGCCAGCCGTCGGCGCTGTCAGCCCGCTGCGGCGTGTTGGCCGCGCTGATCCGCCGACTATCGGCGGTGCGCGACTAGCATCTCGCCAAGTCCGCTTCGGGGCCATGCTTGGGGGGCGTGTGTTCTCAGCGACGACGCGGGCCGCCAGCGGCGGGATCGGCGGCGAGGGACCTAGCAGACGGCTGCTACTGCGGGTGGGGGCGCTTGGCGGCGGAGCCGCGCTGGCGGCGACCAGCGGCGGGGTGGCCAAAGCAGCCGCCCGGACACCATCCGGATCTGCGACGTCAGGCGCGACGTCAGGCGGCGGCCTGGGACCGTTCAAGCTTTTCAGCCAGCAGGACCTGAACTTCCAGGCACTCTTCGCGCTCGGCAGCGCTGGCTATGGTGCCTCCGAGGTCGGCGAGGTCGTGACCACGGTCAACGAGATCAACGCCCGGGGCCCCAGCTACCAGACCTTCTTCGACCTCTTCCGGGAGCTGGCGGCGCGGACCGCCGGGCTGGCGGACCGGGAGCTGGCGGCCGGGCACGTGATCAGCGCCCGCGGCGCCTACCTGCGCGCCGCTACCTATTACGACGCCTGCTTGTTCTTCGTGCTCGGTACCACCGCCCGCGCCAGGGAAGCCGATGTCTACGCCGCCATGCAGCGGAACTGGGAGCAGGCGACGAGGCTGTTCGACCCGCCCTTCGAGCGCGTGCGGATCCCGTACCAGGGCACCTGGCTGCCTGGCTACCTCCTGCGGCCAGATCGCCGCCCGCTCCGGCGGCCTACCGTGATACTCAATAAGGCAGCGACGCCCAGAACGTGGACCTTTACGTCTACGGAGGCGCAGCTGCCCTTGAGCGAGGCTGGAACGCGCTGATCTTCGAGGGCCCGGGCCAGGGTTCCATGCTCTTCGAGCGGGAGATCCCATACCAGCCTCAGTGGCAGCGAGTGGTGACCGCGGTCATGGACTGGGTGATTGCCCAGCCTGGGGTGGATAGCCGGCGGATCGCAATCACCGGCTGGAGCATGTGCGGCGAGTCGGTCGTCCAGGCCGCTGCCTATGAGCACCGGCTCGCCGCCGTTGTCGCTGACCCTGGCGTTCTCGACTTGTGGCTGGTCTGGCCGGATTCGATACGGAAGCTCATGGCCAGCGGCGCGCCGAAGGCCGAGGTCAACCATATCTGGAGCACCCAGTTCATCCCGCATCTGACGCCCCAGGACCGGTTCACCCTGGCCAAGCGCTCGGAGCTGTTCGGCCGGGGGTACCTGCGTTCGGCCCGGGCCGGCCGGGTATTCGGCGATCTCTACGATCTCGCCACGACGATCATGAAGGTGAACTGCACCGCCACGGCGCCACGCGTCACCTCGCCGACCCTGGTGACCAGCTATCAGGACGACGCCTTCTTCGGCCAGCACCCCCAGGCAGCGCAGGTGCTCGCGCTGCTGCCCGCGACGATCCCGAAGCGGCTCCGCTACTTCACGGTCGCCGAGGGCGCCGAGTACCACGACGCGCCGATGGCGCCGCAGACCCGCAACCAGGCCGTCTTCGACTGGCTAGACGACACCCTGGGCTGATCGCTGGCGGCGGCAGCGGGAACGTCCGGCCGGGTGCATGACGTGGTGCTGGCTCAGCCCAGGGACGTGCGCGCCGCAAAGGGACGATCAACCGGTGGCCGTCCTGTGTCCGGCACCGTCACCCCGCGAGATCACGAAGTCCGGCTGCCGTACCAAGCTGCGCCTACGGAGGGCAGATGGCAGGGGTGCTCCGCGCTCACACTGTGGCGAATTCGGGCGCCGAATGCCTGCCGCACCTTTTCGTATCTGCCCGACCCATGGATGAATCCGTCCGAGGCCGACTGCCCGTACGCCGCGGCCGCCATCGGGGACACCAGCACGGACGCGATCATCAGCGGCGGCGTCATGCGCGCCGATCAGGTCCTTCAGGCCGGAGGCCGCGAACGCGAAGGCGTCGTGCCTGGCGCCGTGAACCGGTACCGGGCCGGCCGCGGCCACCTGGCCGTTCAGGGTGGCGGCAAGCTGGATGTTCATGCCTGCATAGCCGGCCTTGCCGGAGGACAGGTCCGGGATCGCAGGTGCTCAGCCTCGGCGGCGGGCGCCCACGCGACCTCAGATGACTCGCTGCTCGTGGCCACCTGGCCGCCGGCCGGGCGCGCGGTGGACGCCCCGCGAGCTGCGGCACAGCTTCGTGTCCCTGCTCTCGGACAACGGCATCCCGCTGGAGGAAATCTCACTGCTGGTCAGGCACAGCAGCACCGCCGTCACGGAGCTGGTCTACCGCAAGCAGATACGGCCCGCCTTGCAGGCCGGGGCGGTCGCGATGAACCGCATCTTCAAGCCCGATCAGGAAACGTAGTCACGCAGTTAGACACACAAGAGGCCGGTTCCCTGATCGGGACCGGCCTCTGACCTGGTCGGGGTGGCCGGATTTGAACCGGCGGCCTCTTCGTCCCGAACGAAGCGCGCTGCCAAGCTGCGCTACACCCCGGAGAACCGCGTAGGGAGTCTAGCCGATCCGCGGCACCAGCGTGAGCAGGGTGGCCTCCGGGCGGCAAGCGAAGCGAATCGGGGCGCGCGGTGACGTACCGAGGCCAGCCGAGACGTGCAGGAACGCCCGCCGCCCCGGTCCGGCCCCCGACGGATGCTGGCTGAGCCCGCGGGCCCGGGCCGGCTCGAGGCCGCAGTTGGTCACCAGCGTGCCCCAACCGGGAAGGCAGACCTGGCCGCCGTGGGTGTGGCCTGCGAGCAGCAGGTCGAAGCCGTCGGAGACGAACCGGTCCATGACGGCGGGCTCGGGCGAGTGCATGACGGCCAGGCGCAGGTCGGCGGCGGGATCGGCCGGGCCCGCGATCCGGTCGTAACGGTCCCGGCTGATGTGCGAATCGTGCACGCCGGCGACCTCGACGTCGGCGTCGCCCACCTTGATCCGGCCGCGCCGGTTGCTGGCGTTCATCCACCCGGCCGCCTCCAGGCTGTCGCCCAGCTCGGCCCAGGGCAGGTCGGGCACATGCCGGCGGTGCTCGTCGGCGCTGGTCCGCCAGATGTACCTGGCAGGGTTCTTCAGCTCGGGCGAGTACAGGTCGTTGGAGCCGAACACGAAGATCCCCGGCCGGTCCAGCAGCGGGCCGAGCGCGTCGAGAAACGGCCGCACGGCATGCTCGTGAGCAATGCTGTCGCCGGTGTTGACGACCAGGTCGGGGTCGAGCGAGTCGAGCGTGCGCAGGAACGACAGCAGCCGGTGCCGGCCGGGCGTCAGGTGCGTGTCAGAGATGTGCAGCACCCGCAGCGGCCGGGCGCCGGGCGGCAGCACCGGGACCTCGCACCGGCGCAGGGCAAACCAGTTGCGCTCGATCACCGCCGCGTAGCCGAACAGGGCCGCGCCGGCGATGGCCGCGGTCCGGAGCACCGAGGAGGAACGCATCACCTCATCGTGCCACGGTCCCCGTGGTGGCCGGGCCGCCCGTGGGCGCGGCGCGCCGCCGCGGGCGGTGCGGCGCCGCGCCGGCGGGTGCCGCCTCACCGCCGCACCCTCACCGGTCCCCGGCGAGGGTGCGGTGCCGCGCCGGCGGGGCCGCAGGCCAGGCGACCGCCGCTGCGGCGCAGCGTGCGGCAAGATGGGCGCATGCCCGAGCTGAAGGAGCGGATCCGAGCGGACTTGACCGCGTCAATGAAGAGCCGGGACCAGGTCAGGACCAGGACGCTGCGCATGGTGCTGACTGAGATCGCCAAGGAGGAGGTGTCCGGCGAGGCGGCCAGGGAACTCGGCGACGCCGAGGTTGAGCGGCTGCTCGCCCGCGAGGTCAAGCGGCGCCGGGAGGCAGCCGAGGCGTTCCGGGCGGCGGGCCGGCCGGAACAGGCGGACGCCGAGCTCGCGGAGGGCGATGTACTCGCCGCGTACCTGCCTGCCCAGCTGCCCGACGCCGAGCTGACGGCCCTGGTCGCCGAGGCGATCGCGCAGTCCGGCGCCTCGGGGCCGGGGGCGATGGGGCAGGTCATGAAGCTCCTGGCGCCGAGGATCGCGGGGCGCGCCGACGGTGGCCGCGTCGCGGCCGAGGTGCGCCGCCAGCTCAGCGGCGGGTGATCCGTCCCGGCCATCCGGCCCGGGGCGCCCGGCGGGGCACCGGGGAGGCGCCGGCGGGGTGCCGGTGATCCGGCACGGGCCGCCGCGGCGCGCCCCCTTCGGCTCAGTGACCGCCGCCGTGGCCTCCGCCGCCTCCGCCACGGCCCGGATGCCCCTTCTTCGGGGCAGGCGGCGCCGAGCCCGGGCCGAGCGAGAAGTAGTACGCGGGCGGCGGGTGGAAGCTCACCGGGGGCCCGAGGTCGGCGTGGGTGAAGCTATACTCCCAGACCGCGCCGGGCGCGTTGTCCCCGTACATCTGGCCCGGAGCGGACAGGCCGCCGCCCGGGTACTCACGGTAGTCGGCACGGTAGCCGACCATCGCCCCCGCGCCGGTCGGGTCGTTGGGGTTGAAGACCGAGACGTAGCCAGCGAGCGTGGGCGTGTAGCCGGCGAACGCCGCGTAGAACCCGCCGTTCGCGGTGCCGGTCTTGGCGGCCGCGGGCCGGCCGATCCCGCGCCCGGCCGCCGTGCCGCTCTGCAGCACTCCCTGCAGCACGTAGTTCGCCGCGTCGGCGACGCCGGCGGAGAACACCCGGTGGCAGTCGGCCGACTCCACCGGGAGGCTCCGGCCCATCGCATCGATGATCTTGATGATCGCGATCGGGTGGCAGTAGATCCCGCGCGCGGCCACGCTCGCGTACGCGGCCGCCATCGACATCGGCGACACGTACACCGAGCCGAGGGTGAACGAGGGCAGGTCATCGGCCGGGTACTGGTATGTGGGCGAGCGCGGGTTGCCGACGCCCTTCAGCAGGGAGCCGCCGTTGGCCCTGGTCATGCCCATGCTGATCGCCGTCTTGACCACGTTGCACAGGCCGACCTTCGCCTCTAGCTGGACATAGAACGCGTTGATCGACTGCGTGGTCCCGTAGTAGAGGGGGATGTTTCCGTTCTCGGCGCTGCCCGCGGCGTCGAGGACGGGGTACGGCGGCACGTACTGGCCCTGGCAGTTGCGGGACGCCCCGGCGAGCATCCCGTTCCGGGCGTTGATGCTGAAGCCGAAGGGAATCCCCTGCTTCAGCGCCGTGATCAGCGTGAAGATCTTCGAGGACGAGCCGGTCTGCACGCCGACGCCGCCGTCGTACTGGCTGTTCACCGCGTAGTCGATGCTGTCCTGGCCCGGGCCGAAGCCGTAGGGCCGGTCGATGGCGATCGCCCGCACGTAGCCGGTCCCCGGCTGGATCATCACCTCGGCGGCGACGTTGTGGCCCGGGTTGTAATAGCTCGAGTTGTCCGGCACCACGAAGTTGACGGCGGCGTCGGCCGCCCGCTGGTCCTTGGGGTCGAGCGTGGTGTAGATCTTCAGGCCGCCGACGGTCTGCAGCTGCGCGTAGGCCTGCCGGTAGGCCGGGTCATGCCTCATGACCGCGAGCACGTAGTCGCAGAAGAACGCCGCGTAGGCCACGGCCGGGCTGGTGCAGCCGGTCTGCAGCGGGACCGACGACAGGTGCAGGCCGAGCGGCTGCCGGTCGGCGCGGGCGGCCTGGGCCTGGGTGATGTACCCGTGGTTGGCCATGGCGGCCAGCACCTCGGCGCGGCGCGCCAGCGCCGTCTTCGGGTAGGCAACGGGGTCGTACCCGGTCGGGTTCTCCACCAGGCCGGCCAGCAGCGCGGCCTGGGTCAGCGTGAGCTGGCTCGGCTTGACCGAGAAGTAGAACTCCGACGCCACGTCGATGCCCCAGGCCTGGTGGTCGAAGTACGCCGTGTTCAGGTACGCGGTCAGCAGCTGCGGCCTGGTCATCTCCCGCTCCACGTCGGCAGCGATCCGCAGCTCCCGGATCTTGCGCGCGAAGCCGGTCGGCGACAGCGAGTCAATGGCGCACGCCTGCTGGGCGGCGGGCGTGGGCGCGGTGAGGATGCACGCGTTCTTGACGTACTGCTGGGCGAGGTCGGAGCCGCCCTGCACCTGGCTGCCCGACAGCGTGCTCGACAGCGCGCGGAGCATCCCGCGGGGGTCGAACGCGCCGTGCTGCCAGAACCTGGCGTCCTCGATGGCGACGATGGCGTTCCGCATCACCGGCGCGATCTGCGACCACGTCACCGGGTTCCGGAAGATGTCCCTCGGGTAGTAGCTGGCCAGGACGTGACCGGAGGCGTCGAGCAGCTCTGACTTCGAGGGCACCTGGCCCAGCTGGGCGACCGGCAGCTGGTTGAACGTCCGGGCCGCGTCGCCGAGCGCCACCCCGGCCGCGCCCACCACGGGCAGCGCCGCCACGGCGGCGAGCAGCCCGAGCCCGGCCGCCATGGCCGCGAGCGAGCCGATGACCCTGACGCCGGCGCGGCGAGCCTGTGCTGACACGCCAACAGGCTACGCTGCCGCGCAGGCCAGTCTGGGAAGGATCGCGAATCGGGGAAATCGGCGACGCGCCGCCGCCTATGCGGACCCTGCGATGACAGATAGTCACTTGACGATTACTTACCGTTATCAGCATAGCCCATCGGGGCTATCTGGGAAATGGGCCGGCCGGGGACTAGCGCGGCAGGCCGGGGCTTGCGTAAGTTACTCTCTCGCGACGATCACACGGGCTGCTGCCGCGGGCCGCGCCCTGACCGCCGCAGCGAGGCGCCGCCGGGCGTGACGACCCGCCATCGGGCGTGACGATCAGGAGGAGTTGGGCACATGTGGATCACGGACTGGACCTCGAGGGCCGCGTGCAAGGGGACCGACCCTGACGAGCTCTTCGTCCAGGGCGCGGCGCAGAACCGGGCCAAGCTGATCTGCCGGGGCTGCCCAGTCCGCACCGAGTGCCTCGCCGACGCCCTGGACAACCGCATCGAGTTCGGCGTCTGGGGCGGCATGACCGAGCGCGAGCGCCGGGCGCTGCTGCGCCGCAGGCCCGACGTGACGTCGTGGCGCGAGCTGCTGGAGCGCGCGCGCGACAAGTACGAGCGGACGGCCAGGGAGCTCGTCGCCAGCTGAAGCGCGCCGTCCGTTCCGGTCGCCGGGGCGTTTCCGCCGGCCGGGACGTTACCGGCCAATCCCCTCGTTGCCGCCCTGCTGATCGCCGCCGAACGCGCGGCCAATCTGGCGCAGCCCGTCGAGGTCGTGGACGTCCTCTGGCTGGGCGGGAACCTGGGCGACCGGCACGAGCGGATGGGCCGCGGTGAACCGGCGCGCCAGCCGCCGTTCGGCGGCCGCCTGGTTCATCCGCTCGGCGTGCAGCCGCAGCGCCGCGATCGCCAGGTCGGCCGAGTCCGCCTCGCCGGGCCCTTGCAGCGACTCGGCCGCCGCCAGGCTGCGGGCCGCGGACAGCCGGGCGGCCGGGGAGCGGTGCACCCGGTTGAGGATCAGGCCGCCCAGCGGCATGCCGTCGCGCTCCAGCCGCTCGACGAAGTAGGACGCCTCGCGCAGCGCGTCCTGCTCCGGCGCCGCGATGACGAGGAACGCCGTGCCCGGCGCGCGCAGCAGGCGGTAGGTGTACTCGGCGCGCTCCCGGAAGCCGCCGAACATCGTGTCCATCGCCGACACGAACGTCTGCACGTCGCGGAGGAGCTGGCTGCCGATGATCTTGGTGATCGCGCCGGTGACCATCCCGAACCCGGCGTTGAGCACCCGGAAGCCGGTCCGGCCGCCGAGCCTGGCCGGCGCCGCGAGCAGCCGGAGCAGCCTGCCGTCGAGGAACCTGCCAAGCCGCTGCGGGGCGTCGAGGAAGTCGAGCGCCGACCGGCTCGGCGGGGTGTCCACCACGATCAGGTCCCACTCGTCCGCGCGCCGGAGCTGGCCGAGCTTCTCCATCGCCATGTACTCCTGCGTGCCGGCGAAGCTCGACGACAGCGACTGGTAGAAGGGGTTGGCGAGGATCTGCGCGGCCCGGTCCGGATCCGCGTGCGCCTCGACGATCTCGTCGAAGGTGCGCTTCATGTCGAGCATCATCGCGTGCATGCTGCCGGCCTGCCCGTTCGTGCCCGCGCCGACGCCTGCCACCAGCCGCGGGGTGTTGTCGAGCGAGGTGAGCCCCATCGACTGGGCGAGCCGCTTGGCCGGGTCGACGGTCAGCACCACGACGTGCCTGCCGCGCTCGGCGGCGCGCAGGCCGATGGCGGCCGCGATCGTGGTCTTGCCGACCCCGCCCGAGCCGCAGCAGACGATGATCCTGAGCCGCCGGTCATCGATGAGCCGGTCCACGGCGAGCGGGACGGGGACGCGCCTGGTCGGCGCCCGCGGCTCCGCCGGCGCGCCCACCTGATCCGCCGCCCGGGTCACGCGGCACCCTGCTCACGCATCGCCTCGGCCAGCTTGTAGAGCGCCGCGAGGTCGATCTCGTCGGGGATCAGCGGCAGCTCGTAGCAGGGCTGGCCGGCCGCCTCGAGCCGGCGCCGCTGCTCCTGCTGCGCGCGCCGGGTCCGCGCCTCGTCGTGGAGCTCGGCGGCCAGGTCGGCGGCGAGCTCGGGATCCTCGCCCAGGCCGGCGGCCTTGAGCGCGACCGCGAGCGCCTGCGCGTCCCGCTCCGGCCCGTCCAGGACCGGCATCGCCCCGGGCGACCAGCCCGCGCGCACCATGTTCACGAAGATCCCCCCGGCCTGTATCCCGCCGCCGCTCACCTCGCGCAGCTCCGTGATCCCGTCGATGGTCTCCTGGACCGGCATCTCCTCAAGCAGCGTGACGAAGTGGACGGCGGTCTGCGGCGAGCGGATGACGCTGCGCACCGTCTCGGCGTGGCCGCGGATCGGCCCGGCCCTGGCCAGCCCGGAGATCTCGGCCGAGACGTTCAGGAACCGGCTGATCCGTCCGGTCGGCGGGGCGTCCATGACGACCGCTCCGTAAACCGGGCGGCCGTCCGCCCGGCGCCTGACCGCCTCGGCGGCCTTCCCGGTGAGCAGCACGTCGGCCAGGCCCGGGGCGATCGTGGTCGCGAAGTCGAGCACGCCGAGCCTGGTCAGCGCCCGTCCCGCCGACCGCAGGTTGTAGAACATCTCCAGGTACTCGATCAGCGCGGACTGCGGGTCGACGGCGAGCGCGAAGACATCGCCGCCCGGCCGGCCGTCGTCCGCCGGCGCCACCGCCACCCGCCGCTCCTCGTACGGCAGGGGCGGCACGTCGAACAGCTGGGCGATGCCCTGCCGGCCCTCGACCTCCATGAGCAGCACCGGGCGGCCGTTCGAGGCGAGCGCGAGCGCGAGCGCCGCGGCGACCGTGGTCTTGCCGGTGCCGCCCTTGCCGGTGACCACGTGCAGCCGCACGCCCTCCCAGTCGGTGTCGCGCACGCTCACGGTCACGAGGCTATCCGCGGGGCGCCGGGGCGCGGTCATGGCCGTGCCCGCCGCGCCGCCATTGGCCCTGCGGCCCCCTGGCTGGCTAGGCTGATCGCTAGGACAGCGGACAGTGCCCGTACCTCCGGACTGGCGATTGGGAAGGTGGCGGCGATGGATGTTCTGCTGGGAGTGGTGGCGTTCCTCGCCGCGGGCGGCCTGATCCTGCTCGCCCGGAGCATCAAGCAGGTGCAGCAGTACGAGGAGGGCATCGTGTTCCGGTTCGGCCGGGTGCTGCCGCGCACCCGCCCGCCCGGGCTGACCTTCATCCGCCCCATCGGGGATCGGCTGCAGAAGGTGAACAAGCAGATCGTGGCCATGGCCGTCCCCGCGCAGGAGGGGATCACCAGGGACAACATCAGCGTCCGGGTGGATGCCGTGGTCTACTTCAAGGTCGTCGACCCGATCAAGGCGACCATCAACGTGCAGAACTACATGTTCGCGGTCTCCCAGCAGGCCCAGACGTCGCTGCGCTCGATCATCGGCCAGAGCGAGATGGACGAGCTGCTCTCCGAGCGGGACCGGGTGAACCGGCAGCTGTGCCGGATCATCGACGAGCCGACCGAGGGCCCGTGGGGGATCAAGGTGGAGCGGGTCGAGATCAAGGACGTGTCCCTGCCGGAGGGCATGAAGCGGTCGATTGCGCGGCAGGCCGAGGCCGAGCGGGAGCGCCGGGCCAGGATCATCGTGGCCGACGGCGAGTACCAGGCGAGCAAGCGGCTGGCGGCGGCGGCGAACGTGATGGCCCGCGAGCCCGCGGCACTGCAGCTGCGGCTGCTGCAGACGGTGGTGGAGGTGGCCGCGGAGAAGAACAGCACGCTGGTGATGCCGCTCCCGGTCGAGCTGCTGCGGTTCTTCGACCGCGCCTGGGGCGGGGCCGGCGACACCGGGGCCGGGCACGAGGTCACCGACACCGGGGAGGCCGAGGTGGCGGCCGCGGAGGCGGCCATCGAGCACCGGCCGCCGTCGGCGGACCAGGCGGAGCTGGGCAGCGAGGAGGTGCCCGCGATCCCCCCGCTGGCGCCGATTCCCGAGGTGCCGATCCCCGCCGTGCCCGACGAGGACCTCCAGGCGCCGCCTGTGCCGCCGCCGGGCCGCTGACCCGGGCGGCCGCGGGCCGGGAAGCTACTGGCCCGGCGCCGCCGGGCGGGCGGCTAGGGTAGCGCCCATGCAGAAGTGGGAGTACGCGACGGTTCCGCTGCTGGTCCACGCGACCAAGCAGATCCTGGACAACTGGGGCGAGGACGGCTGGGAGCTGGTGACGGTCGTGCCCGGCCCGAACCCGGAGCAGCTCGTCGCCTACCTGAAGCGGCCGCGGCCGTGACCGCGCCCGACGGCCGGTCGCCCGAGCAGCGGCTCGCCGCTCTCGGCCTGTCGCTGCCGCCGGTCACCCAGCCCGTCGCCGCGTACCTGCCCGCGGTCCGCTCGGGCCGGCTGGTCTACACCGCCGGCCAGATCCCGGTCGCCGAGGGCACGCTGGTCGCGGCCGGCAAGGTCGGCGCGGAGGTCGGGGAGCACGAGGCCGCCGCGCTGGCGCGGACCTGCGCCCTCAACGCGCTGGCGGCGGCCGCCTCGGTGGCCGGCGGGCTGTCGGCCATCACCCGGATCGTGAAGGTCACCGGCTACGTGGCGAGCGCGCCGGGATTCACCGGGCAGGCCCAGGTCGTCAACGGAGCGAGCGAGCTGCTGATCGAGGTGTTCGGCGAAGCCGGCCGGCACGCCCGCAGCGCCGTCGGCACAGCGGCGCTGCCGCTGGACGCCCCGGTGGAGATCGAGCTGATCGCCGAGGTCAGCGACGGGCCCGGCGCGCCTGGCCCGGCGCCGGCAGCCGGCGCGGGGCGGCCCGCGTGAGGCGGCCCGCGTGAGGCGGGTCCGCCTTCCCGACGGCATGGCCGCGGCCGTGCGCTCCGTCCTGGGCGGCATGGCCCAGCCGGCCGCGCCCAGGGACGCGGCGACGGTGATGCTGCTGCGCCCCGCGGACGGCGGGCGGTCCTTCGAGGTCTACATGCTGCGCCGCAAGCCGACGATGGCGTTCGCCCCCGGTGCCTGCGTGTTCCCCGGCGGGTCGGTCGATTCTCGCGACGCCGACGAGGACCTGGCCTGGGCCGGGCCGCCGCCCGAGCAGTGGGGCCGAGTGCTCGGCGCCCCGCCCGAGCTGGCCAGGGCCCTGGTGTGCGCGGCCGTCCGCGAGACGTTCGAGGAGTCAGGCGTGCTGCTCGCCGGGCCGTCGCACCAGGAGGTGGTGGCCGACGCCACGGCCGGGGAGTGGGAGGCCGACCGGCGCGCCCTGCTTGACCGGACCATGTCGCTCGCCCAGCTCCTCGCCAGGCGCGGGCTGATCCTGCGCTCTGACCTGCTCCGGGCCTGGTCCCGGTGGATCACCCCGGTGATCGAGCCGCGCCGGTTCGACACCCGGTTCTTCACGGCGGCGCTGCCGGCCGGGCAGCGGACCAGGGATGTCGGCGGCGAGGCGTCGGCGGTCCGGTGGATCACCCCGGCCGCGGCGCTCGATCTGGCCCGGGCGGGCCAGATCGACCTGTGGCTGCCGACCGCGGTGACCCTGGGCGAGCTGGCGCGGCACCCCGACGCCGGATCGGTCCTGGCCGCAGCCCGCACGGTGACGCCGCTGCTGCCCGAGCTCACCGAGGCGGACGGCGCCCTCTGGCTCACGGTGCCCGGCGGCCTGGAGTACCCGCTGTGACCGCCGACCGGGCGGGCGCCGCCGGGCGGGACGGCCACGGGATCGACGGCTCGGGCACGGAGCGGGCGCGCTGCGTGCTCGCCCCCAACCCGTCGCCGATGACCCTGGACGGGACGAACACCTGGCTGATCGCGGACCCCGGGTCGCCGGCCGCGGTGGTGGTCGATCCGGGCCCGGAGGACGAGGGGCACCTGCGCCGGGTGGCCGCCGAGGCCGAGCGGGCCGGGCACCGGATCGCCGCGATCGTGCTGACCCACGGGCACGCCGACCACTCGGGCGGCGCCCGGGCGCTGGCCGCGCTCACCGGCGCCACGGTCATGGCCGTGGACCCCGCGCACCGGCTGGGCGGCGACGGGCTCCCGCCGGGGAGCGTGATCGCCGAGGGCGGCTCCGAGCTCGAGGTGATCGCCACCCCCGGCCACTCCGCCGACTCGGTCAGCCTCCTGCTGCGCGAGGACCGGGCCGTCCTGACCGGCGACACCGTGCTCGGCCGGGGCACCACGGTGATCGGCCCCGACGGGAGCCTGCGCGACTACCTCGCCTCGCTTGGCCGGCTCCGGGCGCTCGCCGACCGGGCCGAGATCGCCGTCCTGCTGCCCGGCCACGGCCCGCTGCTGCCCGATCCGGCGGGGACGCTCGACTACTACCGCGCCCACCGGGAGGAGCGGCTCGCCGAGATCAGGGCCGCCCTGGCGGCCGGCGACCGGACGGCCGCGCAGGTCGTCGCGCGGGTGTACGCGGACGTGGATCCCGGGCTCTGGCCGTTCGCCGAGCTCTCGGTCCGCGCGCAGCTGGCCTACCTGGCCGAGCGGGGCGAGCTTCCCCCGGACGCGCCCGGGGGGTGAGCGGGCCCGGCCGGGCGCGGGCGCCTCATCTCGCGCGGCGGCGCAGCCGCTCGGGGTCGAGCAGCAGCACGGACTTCGCGGAGAGCTGGATCCACCCCCTGGCCGTGAAGTCGGCGAGGGCCTTGTTCACCGTCTCCCGCGAGGCGCCGACCAGCTGCGCCAGCTCCTCCTGGGTCAGGTCGTGGGGCACCTGGATCCCGTGCTCCTGCGGCACGCCGAACTTGGCGGCGAGCTCCAGCAGCGCCTTGGCCACGCGGCCGGGCACGTCGGTGAAGACCAGGTTGGTGCTGGCCTCGGTGATCTCGCGGAGGCGCTGCGCGAGGACCCGCAGCAGCAGCAGCGCGACGGCCGGCCGGTCGGTGAGGATCCCGCGCAGGTCCTCGTGCGCGATCACGGCCAGCCGCGAGTCGGTGACCGCGGTCGCGGTCGAGGTGCGGTAGGCGGGGTCGAACATGGCCAGCTCGCCGAACATCTCCCCCGGCCCCTGGACCCGGATCAGCACCTCGCGGCCGTCCGGCGAGGTCCGGGTGAGCTTCACCTTCCCCTCGATCACCACGTAGAGCTGGTCGCCGGCGTCCCCCTCCTGGTACAGGTGCTCGCCGCGGCGCAGCTCGACCGCGTGGGTGTGCGGCCGGATCACGGCCATGTCCGCCTCGCTGACCTCGCGGAGCAGCGGCGTCCGGCTCAGCGCCGCCGCGTCGGCGTCGGTGAACTCGGCGATCCGCGGCTGCCCTGCCCGCTCCTCCTCAGCCACCTCGGCCCCTCGCCCCGGCGAGCCGCCTGCGGCAGGCCTCGATCTCGGCGTCGGCCGCCTCCCGGCCGACCCACCGCGCGGCCTCCACCTCCTTGCCGGGCTCCAGCGCCTTGTAGACCTCGAAGAAGTGCTGGATCTCCAGCCGGTCGAACTCCGGCACATCCGAGATGTCGGTCAGGTGGGCCATCCTCGGGTCGGTCGCGGCCACGCACAGCACCTTGTCATCGGTGCCCTTCTCGTCCCGCATCCGGAACATCCCGATCGCACGGCACCGGATCAGGCAGCCCGGGAACGTGGGCTCGTCGAGCAGCACCAGGGCATCGAGCGGGTCACCGTCCTCGGCGAGCGTCTCCTCGATGTAGCCGTAGTCGGCCGGGTACCTGGTGGCGGTGAAGAGCATGCGGTCCAGCCGGATCCGCCCGCTCTCATGGTCCATCTCGTACTTGTTCCGCTGGCCCTTGGGGATCTCGATGACGACGTCAAACACTTCGGGTGAGGCCCTTCCGCCTGGTGGATGCGAGGTGCGCGCCACGCGCTTGCTGGATGTCTACCCCGCCGTGATGTATACCCTCGTGTCACCCGCCTGTCGATGCCGCCCGCGCTCGGCCGTGGCGGGGGCCTGAGCGGGCGAGGAGGAGGCGGACGGTGAACGGGCGGGCGCGCATGGCGGTCGTCACGCTGGCGCTGCTGTGCCTGTACGCGATCGGAGCCGGCGCGGCCGTCGCCCGGATGCTGCCCGGCAGGCTCGCCCTGCTCGAGGTCGCGCACGTGGCCGGCGCCCCCCCGGTGACCGCCCCCGCCGCCTTCCCGGGGGTGACGGGGACGGCGGGCGGGCCCGGCCCGGCAGCCACCCCCGCCGGGGTGCGGGCGCGGCTGGCGCCCCTGGTCACCTCGGGCGCGCTCGGCCCGCACGTGGGCGTGCTGGTGGCGGACCTGGTCACCGGCCGCGTCCTCTACGCGGTCAACGCCGGCGCCGCCTTCACCCCGGCCTCGACCACCAAGCTGGCCACCGCGGTGGCCGCGCTGTCCGTGCTCGGCCCGTCCGCCCGGTTCACCACCTCGGTCGCCGCGCAGCTGCCTGCCGCCGCGCCGGGCCGCGCCGCGGGCGCCCCGGTCATCGTCCTGGTGGGCGGGGGAGATCCGGTGCTGGCGGCCGGCCGGTACCCCGCCGGGGACTACCCGCAGCCAGCCACGCTGAGCGCGCTGGCCGAGTCAGCCGCCCGGGCGCTGCGGGCGCGCGGCGTGCGGGCGGTGCGCCTGGAGTACGACGACCGGCTGTTCACCGGGCCGGTCCTGGCACCGGGCTGGCCGGCGTTCGGGACGGCCACCAATTACATCACCACGGGGAACGTGGCCCCGATCGTCGGCCTCGAGCTGGACCAGGGCCGGCTCACCCCGTCCGGCGCCCCCGAGGACCGCGACGACCCGGCCAACTTCCGCCCTCGGTCGACCACGCCGGGCCTGGACGCGGCGCGGGCGTTCGCCCGCCTCCTGCGCGCCGACGGCATCGGGGTGCGCGGCGCCCCCCGCGCGGGCGCGCCGCCGCCGCGGGCCGCCCGGATCGCGGCCGTGCGGTCGCCGCCGCTGGCCGAGATCATCCAGCAGATGCTGACCGAGAGCAACAACGTGATCGCCGAGATGCTCGCCCGGCAGGTGGCGCTCGCGACGGGCCGCCCGGCGACGTTCGCCGGCGCGGCCGCCGCGGTCATGGCGGCCGACCGGCGGCTCGGCGTGACCGGCATCAGCCTGCGCGACGGCAGCGGGCTGTCGCCCCTCGACCGGATCTCCCCCCGCGCGCTGGTCCGGCTGGTCCGGCTGGCCGCATGGTCGGGCCCGGCCCGGCTGCGCCCGGCGATCACCGGCCTGCCGGTGGCCGGCTTCTCCGGCACGCTCGGCCCCGGCAGCTTCTTCGGGCCGTTCGGCCCGGCCGCGCTCGGCACGGTCCGCGCCAAGACCGGGAACCTGACCGCCGTGGCCACGATGGCCGGGATCGCCTACGCGCGCGACGGGCAGCTGCTGGCGTTCGCGTTCATGGGCAACGACCTGCCCAGGAGCCTCGGGACCGGGCCGGAGGCGGCGCTGGCCAAGCTGGCGACCGCGCTGGCGGGCTGCGGCTGCGGCTGACCCCGCGGACGGCCGGCCCGGCTGGCGGCGGCCGGCGTCGCGGCGCGGGCTCCGCGCGGCGGGCAGCGTACGGTGGAGGGGTGAGCGCCAAGATGATCGACTGGGACGTCGCCGCCGCCACCGCGATCCGCTGGGTGCGTCCCGGCCCTCAGGTCAGCCTCGCCGACGCGCGGGCCGTGGTCGCCGAGCTGCGCGAGCAGGCGGCGGCGGTCACCGGGCCGGTGCGGGAGGTGACCGGCCTGCCGGGCGACGGGCAGGCCGGAATGGTGGCCGTGGTGGACCGGCCCGGGTGGATCCGGGCGAACGTCTCCGGCTTCCAGGTCGTGTTCGATCCCCTCGCCGAGAAGATGGCGCGGTCCGGCGCCTCCGCCGGCCCCGGCTCGGTGCTCACTGCCGTCGGCTCGCGGGTCACCGGCATGCAGGCCGGCCTCATCCTCGCCTACCTGGCCAGCCGGGTGCTCGGGCAGTACGAGCTGTTCCTGCCGCCCGACCCGGACCAGCCGGGCGCCGACGCGCCGCCTGGACGGCTGACCCTGGTGGCGCCGAACATCGTCATGGTCGAGCGCGAGCTGGGCGTGAACCCGGGCGACTTCCGGAGGTGGGTCTGCCTGCACGAGGAGACCCACCGCACCCAGTTCACCTCGGTGCCCTGGCTGCGGCCGTACGTGCAGCAGCAGATGACGGAGTTCCTCCTCGCGTCCGACCTGGACCCGGCATCGATCCTCAACCGGCTGCGGGCCGCCGCGGACGCGGTCTCCGGCGCGGTCCGCGGCGCGAACGGGGAGAGCCTGATCGAGGCAATGCAGTCGCCCCGGCAGCGCGAGATCCTGGACCGGCTGACCGCGGTGATGACCCTGGTCGAAGGGCACGGTGACTATGTCATGGACGCGGTCGGCGCGGCGGTGGTGCCCTCGGTCGAGCAGATCAGGGCCAGGTTTGAGGCCAGGCGCGGGTCGGGCGGCCGGGGCGAGCAGGTGCTCCGCAGGATCCTCGGCATCGACCTGAAGATGCGGCAGTACCGGCAGGGCTCGGCGTTCGTCCGGGCCGTCGTGGAGCAGGCCGGGATGGACTCGTTCAACCGGGTCTGGACCTCGCCGCAGACCCTGCCGACCCGGGCGGAGCTGGCCGACCCGGCCCGCTGGCTAGAGCGGATGGACGGCCTGGCCCCGGCCGCGGGCTGAGCCGATGCGGGACCACGCTGGCGGGTCCGGGCGACCGCCGGGCAGCCCGGGCAGGCCGACGGGCGGCGAGGGCCCGCCGGGGAGCCCCGGCGGGCCGGCCCGCCGCGGGCGCGTCCACCGCGACGTGGCCGCGGTCCGGCACGCGGTCCGGCTGGACCTGACGGGGATGCTCGCGGGGATCCCGGCCGCCGGGCGCGCCGTGCCGCCCCTGGTGCTCGCCGCCTGCTCGGGGGGCGCGGACTCGCTCGCCCTGGCCGCCGCGCTCGCGTTCACCGCGCCGCGGCTCGGGCTGCGGGCGGGCGCGGTCACCGTGGACCACGGCCTCCAGCCGGGCTCGGCCGCGCAGGCCGCGCGCGTGGCCGGGGTGCTGCGCGGGCTCGGCCTCGACCCGGTGGAGGTCCGGCGGGCTGCCGTCCCGGCCAGGGGATCGCCGGGGGGCGCGTTCGGCGGACCCGAGGCCGCGGCCCGGCGGGCCAGGTTCGCTGTCCTGTCCGCGGTGGCCGCCGGGCAGGGCGCCGGCGCGGTCCTGCTCGGCCACACCATGGACGACCAGGCCGAGTCGGTGCTGCTCGGGCTGGCCAGGGGGTCGGGGGCGCGGGCGGTCGCCGGCATGGCGCCGGTGGCCGGGCTCTACCGGCGCCCGCTGCTGCGCCTGCGGCGCGCCCAGACCCGCTCGGCGTGCGCGGCGCTCGGCCTGGTCCCGTGGGACGACCCGCAGAATGACGACCCCGCCTTCACCCGCGTCCGGGTCCGGCGCCAGGTCCTGCCGCTGATGGAGCAGGCGATCGGCCCCGGGGTCACCGAGGCGCTAGCCCGCACGGCCGACCAGCTCAGGGCCGACGCCGACGCGCTCGACGAGCTTGCCGCCCGCGAGGCCGGGCGGCTGGTCCGCGAGGGCCGCGCCTGCCTGGACGGGCAGGTCTGGATCGACGCCGCCGGGCTGGCCGGCCTGCCGCCCGCGATCCGCACCAGGGTGCTGCGCCGGGCCGCGATCGCGGCGGGCGCGCCGCCGGGGTCCCTCGGCGCCGTCCACGTGGCCGCGGTCGACGCGCTGGTCACCGGATGGCACGGCCAGCGCGGAGCCGACCTTCCCGGGGGACTGCGCTGCCTGCGACGGTGTGGCAGGCTGCGGTTCACCCCCCGAACGTGAACGGAGGCCGCCGGTGGACGCGCAGGACATGGGTGCCGACCTGCTCAAGGTGCTGATCACGCCCGAGCAGCTCCAGGCGCGGATCGCCGAGCTCGCGGCGCGGATCGATGCCGACTACGCCGGGCGCGACCTGCTCCTGGTCGGGGTGCTCAAGGGCGCGGTCATGGTGATGGCCGACCTGGCGCGCGCGATGCACCTGCCGGTGAGCATGGACTGGATGGCGATCTCCTCCTACGGCTCGGGCACCACGTCCTCGGGCGTGGTCCGGATCCTCAAGGACCTGGACACCGACATCAGCGGCCGGCACGTGCTCGTGGTCGAGGACATCGTGGATTCCGGCCTCACGCTCTCTTACCTGGTGCAGAACCTCAGGGCACGCGGCCCGGCGTCGGTCGGGGTCTGCGTCCTGCTGCGCAAGAAGGCGGCGGCGCAGATGCCCGTCGAGGTCGGCTACACCGGCTTCGAGATCGACGACGAGTTCGTGATCGGGTACGGCCTGGACTACGCCGAGCGCTACCGGAACCTGCCGTTCATCGGCACGCTCGCCCCGCACGCGTACGGGGCGAGGTGAGCGGCCGCCCGGTGGCCGGCCGGGCGCGCGCCGCGGAACGGTCGCCAGCCCGGGGCCCTGCCGCGCCGCCGGGCGCCGCGGGGCGGCGCGGGAACACATCTCGAGCGCGCCGGCGTTGACGTGGGTAAGGCGGATCAGAGGGTACAGCGGCTTCCTAGGTGCCGCCTGCGTGCCGGAGCATGCCCGCCCGGTGTACCGTCAGGTACCGCCCGCGTCGCGCGCGGGAGGACCGGGAATACCGCGCATGGAATGCTCGGAACGCACTGCGCTCCCGCCGGAAGGGCGGCGGGACACGAGGCTCGGCAGGAGGTACCGGCCCGGCTCGGCGGGGTCGTGAGTCGATGGATCTGAAGCGCATCTTCCGGGGCTGGATGCTCGCCATCCTGCTCGTCTTCGTGCTGCTCATCGTCGTGCTCAAGGTGGTCGGCTCGGGCACGCAGTACGCTCAGGCGCCCACCTCGAAGGTCGTGAAGCTGGTCGATTCCGGCGACATCAGGTCGGCCGTGCTGAACGACAACACTCAGGTCATCCAGATCATCACCAAGCAGGGCGCCGCCCTCCAGGCGACCTGGGTGGGCAATCAGGGCACGCTGCTCGCCCAGACGCTTCAGGCTCAGGTGAACGCCGGCAAGCTGCCGGTCGACGCCTACAAGGCGAACAACCCGCAGGGCAACTCGATCCTCAGCGTGTTCCTGGGCTGGCTGCCGTTCATCGTGATCTTCCTGCTCTTCTTCGTGTTCATGAACCAGATGCAAGGCGGCGGCTCGCGGGTGATGAACTTCGGCAAGTCCCGCGCCAAGCTCATCACCAAGGACACGCCGAAGACCACCTTCGCCGACGTGGCGGGGGCGGACGAGGCGATCGAGGAGCTGGAGGAGATCAAGGAGTTCCTCCAGGCGCCGGCGAAGTTCCAGGCGATCGGCGCCAAGATCCCCAAGGGCGTGCTGCTGTACGGCCCGCCGGGCACGGGCAAGACCCTGCTCGCCCGCGCGGTGGCCGGCGAGGCGGGAGTGCCGTTCTACTCGATCTCGGGCTCGGACTTCGTGGAGATGTTCGTCGGCGTGGGCGCCTCGCGGGTGCGCGACCTGTTCGAGCAGGCCAAGGCCAACGCCCCGGCGATCGTGTTCGTGGACGAGATCGACGCGGTGGGCAGGCACCGCGGCGCGGGCTTCGGCGGCGGCCACGACGAGCGCGAGCAGACGCTGAACCAGCTGCTCGTCGAGCTCGATGGCTTCGACACCAAGGGCGGCGTGATCGTGATCGCCGCCACGAACCGGCCGGACATCCTGGACCCGGCGCTGCTGCGCCCGGGCCGGTTCGACCGGCAGATCGTGGTCGCCCAGCCCGACCTGGCCGGCCGGAAGGGGATCCTGCGGGTGCACGCCCGCGGCAAGCCGTTCGCGCCGGACGTGGACCTCGACGTGATCGCCCGCCGCACCCCCGGCTTCACCGGCGCGGACCTGGCCAACGTGATCAACGAGGGCGCGCTGCTCACCGCCCGGGCGAACCAGACCCTGATCGCGATGGCCTCGCTGGAGGAGGCGATCGAGCGCGTCACCGCCGGGCCGAAGCGCAAGAGCGTGCTGCTGTCGGAGAGGGAGCGGAAGATCATCGCCTACCACGAGGGGGGGCACGCCCTGGTCGGGCACGCGATGCCCAACGCCGACCCGGTGCACAAGATCACGATCATCCCCCGCGGCCGGGCGCTCGGCTACACCGCGGCCGCGCCGTCGGAGGACAAGTTCCTGGTCAGCCGCGCCGAGATGATGGACCAGCTGGCGATGCTGCTCGGCGGGCGGGCGGCAGAGGAGCTGGTCTTCCACGAGCCGACCACGGGCGCGGCCAACGACATCGAGAAGGCGACCGCGATCGCGCGGGGCATGGTGACCGAGTACGGCATGAGCGAGCGGCTGGGCGCGCGCAAGTTCGGCACGGGCGACTCCGAGCCCTTCCTCGGCCGCGAGATGTCGCATGCCAGGGACTACTCCGAGGAGATCGCCTCGGCGATCGACGAGGAGGTCCGCCGGCTGATCGAGGCGGCCCACGACGAGGCGTGGTCGGTCCTGGTCGAGTACCGCGACGTGCTCGACGCGCTCGTGCTCCAGCTCATGGAGCACGAGACGCTGACCCGCGACCAGGTGCTGCAGATCTTCGCCCCGGTCGCCAAGCGCCCGGCGCGGGGCTCCTACACCGGGTACGGCAAGCGGATGCCGTCGGACCGGCCGCCCGTGCTCACCCCGAAGGAGCTGGCGCTCACCGCGGCCGGGGCGCCGGGCGCGGCGGGCCCGGCCCAGGCGCCGGACGGCGCGGAGCTGCCCCTCGGGGGCAACGGCCAGGCGCCCGGCCCGCGCCCCGGCGGGTTCGGCGGCGCGCGGCCCGGGCCGATGGACGACCCGTTCGGCATGGGCATGCGCGGCGACGACGGCCGTGGCGGCGCTCCCCGTTGAGCGGCCACCAGGTCGATCTCGCCAGGATCGAGCGGGCGGTACGGGAGATCCTGGTCGCCGTCGGCGAGGACCCGGGCAGGGACGGCCTGAGGGACACGCCCGGGCGGGTGGCCCGGTCGCTCGCCGAGCAGTTCTCCGGGCTGGGGCAGGATCCCGCGGCGGTGCTCAGCACCGTGTTCGACGCCGATCACGACGAGATGGTGCTGGTCCGCGACATCGAGGTCTTCTCGACCTGCGAGCACCATCTGACGCCGTTTTACGGGCACGCCCACGTGGGGTACATCCCCAACGAGAAGGGGCAGATCACGGGGCTGTCGAAGCTGGCCAGGCTGGTGGACGTCTACGCCAGGCGCCCCCAGGTGCAGGAGCGGATGACCAGCCAGATCGCCGATTCGCTGATGAACGTCCTGGAACCCCGGGGCGTTATCGTAGTGGTGGAGGCCGAGCATTTGTGCATGTCCATGCGCGGCGTGCGCAAGCCCGGCGCGAAGACCATCACGTCGGCGGTCCGCGGCTGCTTCCGGAGCTCGGATGCGACCAGGGCAGAGGCGATGAGCCTGCTGATGGCCCGCCGGTAACGGCTTGAGCGGCATCACGCCGCCCGGGCCCGCGAACATGGCTACGCTTGTGCCCCGTGACCCGGGGCGGCACCCGCATATCGGAGATGACGGATTCCCATGGACCGGGCGGCGGCGCTCGCTCCAGGCCAGCGACGACAGCCGGGAGCGTGACTCGCCTCCGCGCCCACCCGCCCGCGGCGCGTCCCGCGGGCGGCGAGCGCCCTCCGGACCGGCGGCACCGCAACCGCTGGGTGCCGAGGCTGGCCGGCTGGGCGATGCTGCTGGTCGGCGTCTTCTTCATCGTGGCGGGCGTCAACGCCGGCCTGTACCACCAGCTCCACCACGCGCACAGCCGGTGGCACCGGGTCGCCGCGGAGACGCCGGGCGCGCTGACCCTGACCGCGAGCCTGACCAGGACCGCCTTCATCGTCATCGGCCTGCTGCTGCTGCTGCTGTGCCACGGCCTGCTGCGCCGCAAGCACCGCGCCTGGCAGGCGACCATGGCGCTGCTGGTCACCGCCGCGGCCCTCAACGTGGTGCGCCTGCACCGGCACATCGACAGGTTCGGCCTGTCCGCGATGGTGACCGGGTTCGCCATCACCGCGGTCCTGGTCGGGCTCGGGCTGTACTACCGCAGGGAGTTCTACGCGCTCGGGGACCCGCGCACGCGGTGGCGGGCGCTCGGGATCCTGATCGCCCTGATCGGCGCGGACCTGGCGATCGGCCTGCTCTACATCGCCATGCGGGGGCTCACCCGGCCGTACACGTTCCCCGAGCGGGTCCAGGCCGTCCTCTACGGACTGGTGGGCGCGAGCCCCCCGGTGCCGGTGCACTTCGTCCAGGACATCCGCGGCGACTTCTTCGCGCTGCTGACCGGCGCCCTGGGGATCATCACCGTGCTGGTGACCGCGTACCTGTTCGTGCGCCCCGCCGAGCCGCAGGGCCGGCTCGGCGAGCAGGACGCGCAGCGCATCCGGCAGCTGCTCGCCCGCCACGGCGACGCGGACTCCCTGGGCTACTTCGCGCTCCGGGACGACAAGAGCGTGGTCTGGTCGCCGACCGGCAAGTCCTGCATCGGCTACCGGGTGCTCTCCGGCGTGATGCTGGCCAGCGGTGACCCGCTCGGCGACCCGGAGGCCTGGCCGGGCGCGATCCACGAGTTCCTCGACATGGCGGCCGCGCACGCGTGGGTCCCGGCGGTGATCGGCTGCAGCGAGCTCGGCGCGGAGATCTGGTGCCGCGAGGGCGGGCTGACCGCCCTGGAGCTCGGGGACGAGGCCGTGGTCCAGGTCGCGGACTTCACCCTCGACGGCCGCCAGATGCGCAATGTCCGGCAGATGGTGACCAGGGTCCGCCGGGCCGGGTACGTGGCGCAGGTGCGGCGGGTCAGGGACGTGCCGCCGGAGGAGGTCGCCCGGCTGGTCAGGCAGGCCGACACGTGGCGGGGCTCGGCCACCGAGCGCGGGTTCTCGATGGCGCTCGGCCGGATCGGCGGGCCCGGCGACGGCGACTGCGTGATCGCCACCGCCACCCAGGACGGCGTGCTGCGCGCCCTGCTGCACTTCGTGCCGTGGGGCCATGACGGGCTCTCGCTCGACCTCATGCGCCGGGACCGCTCGGCCCAGCCGGGCCTGAACGACTTCATGATCGTCGAGACCATCAGGGCGGCTCCGGGCATCGGCGTCAAGCGGGTCTCGCTGAACTTCGCGATGTTCCGCGCGGCCCTGGAGCGCGGCGAGCGGATCGGCGCCGGCCCGATCCTGCGGGCCTGGCGCCGGGTGCTGGTCTTCCTGTCGCGGTGGTTCCAGATCGAGTCGCTCTACAGGTTCAACGCGAAGTTCGGCCCGCAATGGGTGCCGAGGTTCCTGGTCTTCACCGGGCCCCGGGACGCGATCAGGATCGGGCTCGCCGCGCTGGAGGCAGAGGCGTTCCTGGTCTGGCCGACGATGGAGGCGCGCCGCCTGGCCCGCAAGGCCCGCGGCCGGCTCCGGCGATGGCGCGCGGCGCACGCCGCCGGGCCGGCCCGGCCCGGCTGACGGCCCGCGGGGCGACCGCCGGGGCGGTCGCGGGTAGATTGGCGGCCATGCCAGGTCAAGGCGAGAGCCCGGCGGGTCTGCCGGCCGCGGATCGGTGCCTGGTCATGGGCGTCGTCAACGTCACGCCCGACTCGTTCTCCGACGGCGGCCGCTGGTTCGGCGCCGACGAGGCGATCTCCCACGGCCTGGAGCTGGCGGCGGCCGGGGCCGACATCGTGGACGTCGGCGGCGAATCGACCCGCCCGGGCGCGGTCAGGATCGACGAGGCGGAGGAGCTGCGGCGGGTCCTGCCGGTCGTGACCGCGCTGGCCGGCGCCGGCCTGACGGTCAGCATCGACACGATGCGCGCCAGGGTGGCCGAGCGCGCGCTCGCCGCGGGCGCCGCTATGGTGAACGATGTCAGCGGAGGGCTCGCCGACGAGGCCATGGGGCGCCTGGTGGCGGCCGCGGGGGTGCCCTACGTGGTCATGCACTGGCGCGGGCACAGTGCCGACATGTACGAGCGCGCCGTCTACCAGGACGTGGTCCGCGAGGTTGCCGCCGAGCTGGCGGCCAGGATCAGCGCGCTGGTGGCCGTGGGAGCTGACCCGCGGCTGCTGATCGTCGACCCCGGCCTCGGCTTCGCCAAGCACCCGGCCCACAACTGGGCGCTGCTGGCCAGGCTCGGCGAGGTGGCGGGCCTGCCGCATCCGGCCGCGCCGTTCCCCGTCCTGATCGGCGCCTCCCGCAAGCGGTTCATCGGCCGCCTGCTCGGCGGGCCGGACGGTCCCAGGCCGTTCACCGGGTGCGACGACGCCACGGTGGCGCTGACCGCGCTGGCCGCCGCGGCCGGGGCCTGGTGCGTGCGGGTCCACGCGGTGCCCGGCAACGCGGACGCGGTCAAGGTGGCGGCGCGCTGGCAGCAGGAGCTGGCGCGGTGACCCAGCCGGACCGGATCAGCCTGCTCGGGCTGCGCGCGACCGGGCACCACGGCGTCTGCCCGGCGGAACGGGAGCAGGGCCAGGAGTTCATCGCGGACGTGGTGCTGTGGCTCGACACGCGGGCCGCCGCGGCGGCCGATGACCTGTCGCTCACCGTCGACTACGGGACGCTCGCCAGGCGGCTGGCCGGCATCATCACCGGCGAGCCGGTCGCGCTCATCGAGACGCTGGCCGAGCGCCTGGCCGCGGCCTGCCTCGCCGACGACCGGGTCGGCCAGGCGGAGGTCACCGTGCACAAGCCGAACGCGCCGGTCGGCCTGCCGCTCGCCGACGTGAGCGTCACGATCCGGCGGAGCCGGGCGTGACCGGCCCGCGCCGGGTCGTGCTCGCCCTCGGCAGCAACCTCGGCGACCGGCTGGCCAACCTCCAGGCGGGGATCGACGAGCTGGCCCGCGGCCCGGGCCTGCGGCCGGCCGCGGTCTCACGGGTCTACGAGACCACGCCGGTCGGCGGCCCGCCGCAGCCGGACTACCTCAACGCGGTGCTGATCGCGGTGAGCGCGCTGCCGGCCGCCGACATCCTGCTCCGCTGCCTGGCCGCGGAGCGGGCGCTGCACCGTGCGCGGACGGTGCGCTGGGGGGCGCGGACGCTCGACGTCGACGTGATCGCCTGCGGCGAGGAGACCAGCGACGACCCCGTCCTGACGCTGCCGCACCCGCGTGCCCGCGAGCGCGCGTTCGTGCTGGTCCCGTGGCTGGACGCCGACCCCGGCGCCCGGCTTCCCGGCGACGGCCCGGTCGCCTTGCTGGCCGCCGCGAGCGGCGGCGAGGGCGTCCGCCTGGTACCCGGCGCGACGCTGCGCCTGGGGCCCGGCGCGCCGCGGGCTCCCGGCGCGCCGCAGGCGGCCCGGGAGTAGCCGTGCAGCCGACGAAGCCCTGGTCCCTGGTGGTGATCGGCGCCGCCTGCGCGCTCGCCTCCTGGCTCGTGGTCAGCGCCACGTTCGCCTCGCTCCCGCCGCTGGCCTGGACGGCGGTCCCCGCGCTGGCGCTGCTCGCGATCGGCGAGGCGCTGCTCGGCCGGAGCCTCCGCGCCAGGATCGGCGGGCGGCCGGGAGCCAGGCCGGTCCAGCCGATGGCCGTCCCCCGGGTCGTCGCGCTGGCCAAGGCCAGCTCGGCGGCGGGCGCGGTGTTCGCCGGGGCCTGCCTCGGCCTGGTGATCTACGCGCTCGGCTCGCTCGGCAAGCCCGTGCCGCGGCACGACGCGATCGCCGGGGGGCTGACCGCCGTGGCCGCGCTGGCGCTCGTCGGCGGCGCGCTCTACCTGGAGCGGTCCTGCCGGGCGCCCGAGCCGCCGGAGGACGAGGATGACGCCGCCGGGACCGGCCGGCCGGGCGGCCCCGGCGGCTGACTATGCTCGCAGGTGGCGGCCGGTACCTGGAACGGACTGGATCACATGGCTGAGGATGGCGGGCGCCCGCGGCGCGGCGGGCCCCGGGCGCGCACCGCGGGCGCGGAACTGCCGCACCCGGCCCAGCTCGCGGTCGGCGTCGTCGGGGCCGGCCGGGCGGGCACCGCGATGGCCGTCGCCCTCAGCCGGGCCGGCCACCGCGTCGTCGCGGCGTCGGCGGTCTCCGACCGCTCCCTGCGCCGGATCGCCGAGAGCCTGCCGTCCGTGCCCGTGGTCCCGGCCGCGGAGGCCGTGGCCCGGGCCGACCTGGTGCTGCTCACCGTGCCCGATGACGTGCTGCCCGGCCTGGTGGGCGGGCTCGCCGCGACCGGCGTGCCGGTCGCCGGCCGGATCATGGTCCACGCCAGCGGCCGGCATGGCCTGGCCGTCCTCGACCCGGTGACCAGGCTCGGCGCGCTGCCCCTGGCGCTGCACCCGGTGATGACCTTCGCCGGCAAGCCGGGCGACGCCGACAAGATGGCCGGCATCTGCTGGGGGGTGACCGCGCCCGAGGTGCTGCGGCCCGTGGCCGAGGCGCTGGTGGTCGAGATGGGCGGCGAGCCGGCCTTCATCGCCGAGGATCGCCGGGACCTGTACCACGCCGCCCTGGCCGGCGCCGCGAACCACCTGGTCACGCTCGTCGCCGCAGCCGGCGACCTGCTCCGCGAGGCGGGGGTGGCCGACCCGGCGCGGATGCTCGGGCCGCTGCTGTCCGCGGCGCTGGAGAACGCGCTCGCCCTCGGGGATGCCGCGCTGACCGGGCCGGTCGCCCGCGGCGACGCCGAGACCGTCGCCGCCCACGTGGCCGCGATCTCGCGGACGCACCCCGCGCTGCTGCCCGCCTACCTGGCGCTGGCCCGGCTCACGGCCGACCGCGCGCTCGCGGCGGGCACGCTGGCCGCGCCGGACGCGCAGCGCCTCCTCGGCGTGCTCGCCGGGCCCCTCGCGTGATCCCCATGCTGGCCAGGACCCTGGCGGGGCTGGCGGCCGCCCGCGCCACCACGCCGTCCCCGGTCGTGCTCGTGCCGACGATGGGGGCGCTGCACGAGGGACACCGGGCCCTGCTGCGCCGGGCACGGGTGGCGGCCGGGTCCGGGGGCTCGGTGGTGGCCTCGGTGTTCGTCAACCCACTTCAGTTCGGCGCCGGCGAGGACCTGGAGCGCTACCCGCGGTCCCTCGACCGCGACGTGCGGATCTGCGCTGCCGAGGGGGCGGACGTGGTGTTCGCCCCGCGCTCCGACCAGATGTACCCGGGCCGCCAGCAGGTCACCGTGGACCCGGGACCGGTGGGCCGGGTACTGGAGGGCGCCTGCCGGCCGGCCCTGTTCGGCGGCGCGCTGACCGTGGTGCTCAAGCTGTTCCACCTGGTCGGGCCGGACGCGGCGGTGTTCGGCGAGAAGGATGCCCAGCAGCTGTTCCTGGTGCGCGCGATGACAGCCGACCTGAACATCCCGGTGGAGATCATCGGGGTTCCCACCGTCCGCGAGGCCGACGGGCTGGCCGCCTCGAGCCGCAACGCCTACCTCACCCCGGGGCAGCGGGAGCGGGCGCGCGCCCTGCCGCGCGCGCTGCGGGCGGGTGCCGACGCCGCGGAGGCGGGCGGGGACGCGGACGCGGTGCTGGCCGCGGCCCGCGCCGAGCTCGGCCCGCTGGCCGGCGCGGACCCGCCGCTGCGGCTGGACTACCTGGCGCTCGCGGACCCGGCGACCTTCGGCGACCTGCCGGAGCGCTACCGCGGCCCGGCGCTGCTGCTGGTGGCGGCCCGGGTTGGCGACACCCGGCTGATCGACAACGTCACCGTCCGGATCGGAAGCCAGACATGATCGCCCGCAGGCTCCTCGCCCCCGGCCCGGGCTGGATCCGCCAGGCCGACGTGATCGTGGCCGGCTCGGGGATCGCCGGGGTGACCGCCGCGCTGAGCGCGCACCGCGCCCTCCCGGGCCGGAGCATCCTGCTCGTCACCAAGTCGCTGCTCGACGACGGCTCGACCAGGTGGGCGCAGGGCGGGATCGCGGCCGCCCTCGGCCCGGGCGACTCGCCCGAGCAGCACATGCGCGACACGCTGGTGGCCGGGGCGGGACTGTGCGACGCCGCCGCGGTCCGGGCGCTGGTCACCGACGGGCCGGCGGCGGTCCGGCGCCTGATCGCGCTCGGCGCGCGGTTCGACGCCGAGCCCGGCGGCCCGCTCGCCCTCACCCGGGAGGGGGGGCACCTGCGCCGGCGGATCGCGCACGCCGGCGGCGACGCGACCGGCGCGGAGGTTTCCCGGGCGCTGCTGCTGGCCCTGGCCGAGGCCGACGGGATCGACGTGATCGAGCACGCGATGTCGCTCGACCTGCTGCTCACCGGCGACGGCCGGGCGGCCGGGCTGACATTGCACGTGATCGGCGAGGGGCAGGCCGACGGGGTGGGCGCGGTGCACGCGCCGGCCGTCGTGCTCGCGACCGGCGGGATGGGGCAGGTCTACTCGGCGACGACGAACCCCGCCGTGTCCACCGGCGATGGCATCGCGCTCGCCCTGCGGGCTGGCGCGCAGGCCGCCGACCTGGAGTTCATCCAGTTCCACCCGACGGTGCTCTGGCTCGGCCGGGGATCGCGGGGCCGGCAGCCGCTGATCTCCGAGGCGGTCCGCGGCGAGGGGGCGTTCCTCGTGGACGGGCAGGGCCGCCGGTTCATGGCCGGCCGGCACCCGCTCGCCGACCTCGCCCCGCGCGACGTGGTCGCCAAGGCGATCATGAGCGTGCTGGCGGAGACCGGGGCGGATCACGTCTGGCTCGACGGCCGCCACCTCGGCGCGGCGACCTGGGAGCACCGGTTCCCCACCATCCGGGCCAGCTGCCTGGAGCACGGCATCGACCCGGTCACCGACCTGATCCCGGTCGTGCCGGCGGCCCACTACGCCAGCGGCGGGGTCCGCACCGACCTGGCCGGCCGGACCAGCGTGCCCGGACTGTACGCCTGCGGCGAGGTCGCCTGCACCGGCGTGCACGGGGCGAACCGGCTCGCCTCGAACTCCCTGCTCGAAGGGCTGGTCTTCGCCGAGCGGATCGCCGCCGACCTGGCCGCCGGCCTGCCGCCCGCGGCCGAGCCCGTCCCCGGCGACCGGGAGGCCGGGCTCCTGGAGCCATCCGTCACCGACCAGGTCCAGCGCCTGATGACCGAGCGGGCGGGCGTGCTCCGCTCCGGCCCGGGGCTGGCCGAGGCGGCCAGCCGGCTCCGCGCGATCGGCAGGCAGGCCTGCGACAAGCCGAGCGTCGGCGCATGGGAGGCGACCAACCTGCACCTGGTCGCCACGGCGGTGGTCGCCGCCGCGGCGGCGCGGACGGAGACCCGCGGCAGCCACTGGCGCGAGGACCACCCCGAGCCGTCCGGCTCATGGCTGGGGCACCTGGTCGTGACCCTCGGCCGCCGGCCGGGAGGCCCCGCGGCGCCCCCGGCACGGCCGGCGCTCGCGGGCGGAACGGGCGGCGCGGACGGCGCGGACGGCCTGGCGGTCACGTTCGTGCCGGACCGGCCCGGTCCCGGGGAGGGGGGCGCGAGTGAACGAGATCCCCGCTGAGCTCGCCGCACGGCTGGCCGCCGCCGGCCTGGACCCCGGTGACGTCCTCCGGGTCGTCCGGATGGCGCTGTCTGAGGACCTCGCCAGCGGCGCGGACGTGACCACCGAGGCGACCATCCCGGCCGGGCAGCGCGGAACCGCCGACGTCGTCGCCCGGGGCACCGGGGTGGTCGCGGGGCTGCCGGTCGCCGAGTGCGCGTTCACCCTGGCCGGGGCGGCGTGGGGGAGCGGCCGCGTTCCGCCCGGGCCCGCGGCCGCGCCCTTCCCGGCCGGCGCGGCCGCAGGCCCCCTTAGCTGCGAGCACCAGGCCGCGGACGGCGACAGGGTCGGGCCCGGGCGGGTCCTGATGCGGGTGACCGGCCCGCTGCGCGCGATACTGACGGCCGAGCGGACGGCGCTGAACCTGCTGTGCCACCTGTCGGGGGTGGCCACGCTCACCAGGCGGTGGGTGGACGCGGTCGCCGGGACGGGAGCGGCGATCAGGGACACCCGCAAGACGCTGCCCGGCCTGCGGGGGCTGGAGAAGTACGCGGTGCGCTGCGGGGGCGGGGTGAACCACCGGATGTCGCTGTCGGACGCCGCGCTGATCAAGGACAACCACGTGGCCGCGGCCGGGTCGGTGGCGGCCGCGTTCGCGGCCGTCTCCCGGCGGGCTCCCGGGTTGCCCGTCGAGGTCGAATGCGACACGCTTGAGCAGGTCGCGGAGGCAGTCGCGGCCGGAGCCGGGCTGATCCTGCTCGACAACTTCACCGTGGAGCGGATGAGGCAGGCGGTCGCGCTGACCGCGGGGCGGGCGCTGCTCGAGGCCAGCGGCGGCCTGCGGCTCGAATCGGCCGCGGCCGTGGCGGCGACCGGCGTGGACTACCTGGCGGTCGGGGCGCTCACGCACTCGGCGCCCGCGCTGGACATCGGCCTCGACCTGGCCGCGGCGGGCCTCGACGTGGCCACGGCGGGCGGAGAGGGGCGGGACGATGCTGCTCGCGATTGACGTCGGCAACACCCACACGGTCCTGGTCGTCTTCGACGGCGAGGAGGTCGCCGAGCACTGGCGGATCGCCACCGATCCGGTCAGGACCGCCGACGAGCTGGCGGTCACGCTGCGCGGCCTGCTCGCCCAGCGCCCCGCGCTGGCGCGGCGCGGCGTCGACGGCATCGCCCTGTGCTCCACCGTCCCGTCCGTGCTCCATGAGATGCGCGAGATGGTCAGGCGCTACTACCGCGACGTCCCGGCGCTGATCGTGGAGCCGGGCGTGCGGACGGGCGTGTCGGTCCGCTACGACAACCCCAAGGAGATCGGCACCGACCGGATCATGAACACGGTCGCCGCCGCCCACCTGTACGGCGGCCCGGCCATCGTGGTCGACTTCGGCACGTCCACGAACTTCGACGCGATCAGCGCGCAGAACGAGTTCGTCGGCGGCGCGCTGGCCCCCGGCATCGAGATCTCGGTGGACGCGCTCTCGCGGCGCGCCGCCCAGCTGCTCAAGGTGGAGCTGGCCAGGCCCTCCCGGGTGATCGGCAAGAACACGGTCGCGGCCCTGCAATCAGGGATCGTCTTCGGCGTCGCCGGGCAGGTCGAGGGCATCGTCCGCCGGATGGCGGCCGAGCTGTCGCCGGACGACCCGGAGGCGGTCACCGTGATCGCGACCGGCGGGCTCGCGCCGCTGGTGCTCGACGAGGTCAAGGTCATCGACGCGCACGAGCCGTGGCTGACGCTGATCGGCCTGCGCCTGGTGTTCGAGCGGAACATGGCCGCCTGACCCGGGGCCGCCGCGGCGGGCATGACCGGCTCGCGCCGCGGCCGGCGGCGCCGGTAGCCTCGGGCGGGTGAGCGACGAAGGAGCATCCGAGCAGATCCGGGTCAGGCTCGCCAAGGTGGAGCGGCTGCGGCAGGCGGGCACCGACCCCTATCCGGTCGGGTACCCGCGCACCCACACGATCGCGCAGGTGCGCGAGCGTCACGCCGGGCTGCCGCCGGGTACCGGGACCGGGCATCGCGTCGGGGTGACCGGGCGGGTCATGCTCTACCGGACCGGCGGCAAGCTCTGCTTCGCCACGATCAGGGACGGGTCGGGCGACCTCCAGGTGATGATCTCGCTGGACAGCGCCGGCGAGCGGGCGCTGGCCGCCTGGAAGTCCGACGTGGACATCGGCGACCACGTGGGAGTCACCGGCGAGGTCGTCACCTCGCGCACCGGTGAGCTGTCCGTGCTCGCCGAGTCGTTCGCGATCACCGCGAAGGCGCTGCGGCCGCTGCCGGACAAGCACGCCGGCCTGACCGATCCCCGCGCGCGGATGCGGATGCGCTACGTGGACCTGATCGTGAACCCGCAGGCGCGGCGGATGGCCGAGATGCGGGCCGCGGTCACTCGCGCGATACGCGAGGAGCTGCACCGGCAGGGGTACCTGGAGGCGGAGACCCCCATCCTCCAGACCCTGCACGGCGGGGCCAGCGCGCGGCCGTTCGTCACCCACATCAACGCCTACGACATGCGGCTGTACCTGAGGATCGCGCTCGAGCTGTACCTCAAGCGCCTGATCGTCGGGGGCATCGAGAGGGTCTACGAGATCGGCAGGAACTTCCGCAACGAGGGCGCCGACGCCACGCACAACCCCGAGTTCACCATGCTGGAGGCGTACCAGGCCTACGGCGACTACCACACGATCGCGGCCCTGACCCGGGACCTGATCCTGAGCGCCTCCCGGGCGGCGCTGGGCGGCACGATGGTCCGCCGCCCCGGCGGGCGCGAGCACGACATCGGCGAGGAGTGGCCATGGGTGAGCGTGCACGAGGCGGTCTCGCGGGCGCTCGGCGAGGAGGTCACCCCCGACACCGGCGCGGACGCGCTGCGCAAGCTGGCGGCCCGGGCCGGCGTGGCTGCGGAGCCGTCCTGGAACGCCGGGAAGGTGCTGCTTGAGCTCTACGAGCACCTCGTCGAGGCCCAGACGGAGCGGCCGACCTTCTACCACGACTTCCCGGTCGAGGTGTCGCCGCTGACCCGGGCGCACCGGTCCGACCCGCGGCTGGCCGAGAGGTGGGACCTGGTGGCGTTCGGCGCCGAGATCGGCACGGGCTACTCGGAGCTGGTCGACCCGGTCGAGCAGCGCGCCAGGCTCACCGCCCAGGCGTCGCTGGCCGCGGCCGGCGATCCCGAGGCCATGCGGCTCGATGAGGACTTCCTGCGCGCCCTTGAGCACGGCATGCCGCCGACCGGCGGGATGGGCATGGGCATCGACCGCGTGCTGATCATGCTGACCGGCGCCTCGATCCGGGAGACGATCCTGTTCCCCCTCGTCCGGCCCGAGTGACGGCGGCGCCGGCCCCGCGGCGCGGCGGCGATCCCGGCCCCGGGCCGGGAGTCAGACGATCCGCACGGCGCCGACGTACACGCTCCACATGATCGGGTGGATGCCGACCGGGATGCCGTAGGTGGGCGCGTCCACCATCAGGCCGTTGCCGACGTAGATCCCGACGTGGCCGATGTCGGGGAAGAAGAAGACCAGGTCACCAGGCTCAAGCTGGCTCCGCGACACGTGCATGCCGGAGTTCCACAGGTCACCGGTGTAGTGCGGCAGCGAGATCCCGATCTGCGCGTAGGCCCAGACCACCAGGCCCGAGCAGTCGAACGCGTTCGGCCCGGCGGCTCCCCAGACGTACGGGTCACCGATCCTGGTCAGTGCCCAGCGCAGCGCCTGGACGCCCACCGAGTCGCCGGTGACGTGGATGTTCGGGTACCTGCCGGTCCTGCGGTAGATCGCCAGGGCCTGGGCGAACGCCGCGCTGTTCAGCCGGTCCTCGCGGGCCTGGATCTGCGCGACCTTCCTGCGCATCCCGGCGGCGAGCCGGGCGGCCTGGTGCTCCTCCTGCACCGCGAGCAGCCTCGCCCTGGCCGCCGCCGCGCGAGCCGCCGCCACCAGGCCCAGCTTGTGCCCGTTCTCCAGCTGCAGCTCGGTCAGGATGGCGGCGCGGTGCAGCAGGACCTGCGGGTTGCTGCTTTCCAGCAGCTGCATGGCCGGGCTGATCGCGCCGGTCATGTAGCCGGCGGCCGCGATCCGCCCGATCGCGGCCTGGTCACGGGAGAGGATCCGCTCGTCGGCCGCGACCGTCATGCGCGCGATCTTGAGCTGAGCGCGCGCCTGCGTGTACTGGATGCGCAGCGCGTCATACTGCTGGCTCAGGTCGTCGATCTGGTAGGACAGCTTCGCGGCCTCCGCGAGGAGCTGCTTGAGGCTCGGCGTCGGCCCGCTCCGGACGGCGCCGGCGGTCGGGGCGGGCAGCGTCACCCCGAAGGCCGCGGCAACCCCGATCGCGGCGAGCAGCCGACTGGCCGGCCGGCGGCGTCTCTCGCGGCCCCCGGCCGCCCGCGGCACGACATGCCCCCCAGCTCGCGAGCGCCGCACCGGCGCGCTCCTCTCATCACACGACATGTCCCGACGAGCGGGACATGCCACCGGGAACGGTGTATCAGCGACGGAGACTAACCGAAGGAGCCGCCGGCCGTATCGCTGATGCCGGAAGTGCTCTCCGGCCAGGGGCACGCGACCGTGCCACTGCGGTCACGTCCGTGCCGATGACCGGGCAGGCGACCGCCCGGCCGGGCGTCCGCGAACGGCTCCGGCTGATTCTCGGGTGCGCGGCCGCGGCGGTTCTCGGGCAGGCGCGCGGGCCGTTCTCGGATCCGGCGGCCCTGGCGGTTCCGGGACCCGCGAGCGCCCGCCGCCTGTCCGCAGCGGCTCGCGCGCGCCCGTTCTGGTGAATCAGCGCAATTGCCTCGGATCGGAGCCCTGCCAGGCCGGCCGGGTGCGGCTCGCGCCTCGTTCACGATGCCGGGCGAACTCGGCGCGCGGCCCCGGATGATGAGGCGCTCCCGGCGCCGGGCCGGCGGATTCGATGTTCGGGCAGGCCGAATTTCTGCCGCCGCTCGCTCGATTTCGTTCGGCAGGGCGATACGAATCGAATGCATTGGACTGGCGATGGCGCTCCGCGGTGCCGGCTGATTCTATGCGGTCTCGAAACGTTTGACGTTGACGACGGCGCGCCCATTGGGGCCGCTTGCGCGGCCCGCCGCATTGCCCGGGCGCCCGCGGCTGGCGCCCGGCCCGCCCGTCCGCGCGGGCCGCGTGCCGCCAGGCAAGGGCGGATGCCGGTTGCCCGCGGCCGCCGCGGCGGCCCGGCCCTGCCAGTCCCGTGCCCGGGGCGCCGCCGGGGGCCAGGGGCCATCGGCATAGGCTGTCAGCAGGGCTCGCGTCGGTAGCCGACTCGCCCGGCAGGCGGGCTGGGAGCCGGTGCCCGCCCGGCGGGCTGCTCCGGCGGCCGGCCGGGGGCGCGGCCCCGGCGTCCGACGCGCAGACAGCCTGGGAGGGGCTCCGGTGCTCAGCGACCTCGCGGCTTTGACCCCGCCTCTATTGGTGTGCGCCGCCTTCCTGATCGCGGTGGCGGCTTTCCTCAGGCATGAGATGCGGGGGGCCAGGAAGTCCTCCGGCGAGGAACGATCGCGAGTTCCCGGGGGCGGCGAGAATCCCGCCGGGCCCGGCCCGCAGCCCGGGGCGGGCCAGCGATCGGGCGCTCGCCGGACCGACGCGCTCTGATATCGATGGCGGTGGCCCGGCAGACCGCAGCTGATGCCAGCGATTACCAGTGTTACGCCCGGTGATCATCTAAGCATCGAGAGTCAGATCCCGGGACGGCAGGCGGCGATTCTCCAGGGGCAATTGTCGTCCCAGCACTCCCGGGTATAGGTTATGCTGCTAAATAGGTAGCTGATGAAAGGCAAGGATGGCATGGCTCAGAAGACAGTGGTGACCGTAGTCTGTGACCTACCTCACGACGGCGAGGTCGAAGGAACCGAGTCGGTTTCGTTCGCCTTTGAAGGCACGGCCTACGAGATCGACCTGTGCGGGCCGCACAGCAAGGAGTTCCGCGAGAAGATCGGGCAATTCGCGGACCACGCGCGCCGGGTGAGCACGGGAGGCGGGCGGCGGCGCAGGAACCGGACCGGGCCCGGCCGGGAGCGCAGCTCAGAGATCCGCGAGTGGGCCCGGCAGCAGGGCAAGAAGGTCAGCGAGCGGGGCCGGATTCCGTCCAGCATCATCGCGGAGTACGAGGCCGCCCACTAGCCGGGAGCGTCCCCGCGCTGGCCGGGAGCCCGCCCGGGCGGGTGGATCGTGCGGTCCTCCGGCCGGCGGGCGGGCGGGAGGCCGGCCCGCACGGCGGATCCGCGACCGCCCGGGCGCTAACCGGGGCGCGGGGGGCGGCCGGCACCCGCACCGGGCGGCGGCACAGCGGGCACGGCGCCTCCCGGGGCGCGGAGGGCGGCCCCGCTCAGCCGCAGGGGCTCGCGCATCCCCCGCGACCTGCCCGCGCGGCCGGCCGGGCGCGTTCGCTCGCGGCGTAGCGGGGAACACTCCCCCTCCGCCGCGGGTTGGATGAGGATGAATGCCCAGGCGACGGGGAAGGCTCTCGTGGAGTGCCGTGCACCGCAGACGGCGCGGTCCGGCCGCATGAGGAAACCCTGCCCGGCACGCCTGGCTGGCGCGGAAGGGAGCACGCGGTCACCGCACGTTCCCCCATCGCTGTGGTGAGGAGCAGGAGAGATGTTCGAGAGGTTCACCGACCGGGCTCGGCGGGTTGTGGTCCTGGCGCAGGAGGAGGCCAGGATGCTGAACCACAACTACATCGGGACCGAGCACATCCTGCTGGGGCTGATCCACGAGGGCG
>Ga0209061_1000725_pt1 | contig 72588 bp, 61 predicted proteins | sample Coa_R1_10_FD_187157 | JGI IMG/M metagenome (GOLD analysis project Ga0209061, IMG submission 187157) | Surface soil microbial communities from Centralia Pennsylvania, which are recovering from an underground coalmine fire - Coalmine... | ecosystem: Environmental > Terrestrial > Soil >... | reverse complement strand
TGGGGCGGCAGCAGCGGCTGCAGCCGCGCCCACTCCGCATCGGTCAGGTCATGTCGTTTCAGGCGATCATCATCCATAAGATAATTCAAGCTGACACCGACACAATGATCTGTAAGACACGCCCTAGGCCCGCAGGGCGGCCGGGCCGGCCGCGGGGCGGTCGCCCTTGAGCACCGCGTCCGCCCGGGCCAGCAGCGCGTCGACCTCGCCCGGCGGGGGCGCCGGGGCGGGTCGCGGGGCCTTCGGGCGACGCCGCCAGGCCAGCCACGCGCCGGCCAGCAGCGCCAGCCAGGCGGCTCCGCCCGCAGCGACGAACAGGTTCCAGGTCAGTAGCTGCCACCCGTGCAGCGACGTCACCTGATAGATCTGGGGCGGCCTGACCGCCCAGGCGAGCAGGCCCCGGCCCGGGACGAACGCGAGCGGCCCGCTGTACTGCCACGGCCACGCCCCGAAGACGGCGGCGGTGGCCACCAGCACGATCACCCAGGCGGCCCGGGCCCGGCCGGCGCCCTCCATCGCCAGCCCGGCGAGCAGCGCCAGCAGTGGCACGATCCAGACCCAGTGATGGTCCCAGCTGATCGGCGAGACGAGCACGCTGGTGATGCCGACCAGCACCCAGCCGTGGACTGGCCGGCCCGACCGGGCGAAGGCCGCGCCGCCGGCCAAGCCGGCGAGCGCCACGGCGATCGCCACGGGCAGCCAGATCGGTTGTCCCTGGGGGACGCCGCCGGCGGCCCGCGCGATCGCTCCGAGCAGCGACTGGTTGACCAGCGAGTCCACGCCGCCGGTGCGGCCGGGGCGGATGAAGTAGCCGGTCAGCCAGTACGAGGCCGACGGCCCGGGCAGGACGGCGAAGCCGACCGCGATCGTGCCGGCGAACGCTGCCGCGGCGGTCAGCGCCTGCCGGGTCTTCCCGGCGACCAGCAGGTAGGGGATGAACAGCAGCGGGACCAGCTTGATGCCGGCCGCGATCCCGACCCCGATCCCTTTCCATGCCCGCCGGTCGCCGCGGGTCAGGTCCCAGACCACCAGCAGCAGCAGCACCGGTTCGATCTGGCCGAGAAACAGGCCCTTCACCACCGGCTCGGTCCACAGCGCGAGCGCGGCCACCGCGAGCGCCGCGGCCAGCCGGGCCGCGCCGCGCCGGCCCATGGCGCCGAGGGTCAGCCAGGCGGCCACCGGGACGGCGGCCAGGCTGGACACCGTCATCAGCCACCGGAGCGTGGCCCAGGACAGCAACGAGCCGAGCGCGAAGACGAGCGCCGCGAACGGCGTGTAGGTGAACTTGACCCCCTGGGTGAGCTGCCAGGTGTACAGGATCGAGGGAAGCTGCCTGGTGATCAGGCCCGCGTCGTTGTAGACGTTGAGGTCATACCAGTCCAGCAGCGCGCCGGGGTGCACGGCGAGGTCCGTGAGGTAGGCGGTCAGCGACGTCAGGTAGAGCAGCCCGGCCACGGCCAGGCCGCCGCCGCCGATGATCCGGTTCCACGGCATCCGGCCGACGCCGGCCTGCGACTGCACGAACGGACCCTCCTCATCGCCCGAGTCGGCACCTGTGAGCTAAGACGCGCGGGGCCGGCGTCTGGTGCCCGCGCTCGCCGGCGGGCGCCGCGCCCGGCCAGCAGTCTGCCAGATGGCCGGGCGGCCCGCTGGCCGGGCGCGGCGCTGGCCGGGCTTGCCGATCGCCACCGGGCGTGGTGGCATATCTGGCAGTGCCGTTCTGGCAGGTACGCCGATGTCGGTGAGGTGACCCAGATGGCCAGCGATGTCCTCGAGCAGCGGGCAGCCGTCGAGGCTGAGGTCGGCGGGCGGACGCTGTGCGACGTGCTCGCGCAGACCGTGGCCAGCCATGGCGACCTGCCCGCCTATTCCGACCGGGACGGCTCTCAGGCGTGGCGGACGCTCACCTGGGGCCAGTTCCGCGGCGAGGTGCTGGGGCTGGCCGCGGCACTGGTCAGGCTCGGGCTGAGGCCCGGGGAGCGGGTCGCCCTGATGCTGCCCAACCGGGCCGAGCACGTGCTCGCCGACCAGGCCGTGGTCCACGCCGGCGGGGTGCCGGTCACCTTGTACGCCACGCTCGCCCCCGACCAGGTCAGGTACATCGCGGCCGACTGCGACGCGCGCGTCGCCGTGCTGGACGGCCCGTCCGAGCTGGCCAGGTGGCAGGCGGTGCTGCCCGACCTGCCGGGCGTGCGGGCGGTGGTCGTGCGCGACAGCGCCGCGTGCCCGGCCGGCGAGCCATTCCTCACCTGGGCGGGCCTGGCTGCGATCGGCAGGGACGCGGCGGCCGGGGCCGAGGCGGCCGAGGTGGCCCGCCGGACCGCGGCGATCACCCCGGACGACCCGGTCACGCTGCTCTACACCTCGGGCACCACCGCCAGCCCGAAGGGCGTGGTCATCACCCACCGCAGCGTGCTGTACGAGTGCGTCACCGCCCGGATGTCCGGAAGCGCGATCATGCATGTGCGCTGGGTCTCCTACCTGCCGCTCGCCCACATCGCCGAGCGCATGTTCACCCTGTACCTGGCCGCGTTCCTGGCCGGGCACACTTATTTCTGCCACAACGCCGCCACCGACCTGGTGCAGGTGATCGGCGAGGTGAAGCCGACCTCGTTCTTCGGGGTCCCCCGGGTCTGGGAGAAGATCCAGGCCGGCCTGCAGGCGCTGCTGGCGGCGGAGCGGGACGAGGCGAAGCGGGCGGCGGTCGCCGCGGCGATGGACGTCGGCCGGCGCTACGTGGAGAGCAGCCAGTTCGGCCGCGTCATGCCCCCCGGGCTGGAGGCGGAGTACGCGCGCGCCGAGGCCGGCGTGCTCGGGCCGATCAAGTCCCTGCTCGGCCTGGGCGAGGCCCGGGTGGTGGTGAGCGCCGCCGCGCCGCTGCCGCCGGACGTCAGCGCGTTCTTCGCCGGGCTCGGGATGAGGATCCTCGACGTCTACGGGATGACGGAGACCACCGGCGCGTTCACGATGAACACGCCGGGCGCGTTCAAGCTCGGCACTGTCGGGCGGCCGGTCCCGGGCACCGAGGTCAGGGTCGCCGACGACGGGGAGATCCTGACCCGTGGCCCGCTCAACACGCCCGGCTACCTCAACCTGTCCGGTCAGACCGCTGAGCTGCTGGACTCCGACGGCTGGCTGCACACCGGGGACATCGGCTCGGTCGACGCCGACGGCTTCGTGTCCGTGGTGGACCGCAAGAAGGAGCTGATCATCACCTCGGGCGGGGAGAACATCTCGCCGGCCGCGATCGAGAACCTGCTCGTCGCGCACCCGCTGATCGGCCAGGCCCTCGCCTACGGCGACCGGCGCAAGTACGTGGTGGCGCTGCTCACGCTGGACGGCGAGGTGGCGCCCGCCTGGGCGCGGGCGCGCGGGGTCGAGGCCTCGTCGCTGGCCGAGCTGGCCGGGACCCCGCTGGTGCTGGACGCGGTGGGCGAGGCAGTGGCCGCGGCGAACCAGAGGCTGGCGCGCGTGCAGCAGGTCAAGCGGTGGCGGCTGCTGCCGGTGGAGTGGACCGCCGAGAGCGAGGAGCTGACCCCCACGCTCAAGCTCAAGCGCCGGGTCATCCACAGCAAGTACGCCGACGTCATCGACCAGCTCTACGCCGAGCCGGCCGATCACGGCTGAAGCGCGGGGCAGGTGACGGTATCGTCACCTGACCGTGAACGATGCCCGCCGGCTGGTCCCGCGGACCGACGCGGTGCTCGCGGACCCGCGGCTGGAGTCCGCGCAGGCCAGGCTCGGCCGCCCCGTGGTCCGCGACGCGGTCCGCCGGGCGCAGCAGCTGGCCAGGACCGGGCAGATCAGCCCGGCAGAGGTGGCCGACGCCGCCCTGGCGAGCCTGCCGCCGCGCGCCGCGGGCCTCGTGCCGGTGATCAACGCGACCGGCGTCCTGGTCCACACCAACCTGGGCCGGGCGCCGTTGTCCCCGGCCGCGCGGGACGCCGCGGCGGCGGCGGCCGGCTACGCGGACCTGGAGTACGACCTGGGCACGGGGCGCCGCGGCAGGCGCGGAGCGGCGCTGCTCGCCGCGCTCGCCCGCGCCGTTCCCGACGCGCAGGCCGTGCACGTGGTGAACAACAACGCCGCCGCCCTGGTCCTGGTTGCGACGGCCCTGGGCGCGGGCCGGGAGGTGGTGCTGAGCCGGGGGGAGCTGATCGAGATCGGTGACGGGTTCCGGCTCCCTGAGCTGCTGGCGAGCACCGGCGCCCGGGTCCGCGAGGTGGGCAGTACGAACCGGACGACGCTCGCGGACTACGCCGCCGCGATCGGCCCCCGGACCGCCTTCGTGCTCAAGGTGCATCCCTCCAACTACCGGATCGAAGGGTTCACCTCGGGCGTGGGGATCAGGGACCTGGCCGGCCTTGGCGTGCCGGTGGTCGGCGACATCGGCTCCGGGCTGCTCGCCCCGCACCCGGCGCTGCCCGGCGAGCCGGACGCGGCCACGTGGCTGCGCGCCGGGGCGGCGATCGTCACGGCCAGCGGGGACAAGCTGCTCGGCGGCCCCCAGGCCGGGCTGCTGCTCGGCCGCGCCGACCTGATCGCGCGGCTGGCCAGGCACCCCCTTGCCCGCGCGCTGCGGGTCGGCAAGCTGACCGTGGCGGCGCTCGAGGCGACGCTCGCCGGCCCGCCGCCGCCGGTCTTCCGGGCGCTGGCCGCCCGGCCCGGGCAGCTGGCGGCGCGGGCCGGGCGCGTCGCCGCCGCGCTCGCCGCCGCCGGGATCGATGCGCGCCCGGTCTCGTCCGCGGCGGCCGCGGGGGGAGGCGGCGCACCCGGGGTCGAGCTGCCCAGCGCCGCGGTGAGCGTGCCCGCCTCGCTCGCGGTCCCGCTCCGCTGCGGCGAGCAGGTCCGCGGCGGCGCGCACCCGGCCGTGGTCGGCCGGCTCCGCGGCGGCCGGCTGCTGCTCGACCTGTTCGCGGTGGCGCAGGAGGACGACGGCGAGCTGGTCGCCGCGGTGCTGGCCGCCGCGGGCGCCAGCCGCGGCGGGCCGCGCTGACCGTCCCGCAGCCGGCGCCGTCAGCGGGATCGCGCGAACCGGGTCGCGCTCCACGCGCCGGCCTCGGGCGGCGGCCGGCCGGCCGAGATCCACCGGGCGATCGCGAGCCCGGTCGCCGGCGCGTTCAGGATCCCGGTGCGGAAGTGGCCGGAGGTCAGCCAGGCGTTCCCGATCCCGGGCACCCGGTCGATGACGGGGCGCCCGTCCGGGTGGCGCGGGCGGAAGCAGCACCACTGGTGGGAGACGCCCAGCCGCCGCGCCCCGGGCAGCGCGGCGCGCAGGCTTGCCATAATCAGTTCGATGACCTCCTCGCGGACCTGCGGGCTCTCGTCGCCGTAGTCGAACGTCCCGCCGGCGAGCAGGCGCCCGTCCTCCAGCGGCGTCGCCACTGGCGCCACCGTGCAGGGCAACAGCACCGGCGCGGGGTCGGTGACGAGCAGGTGCCCCTTGACGCGGTCCGATGGCACGTCGAGGTGAAGCCCGTCCAGGACGGGAGGCTGCCCGGTGGCGAACACGACCACGCCCGGGTGGATCCGGCCGGCAGAGGTGATGACCGTCTCGATCCGCTCGCCCCGGACCGTCGCGGCCAGCGCGGCGACGGCGGTGCCGATGGCGGGCAGGCCCTCTGCCAGGCCGGCCAGCGCCCGGAGCGGGTTGAGCCGCGCCTGGTGCCGGATCAGCGTGCCGCCCAGGCGCCAGGCCAGGCCCGGCACGAGCGCGGCGACCTGGGCCGCCGTGAGCCAGCGGATGTGCGAGGGCAGCCGGGCGGCCTGCCCGGTCGGGTCGGGCGCCAGGCCGATCCAGTCCAGCTCCACCAGCCCGAGCCCGCCGGGCGTCACCTGATCGAGGTAGCGCCAGCGCTCCAGGCTGGCTCGCTCCAGGTCGATGAAGGTCTCCGGGTCGCTCCACTGGTGCGGCTCGGGTATCAGCAGCCCGGTCGCCCCGCCGGTCGCGCCCGATCCCAGCCGCCCGGCCTCGATGAGCTGCACCGTGCCCAGCCCGGCGTCGTGCACGGCCGCCGCCGTCGCGACGCCGAGCATGCCGCCGCCGACCACCAGGATGTCCGGCCGGGAATCGATGATCTCGCCGGCGCCCCGGCCGAGCAGGGCCCGCTGCTCGGTGGTGAGCTGCTCCCGCCAGATCGCGCCGGTCACGGTCATGTGCCCATCCTCGGCCAGGGCATCCGGCGGGCGCGCGGGAATCGGGGGCGGAGGCGGGTGTTGTAGCGGGAGGTGGCCGCCCGGCGGGGGGCGGGGACCGGAAGTAGGCGGGGACCGGAAGTAGGCTAGGCGGTCACGGCGGCAGCCGGTGCCCGCCGGCGGGGAGGTGCAGTGCTCGCCGACTCCTACGGTCGTGTCGCGACGGACTTGCGGGTCTCGCTCACCGACAGGTGCAACCTCCGGTGCACCTACTGCATGCCGCCCGAAGGCCTGGACTGGCTGCCCGGCCCAGCGCAGCTCACCGACGACGAGCTGCTCCGGCTGCTCGCCATCGCGGTCGGGCGCCTGGGCATCACCGAGGTCAGGTTCACTGGCGGGGAGCCGCTGCTGCGGCGGGGCCTGACCGGGATCGTCGCACGCACAGCGGCGCTGCGACCCAGGCCGGAGATCTCGCTCACGACCAACGGGATCGGGCTGTCCAGGCTGGCCGGCCCGCTGCGGCAGGCGGGCCTGGACCGGATCAACGTCTCCCTCGACACGCTCGACCGGAGCACCTTCGTCACGCTCTCCAAGCGGGACCGGCTGCCCGAGGTGCTCGCCGGGCTCGAGGCCGCCGCGGCGGCCGGGCTCAGCCCGGTCAAGGTCAACGCGGTGCTGATGCGCGGCATCAACGACCGTGAGGCGCCGCGCCTGCTGCGGTTCTGCCTGGAGCGCGGCTACGAGATGCGGTTCATTGAGCAGATGCCCCTCGACGCCCAGCACGGATGGCGCCGGGAGGACATGATCACCGCCGATGAGATCCTGACGATCCTGTCTGCCGAGTTCACCCTGATCCCGGACGACCCCGGCAAGCGCGGCTCGGCCCCGGCGGAATCGTTCCTGATCGACGGCGGGCCGGCCCGGGTGGGCGTGATCGGGTCGGTGACCCGGCCGTTCTGCGCCGCCTGCGACCGGGTGCGGCTCACCGCGGACGGGCAGGTGCGGAACTGCCTGTTCGCCCGCGAGGAGAGCGACCTGCGGACGCCGTTGCGCGCGGGGGCCTCCGATGAGGAGATCGCCGAGCGCTGGCGGCAGGCCGTGGCCAGGAAGCTCCCTGGGCACGGGATCAACGACCCCGGGTTCCTCCAGCCAGCCAGGCCGATGTCGGCCATCGGCGGTTGATCGCGAGCAAGGGAGCGGCGATGAGCACCATGAGCGAGTGGATCGGCGCCGTCTGCGCGGAGCTGGGGATCAGCGAGGCGGTCGTGGACGAGCGCGAGGTCCTGGCGGTTGCGCGGGATGCCGCGCACCGGGTCGCCCGGCCGCTCGCCCCGGTCACCACGTTCCTCCTCGGGGTGGCGGTCGGCAGCGGTCAGCCGCTGGGTCCCGCGGCTGAGCGGGTACGGGCACTCGCGGAGGGCTGGCCGGGCGGCGGTGCCGGGCAGGGCGGCGGTGCCGGGCAGGACGTTGCGGACCGCTGACGGGGCGCTTGCCGAGGATAACTCAACGATATATCGTTGAGTTATCGAGATTCGGCGGGAGGCGGTTGTCATGACCGAGCGGTTCGACGAGCACGGTGACGAGGGCAGGGGCGGGCCGGCGGGCGCGGGGCCGGGCATGCCGGGGGGGCCCGGGCATGGGGAGCCCGGGCACGGGTGGCCCGGGCACGGTGGCCCCTGGCCGGGGAAGCGCTTCCGGCGCCACGGTCACGGCCCGTGGATGCGGCAGGCGCCCTGGGGGCCGTCCCCGGCCTGGGTCGGCCCGCCGGGCTGGGCTGGCCCGACGGGCTCCGGCCCGGACCCTTCGGAGTCACCGGGCGCGCCGGGCTGGCATCGCGGCCACGGCCACCGGGGCGGCCGCGCGCGCCGCGGCGACGTGCGAGCGGCCGTGCTCGCGCTGCTCGCCGAGGAGCCGATGAACGGGTACCAGATCATCCAGCAGATCGCCGACCGCAGCGGCGGCCTGTGGCGGGCCAGCCCCGGGTCGGTCTATCCGGCGCTTGCTCAGCTGGAGGACGAGGGGCTGGTCGAGCGCGCGGCGGACGGGCATGGCCGGGCCTACGCGCTGACCGAGCGGGGCCGGCGGTACGTCGCCGAGCACGCCGGCGAGCTCAGGGCGGCCTGGTCGACGGTGGGCGGCGACGCGGCGAGCGCGGCGGCGGGCATGCGCGCGCTGGTCCACCAGGTCCACCTGGCGGCGTTCCAGGTGATCAGCGCCGGCACGCCGGCCCAGGTGCGGCAGGCGGGCGACGTGCTGGCGCAGGCCAGGAGGGCGCTCTACGGCATCCTGGCGCAGGAGGACGATGCGCCGGACGCCGAGGCGCCGGGCCCGGAGGGCGGTGACGCCGGCAGGCCCGCGGGTGCCGGCGGCGGCGCGGGCTAGGCTCGCGCCAGGGAGGTGAGCGGTGTACCCGTCAGCAGGCTCCGAGGACGGCCGTGAGCCGGTCATCGTGGTGACGTCGCTGGCCAAGCGCTACGGTGCGATCGAGGCGGTGCGCGGCATCGACCTGACCGTCCGCCGGGGCGAGACCTTCGGGTTCCTGGGACCGAACGGCGCCGGGAAGACCACCACCATCAAGATCCTCTGCACGCTCGCGGCCGCGACCTCGGGACGGGCGATGGTCGCCGGGTACGACACCGCCACCCAGCGCGACCAGGTCCGGCGGAACATCGGGCTGGTGTTCCAGGACACCACGCTCGACAACTACCTGACCGCCGAGCAGAACCTCCGCTTCCACGCCGAGCTCTACGGGGTGCCCAAGGGCGCGCTCGGGCCGCGGATGCGGCAGGTGCTCGACATGGTCGGGCTCTGGGACCGCAAGGACAGCCTGGTCAGCACGTTCTCCGGGGGCATGCAGCGGCGGCTGGAGATCGCCCGCGGCCTGCTGCACGCCCCCCACGTGCTCTTCCTCGACGAGCCGACCGTCGGCCTGGACCCCCAGACCCGGTCCTCGATCTGGGCGTACATCAACGAGCTGAAGCGGCGCGAGGACATCACGATCTTCCTGACCACGCATTACATGGACGAGGCCGAGCACTGCGACCGGATCGCGATCATCGATCATGGCCGGATCGTGGCCATGGACACGCCCGAGGCGCTCAAGGCGAGCGTGGGCACCGACCGGGTGCAGATCCACACCGCCGACGACGAGCAGGCGATCGACGCGCTCCGCCGGGTCTTCGGGGTCACGGCCGGGATGCATGACGGGGCGGTCACGTTCTCGGTGCCCTCCGGCGAGCAGTTCGTGCCCCGCCTGTTCGCCGAGCTCGGGGTGCCCATCCGGGCGGTCAGCGTCTCGCGGCCGTCCCTGGACGACGTGTTCATGTCCTACACGGGCAGGACGATCCGCGACACGGAGGTGTCGGGGACCGACGCGATGCGCCAGATGGCGGCGCGCTGGCGGGGAAGGCGCTGACTCATGACAACCGACACCATCGGCAAGGCCGCCGAGGCGGCCCTGGTCGAATCGATCAGGGTGGCCGTCCCGGAGCATGGCATCCGGCACGACTTGCGGGCGGCGAGCGTCGTCTGGCGCCGCGAGCTGATCAGGTTCAAGGCCGACCGGCTCCGCGCGGTCACCTCCCTGATCCAGCCGTTCCTGTTCCTGTTCATCCTCGGAACCGGGCTGTCCTCGCTGGCCGGCGGCAGGCTGCCGCCGGGGGTGGACTTCAAGACCTTCATCTACCCCGGCGTGCTCGCCATGTCGGTCCTGTTCACCGCCATATTCTCGGCCGGGTCGATCGTCTGGGACCGCGAGTTCGGGTTCCTGCGGGAGATCCTCGTCGCGCCGGTCAGCCGGGCCTCGATCGTGGTCGGCAAGTGCCTCGGCGGGGCGACGATCGCCACCTTGCAGGGGGCCGTGTTCCTGGCTCTGGCGGGCTTCGCGCACGTACCCTACGACCCGCTGCTCCTGCTTGCCCTGGTGGGCGAGCTGCTGCTGCTCGCGTTCACCCTCACGGCCTTCGGGGTGATGATGGCGGCGCGGATCACGCAGTTCCAGGCGTTCATGGCGCTCACCCAGATGCTGGTCATGCCGCTGTTCTTCCTCTCGGGCGCGCTCTACCCGCTGAGCGGGCTGCCCGGCTGGCTGACCGTGCTGACCCGGGTCGACCCGCTCACCTACGTGGTCGGCCCGATGCGGGAGGCGGTCTTCAGCCACCTGAGCATCCCCGCGGTCGAGCAGCACTTCCTGGCGCCCGAGCTGACCTGGGCCGGCTGGCCGGTGCCGACCTGGCTGTCGCTGGCCATGGTCGCCGTCATGGGGCTGTCGATGATGGGCGTCGCGATCGCCCAGTTCCGCCGGACCGAGTAGCTCACGCCCCGGCCCGCGGGTGGGCTGCGGAGCGGACGAGAAGGAACGCTTGTTCCCGGGAAGAAAGGGCGACGCCGGGTGGCTACGGGGGCAAACCACCCGGCGTCGCATTCATCGGCGTTCCGACGGGGGCCCGGAACGCCGGCAACGGTGCCCCAGCGGGGGACCAGAGCACCGGTATGCATGTTACACCGAACCGGCCCCATGTGCGTCAAGACCGGATGAGAAGCGAATCTGCGGATCACTCGTTACGAGCCGGTAGCGGCCTGGTCGGCCGATATGCGCCCGGCCGTGCGGGCCGTGCCGTCCGATCCGCCCGGACGCGCCCGGCCGGCCCGGACGGGGCTAGCCGGCCCAGGTTTGCCCGCGGTCGTCTGCGGGCCGGCCCGGCGCTCCGGCGGGGCTGGGCGGCGCGGCCCGGTCCTGCGGCGCGGCCCGGTCCTGCGGCGCGGCGCGGCCCGGCCCGGTCTGGCCGGCGCGGCGCTCCGGCAGCGCGGGCTCGTACGGCCGGAACCCGCGCCCGCGGCTGCCGGGCCGGCGCGCGTTCGCGACCACGACCGCGAAGTAGGGCAGCACGGTGGCGCCGAGCGCCGGGATCGCGGCCAGCCAGCCGGCATGGTGCAGGAACATCACCACGGCCACGATGAAGCAGGCCAGCCGGATGCCCATCATCAGCAGGTACCGGCGCTGCCGCTGGCCGATCTCCGCCGAGCGCGGCTGCCGGGCCTCGGTCACGAGGTGGGCCTGGCGGCGGGATCGGGTGCGCACGCCTCCCACGTTAGGCGTGCCTTCGCTGGGACGCCAATCCCGCGCCGGGGAGCGGGGCCGGCCCCCGGCGCGGCGATCCTGCGCCGCGCCGCCCGCGGGTGGTAGTCCTGGACCTGCCGCGCCGGCGCGGTGCCGGCGGCGAGCACGCGGAGAGGACGTCATGAGCGAACGTACCTACCGGGTCGTCGAGATCGTCGGCACCTCGCCGGAGAGCATCGACGCGGCGATCCGCAACGGCCTGCGCCGTGCCGCCGCGACCCTGCGTCACCTCGACTGGTTCGAGGTGACGCAGATCCGCGGCCAGGTCGAGGACAACGAGATCGCCCACATCCAGGTGGGCCTGAAGATCGGCTTCCGGCTGGAGGACGCCTGAGGGCCACCCCGCGCGTCCGGCCCGGGACCCCGGGCCTGGACCCCGCGCGCGGCCGGGTACGCTCGGTCCGCGCGGGCAGGCGGCGAGGGCCGGCGGGGCGCCGCGGGCACGGAGGTGAACGATGGGCCGGTCCGTCCTGGTGACCGGGGGCAACCGGGGAATCGGGCTGGCGATCGCCCGGCGCCTGGCGGCCGGCGGCGACGCGGTCACCGTCACCTCGCGGTCGGGTGAACCGGTCGACGGGCTCACCGTGGTCCGCTGCGACGTGCGCAGCGCGGCGGCCGTGGACGCGGCCTTCGCCGCGGCGGAGGCTGCCCACGGCCCCGTCGAGGTGGTCGTGGCCAACGCCGGGGTGACCAGCGACCAGCTCCTCGCGCTGATGAGCGAGGAGGAGTTCACCTCGGTCATCGACACCAACCTGACCGGCGCCTACCGGGTGGCCAGGCGCGCCGTCCGGCCGATGATGCGGCTGCGCCGCGGCCGGATCATCTTCATCTCCTCGGTCGTCGGCCTGCTCGGCTCGGCCGGGCAGGCGAACTACGCCGCGTCCAAGGCCGGGCTGATCGGGATGGCGCGCTCGCTCGCCCGCGAGCTCGGCAGCCGCAACATCACGGTGAACGTGGTCGCCCCGGGGTTCGCGGACTCCGACATGACCGCTGCCCTGCCGGCCGAGCGCAAGCGGGCGATCCTGGCCGCCGTGCCGCTCGGGCGCACCGCCTCGCCGGACGAGGTGGCCGGGGTGGTCCAGTTCCTGGCCGGCCCGGACGCGGCCTACATCACCGGCGCCGTGATCCCGGTCGACGGCGGCCTCGGCATGGGGCACTAGGAGGGACCGATGGGACTTCTCGACGGCAAGCGGATCCTCGTCACCGGCGTCCTCACCGACTCCTCGATCGCGTTCCACGTGGCCAGGATCGCCCAGGAGCAGGGCGCGGCGGTGGTGCTCACCGGGTTCGGGCGGCTCAGCCTCGTGGAGCGGATCGCCCGCAGGCTCCCCGACCCGCCGCCGGTCCTCGAGCTGGACGTGACCGACCCCGGGCAGCTGGACTCGCTCGCCGGCCGGGTCGGCGAGCACGTGGACCGGCTCGACGGCGTGGTGCACGCGGTCGCCAACGCCCCGGCCGCCGCGCTCGGCGGGAACTTCCTGAACACGGCCTGGGACGACGTGTCGGCCGCGCTGCACGTGTCCACCTACTCGCTCAAGGCCCTGGCGATGGCCGCGCTGCCGTTGATGCGCGAGCGCGGCGGCGCGATCGTGGGCCTGGACTTCGACGCCAGCCTCGCCTGGCCGTCGTACGACTGGATGGGCGTGGCCAAGGCCGGCCTGGAGTCGTGCGCCCGCTACCTGGCCCGTTACCTCGGCGAGCACCGGATCCGGGTCAACCTCGTGGCCGCCGGCCCGCTGCGCACGATCGCGGCCACCTCCATCCCCGGCTTCGAGCGGTTCGAGTCGGTCTGGGGGGAGCGAGCGCCGCTCGGCTGGGACCTGGGCAACCACGAGCCCGCCGCCCGGGCGTGCGTGGCGCTGCTGTCAGACTGGTTCCCCGCCACCACCGGCGAGATCGTCCACGTGGACGGCGGGGTGCACGCGGTCGGTGGCTGACCGCCCGCGAGCCGGGCGCGGCAGCCCGGGGCCGGCGGGAATTGATAACAACTTGTGACGTTCCGGAATCTTGTTCTCTACGGGATCGCGTCTACGCTTCCGGCAAGCCGCTGGGCTGATGCACGCATGGATGCTGAGCAACCGGCGGACCGAGGAAGGTGGCCAGGCAGTGCCCGCAGCGCGTGACGCCGTGCCCGGCTCGCGCCCGGGCGCCGCGCTCCACCGTGACCGCCCTGAGAGCAAGGGGATCTGATGAAAGTCGCCCATCCGGTGATGAAGATGGCGGCGCTCGCCGCCGTCGGCGCGACGGTGCTCGCCGCGTGCGGCACGAGCACGTCAACGCCGTCGTTCATCGGCCCGTCCGGAGCCTTCGGCAAGGTGCCGCCGGCGGCAAGCGGGCCGAAGCACGCTGGCACGATCACGGTCGCCGAGCCCCCGGGCGCCACGCCGACCTGGATCTTCCCGGTCACGCCCGGTGCCAACAGCTCGGTGTACACCGCGTACTCGTTCCAGTACGAGTTCTGGCGCCCGCTGTACTGGATCGTCAACGGCGTCCGGCCGGTCGAGTACAAGCCGATGAGCATGGCCAACGACCCGGTGTTCAGCAACGGCGACAAGACCGTCACGGTCACGCTGAAGAACTGGGTGTGGTCCGACGGCCAGCCGGTCACCTCCAAGGACCTGCTGTTCTGGATCGACGAGGCCAGGGCGGCGATCAAGGAGTCCCCGGCGAACTGGGGCAACTACACGCCCAAGTACGGCATCCCGGACCAGATCGTGACCGCGACCACGCCGAACGCCAAGACGCTTGTGCTCACGCTCAACAAGGCGGTCAACCCGACCTGGTTCTTCGAGGACGAGCTGCCGCTGATCCAGCCGATCCCCGCGCACGCCTGGGCGAAGGCCTCGGTCAGCGGCCCGATCCTCGACTTCACCAACCCGGCGAACGCGAAGAAGATCTACGACTTCCTCGCCGCGCAGTCGAAGTCCACGAAGACCTACGCGACCAACCCGCTGTGGCAGATCGTGGACGGCCCGTACCAGATCACCTCATTCAACAACACCACCGGCGCGTGGACCGCGAAGCCGAACGCCAAGTACAGCGGCCCGCACGCGACCCCGATGTCCAGCCTGTCGGCCGTGCCGTTCACCTCCGACACCGCGGAGTTCAACGCGGTCAAGTCCGGCCAGATCGACCAGGGCTACGTCCCGCTGACCGACGTGCCGCAGATCGGCTCGATCAAGTCGACCTACAACGTGTTCGGCTACCCCGGGTTCGGGTTCAACTACGTGACCTACAACTTCCTGGACAAGACCGGGGACTTCAACAACATCATCAAGCAGCTGTACATCCGGCAGGCGATGGCCCACCTGGAGGACGAGGCCGGCTACATCAAGGCGTTCTTCCACGGCGCGGGCGGCCAGGCGTACGGCCCGGTCCCGGCGATCCCGGCGACCCCCTACACGCCGTCCAACGCGCTGACCAACCCGTACCCGTTCAGCGTCAGCGCCGCGATCAGCCTGCTGAAGAGCCACGGCTGGACGATCAACCCGGGCGGTACCGACGTGTGCGCCAACCCGGGGACCGGGGCGAACCAGTGCGGCGCCGGCATCCCGAAGGGCACCAAGCTCGCCTGGAACATGATCTACAACACCTCGCCGGCGATCATCGGCGAGCAGGTCACCGACCTGGTCTCCCAGGCGCGCAAGGCCGGCATCACGATCACGCTGAAGTCGGACAACTTCAACCACATGATCGCGACCTACTACGACGTGGCCAACCCGAAGGCCGACAACCTCTGGGCGATGGAGGACTTCGGAGGGTTCAGCATCTCCGCCTACCCGACCACGCTCGGCATCTTCAACTCGACCGGCTCGTTCAACATCGGCGGGTACAAGGACCCGCAGGCCGACACGCTCATCAACGCGTCGGTGACCAGCGGGAACCCGTCCGCGGTGAAGAACGAGGCCGCCTACCTGACCGAGCAGCAGCCGAGCCTGTTCCAGCCGCTCGTGGACAACGTGGTGGTCTGGAAGAAGACGATCTCGGGTGACCCGCTGTCGTTCGAGTCGCTCACCCAGTACCAGCTCAACCCCGAGTTCTGGTACTTCACGAAGTAACGCGCAAGGGCCGCCTCTGGACGCCCCTGGCCCGCGGGTGCTACACCGTAGGCCAGGGGCGCTCCACGGCGCCCCGGCGTGGTGGCCGTGCGGGCGCGGCGGGCTCGCGGGAAGGGGCAGCGGCGGTGACCGCGTACATACTGCGGCGGATCGGGACGTCGATCGTCGTCGTGCTCGGCGTCACGTTCATCATCTTCTTCCTCCTGCACCTGATCTACCCGTCGCCGGCGATCGACGTGCTCGGGCCCAAGGCCACCGGCCCGGCGATCCGGTCATGGAACCTCCAGCACGGGTTCGACCGGCCGTTCATCGTCCAGTACCTCAGCTACCTGGGGAACCTGCTGCACGGCAACTTCGGCTACTCCTGGAAGGCGAACCAGAGCGTCACCGCCCTGTTCGCCGAGCGATGGGCGCGCAGCGCCTACCTGTCGGGCATCTCGCTGGTCTTCGCGGTGCTGATCGCCATCCCGCTGGGGATCTTCCAGGCGGTCCGGCGGAACACCATCGCCGACAACGTCGTCACCGGGCTGGCGTTCGTCACCTACGCGATGCCGGTCTTCATGCTCGGGCTCATCCTGATCCAGGTCTTCGCGCTGTCGTTCCCGATCTTCAACTACGAGGCGAGCCAGTCGATGTCCGTGTGGGGCGTCATGACGGACTGGCGCTCCATGACGCTGCCGATCGCGACGCTCACGCTGATCAGCGTGGCCGGCTTCTCCCGGTACATGCGCTCGAGCGCGATCGACCAGCTCGCGCAGGACTACATCAAGGCAGCGCGGGCCAAGGGGCTGCCCGAGCGGCTGGTCCTGTGGCGCCACCTGCTGCGCAACGCCTGCCTGCCGATGGTCACGCTGATCGGCCTGTCGATCCCGTTCCTGCTGGCCGGGAACCTGATCACCGAGCAGCTCTTCAACTACCAGGGCCTCGGGCTGCTGTTCTTCGACAGCCTGAACAACGTGGACTACAACACGCTGCTCGCCTACACGATGCTCGGGGCGCTGCTCACCGTGGTCGGCAACCTGATCGCCGACATCTCGCTGACGGTCGCCGATCCGCGGATCAGGCTGGCCTGACGGTCGGCGGCGGGACAGGGCAGGGAAGGGGACCGGACGTGGCGCAGGTCAGCACCTCACTGACGCCGCTCGACATCACCCGCGCGCCCGAGGGCGGCGAGATCGGGCCGATCCAGAGCGGGTGGAAGCTGGCGATACGCGAGTTCGCGCAGAACAGGCTCGCGGTGATCGGCCTGGCGATCCTGGTGTTCTTCGTGGTGTTCTGCTTCGCCGGGCCGCTGTTCTACCACGGGCAGGTGTTCAACACGAACCTGACCGCCGCCGACATGCCGCCCGGGGCCGGCCACCCGCTCGGCACCGACGACGAGGGCTTCGACGAGCTGGCCCTGCTCATGTGGGGCGGCCGGGCCGCGCTTGAGGTCGGGTTCTTCGCCGCGATCATCGGGATCGGGATCGGCGCGATCTGGGGGTCGGTCTCCGGGCTGGCCGGCGGGATCGTGGACGCGGTCATGATGCGGATCGTCGACATGTTCCTGGCGATCCCGTTCCTGTTCATCGTGCTGATCGTCGCGGTCAGGTACGGCGCGTCCGTGCTCGGGCTCAGCCTGATCATCGGCGCGTTCACCTGGCTGGTGCCGTCCAGGCTGGTCCGGGGCGAGGTGCTGACTCTGCGCGTGCGGGACTTCGTCTCGGCTGCCCGCGCGGCCGGGTCGGGGCGCCTGCGGCTGATCCGCAAGCACCTGCTCCCCAACGCGCTCGGCGTGATGATCGTCAACGTCACGTTCAACGTGGCCGACGCGATCCTGGCCGTGGCCGCGCTCGGCTACCTGGGCTTCGGCCTGCACTACCCCACGCAGGACTGGGGCGACATGCTCTCCAACGGCATCCAGTCGCTGCAGGACGGGTACTGGTGGCTGGTCTACCCGGTCGGCGCGTGCATCGTGCTCGTGGTCATGGCCGCCAACCTGGTGGGCGACGCCCTGCGTGACTCGCTCGACGTGCGGCTGAGGCGCCGGTGAGGGCGGCCGGGCCGGCGCCGCCGGGCGCGAAGGCGCGCGCGACGCAGCCCAACCCCCGGCACCGCTGACCTAGGAGCATCCCCGATGTCCCCCGTCCTTGAGATCGACGACCTGTCCACCCACATCAAGCTCAGCCGCTCCGTCGTCCAGGCCGTCGGCAACGTCTCGCTGCGGATCGAGGCCGGGGAGACGCTGGGCCTGGTGGGGGAGTCCGGCTGCGGCAAGTCGATGACCGGGCTGTCGATCATGGGCCTGCTCCCGCCGGGCGGCAGCGTGGTGGGCGGCTCGATCAAGCTGGAGGGGCGGGAGCTGGTCGGGCTGCCCGATGCCGAGCTCCGCAAGCTCCGCGGCAACGAGATCGCGATGATCTTCCAGGATCCGCTGACCTCGCTCGACCCGACCAAGACGGTCGGCTACCAGGTCGCCGAGCCGGTGCGGCTGCACCGGGGCGCGAGCAAGGCGGAGGCCCTGGCGCGCGCCGAGGAGGTGCTCGGCCTGGTCGGCCTGCCGCGCCCGAAGGAACGGCTGGCCGACTACCCGCACCAGCTGTCCGGCGGGCTGCGCCAGCGGGTGATGATCGCGATGGCGCTGGCGTGCGAGCCGAAGCTGCTCATCGCCGACGAGCCGACCACCGCGCTCGACGTGACGATCCAGGCGCAGATCCTCAAGCTCCTCGACGACCTGCGGACCCGCCTCGGCATGGCGATGCTGCTGATCACCCACGACATGGGGGTGATCGCCGGCCACGCCGACCGGGTCAACGTGATGTACGCCGGCCGGATCGTCGAGGCCAGCGAGACGACCAACCTGTTCGCGCGCATGCACCACCCGTACACGCAGGCCCTGCTCGCCTCGATTCCCAAGCTGGACAGCGACAGCGCCAGGCCGCTGCTGAACATCCCCGGCCTGCCCCCGGACCTGGCGCACCCGCCGGCGGGCTGCCGGTTCGCCGCCCGGTGCGGCCGCGCCACGGACCGGTGCGTCACCGAGGAACCGCGGCTGACCGGGCCGGACGCCGGGCACCTGTTCGCCTGCTGGCACCCGGTCGACGGCCCGCTCGCCGCCACCGCGGCGAACGGGGCGGGCGCCGCGCGGACAGGCGCCGCGCGGGCTGCGGCGGCCGGCGCCCCGCCGCAGGGGCACGACGCCCAGACCGGCCCCGGGGAGGTGCTCCGCGGCTCCCCCCTGCTGGAGATCAGGGACGTCGTCAAGGAGTACCCCGTCACCTCAGGGGCGATCCTGCAGCGCCGGACCGGGGCAGTGCACGCGGTCTCCGGCGTCTCCTTCACCGTCAACGCCGGGGAGACCTTCGGGCTGGTCGGCGAGTCCGGCTGCGGGAAGACCACGATCGGCAAGATGATCGTCGCGCTCGAGCGGCCCAACTCGGGCAGCGTGCTGCTCGCCGGGCGGGACGTCTCCGCCCTGCGCGGATCGGAGCTGCGCCGGTACCGCAAGGACCTGCAGCTGATGTTCCAGGACCCGTACTCCTCGCTGGACCCGAGGATGCGGGTCGGCGCGATCATCAGGGAGCCGCTGGCGATCCAGCGCATCGGGTCCCGCGCGCAGCAGCAGCAGCGGGTCTACGAGCTGCTCGACGAGGTCGGCCTGCCGCGCAACGCGGTGGAACGGTACCCGCACGAGTTCTCCGGCGGCCAGCGGCAGCGGATCGGGCTGGCCCGCGCGCTGACCCTCAACCCGCGGGTGATCGTGGCCGACGAGCCGGTCAGCGCGCTCGACGTGTCGATCAGGGCACAGGTGCTCAACCTAATGAAGCGGCTGCAGGCCGACCACGACCTCACCTACGTCGTGATCTCCCATGACCTGGCCGTCGTCAAGTACCTGGCCGACCGGATCGGCGTGATGTACCTCGGCAAGCTGGTCGAGATGGGATCCGCCGACGACATCTACCAGCGCGCCGCGCACCCCTACACGGCGGGCCTGATCGCCACGATCCCGGTGCCCGAGCCCGAGGTGGCGCGGACCAGGCGGGGAGCCGGGATCTCCGGGGAGCTGCCCAGCCCGATCCGCCCGCCGTCCGGCTGCCGGTTCCGGACACGGTGCCCATTTGCCCAGGATGTGTGCTCCGAGCAGGAGCCGGCGCTGCGCTCGTTCGGCGCCGGGCACGTGGCCGCCTGCCACTTCCCGCTGCGCAGCCCCGCGGACCTGCCAGAGCCGGCCGCGGTGACCGTGACCGCCAGCGAGGGAACGGCCCCGGCGGGCGGCCCCGCGGGCTAGCGGCGGGCCCCGCCTCCCCACCGTCGGCGGCCCGGTCCGGCCCCCCCTCCCGTCCGGGCCCGGCGTGTTGCGCCCCCCGCGGGGCCACCCGATACTGTGGGCATGACCGGCATCCGGGCGTCGGACGAGGAGCGGGACCGGGCGGCCGGCGAGCTGCGGGAGCGCTTCGCGGAGGGCCGGCTGAGCCAGGAGACGTTCCTGTACCGCCTCGACCGCGCCCTGCGCGCGAAGGACTCGGCGGAGCTGTCCGGCCTGCTCGGGGACCTCCCGCCGCGGCGGCAGGGCTGGCTCGCCGGCGGCCGGCCGGGGCGCGGCTGGCTGGGCTGGGCCGCCCGGATCGCCGGGCGGTGGCGGCCCGGGCCGGGCGCCGCCGGGTACAGTGCCGCGCGCCACGACCAGTTCCTCCCGCCGTTCTACCTGCCCAGGCAGGCAAACGGCCGGTTCACCATCGGGCGGGCGATGGCCTGCGACTTCACCCTGGCCGACCTTTCCGTCTCCCGCTGGCACGCCAAGCTCCACAAGGATGGCGAGGCCTGGCTGCTGTCCGACCTGGGCTCGACCAACGGCACCAGGCTGAACGGCTGGCGCGTCACCACCGGGGTGCCGCTGCGGCCGGGTGACCGGGTGACTTTCGGCTCGGTCAGCTTCATCGTCCGCGACGTCCCTGCGGCGCTCGGCTGACGGCGCGGCGCCCGGAGGGCACGGCCGGCGGGGCCGGCATGCCGGCCCGCCTGGCCTGCGGGCACTGCGGCCCGGCTGGCCGGCAGGCCATAGAGTCGGACCGTGACCCTCGTCCTGGTGGTGCGGCACGGGCTGACCGCGGCGACCGGCACGGCGCTGGCCGGCCGGACCCCCGGGATCGCCCTGGACGACCGCGGCCGGGCCCAGGCGGCCGCGCTGGCGCAGCGGCTGGCCGGGGTCCGGCTCGACGCGATCGTGTCGAGCCCGATGGAGCGGTGCGTGCAGACTGCCGAGGCGGTGGCGCGGGCGGGGCAGGGCGCCGCGGTGGTCACCGACGAGCGGCTCACCGAGTGCGGCTACGGCGACTGGACCGGCAAGCCCCTGCGCAAGCTGGCCCGCGACCCGCTGTGGCGAACCGTGCAGGCGCACCCCAGCGCGGTGACCTTCCCCGGACCGGGCGGTGAGGCGATGGCCGACATCCAGCGCCGCGCGGTGGCCGCGATCCGGGACTGGAACGGCCGGCTCGGGTCCGGCGCCGTCTACCTGGTCTGCTCCCACGCCGACGTGATCAAGGCGATCCTGGCCGACAGCCTCGGGCTCCACCTGGACCTGTACCAGCGGATCGTGATCGACCCGTGCTCGCTCAGCGTGATCCGCTACACGCCGACCCGGCCGTTCGTCGAGCGGCTGAACGACGTCGGCGGCAGCGTCGCGGCGCTCGCCAGGGCGGTACAGTCCAGATCGGAGAAGGCCCCGGCCCCCGCGTTCGCGCCGCGGCCGGGCGACGCGCCGGTGGGCGGCGGGGCGGGAGGATAGGAACATGGCCGTCTACGCGTACGATCCGCCCGAGCGATTCATCGCGGGAACGGTCGGCCAGCCCGGCGAGCGCACGTTCTACCTGCAGGCCTCGGGCGGCGGCCGGGTCACCAGCGTGCTCGTCGAGAAGGGGCAGGTCAGCCAGCTCGCCGAGCGGCTCGATGAGCTGCTCGACGAGGTGATGCGGCGCAGCGGCGGGTCGGCCCCCATCCCGGCGGTCGCGCCGTCCGCGCTCGCCGACGACGGCCCGCTCGAGCAGCCGGTGCTGGAGGACTTCCGCGCGGGGGCGATCGCGCTCGCCTGGGATGGCGAAAGCCAGCGCGTGATCATCGAGGCGCAGGAGCTCAGCGACGAGCCGCTAGAGCCGCTGTCGGAGGACCTTCCCGAGGACGGCCCCGCGGTACTGCGGGTCACGATCAGCGCCGCCGCCGCGCGGGCGTTCGCCAAGCGGGCGCTCACGGTCGTGCTGGCGGGCCGGCCGCCGTGCCCGCTGTGCGGCCTGCCACTGGACGCGTCCGGGCACGTCTGCCCGCGGCAGAACGGGCACCGGATTGGGCGCTCCTGAGCGGCGGCGCCGCGACCTGGCCGACCCGGGCGGGCCGGCCGCCGCCGCGCGGGCGCTCCGGGAGGCGCCGGCCGGGCCGGCCGGCCCCGGCGAGGCCGAGGACGCCGCCCTAGAGCTGCTGTCGGCGGGACGCCTCACCGTGGCCGGCCGGCTCGCGGAGGCGTCGAACGCCACCCTCTACTGCACCGTCACGCACCGCGGCCGGGCCGGCGCGTGCGTGTACAAGCCGGTGGCGGGCGAGCGCCCGTTGTGGGACTTCCCGCACGGCTCGCTGGCCGGGCGGGAGGTCGCGGCCTACGCGGTCTCGCGCGCGTCCGGGTGGAACATCGTGCCGCCGACGGTGTACCGTGACGGCCCGTTCGGGCCGGGCATGTGCCAGCTGTGGATCGACGCTGACCCCGCCGTGGACCTGCTCGCGCTCGCCAGGAGCGCCGATCACGCCGGGCTGCGGGCGATGGCGGTCTTCGACGCGGTGATCAACAACGCCGACCGCAAGATCGGCCACCTGCTCCCCGTGCCCGGCGGGCACGTGTACGGCTGCGACCACGGGGTGTGCTTCGCCGAGGAGTACAAGCTGCGCACGGTGCTGTGGCAGTGGCGGGGAGATCCGCTCGCCGAGGCGGACGTCGAGGCGCTGGAGCGGCTGCGCGCCCGGCTCGAGGCCGGCGACCTGGCCGCCACCCTGCGGCGCTGGCTGACCGCCGGGGAGGTCGCCGCCACCTCGGCCAGGGTCCGGACGCTGCTGCGCCACCGGGTCCACCCGCAGCCACCGCGAGACTGGCCCGCGGTCCCCTGGCCGCCGGTGTGAGCGGGCCGCCGGCGTGAGCGGGCCGCCGGCTACCGGCCGCCCTGCTCGCCGCGACGGCGCAGGTAGCGCTCGAACTCGCGGGCGATCGCGTCCCCGCTCGCCTCGGGCAGGTCGGCGGCGTCCTTGGCCTCCTCAAGCGCCCGGACGTAGTCAGCGACCTCGCTGTCCTGCTGGGCGAGCTCGTCCACCCCGCGCTCCCACGCCCGTGCCTCGTCCGGCAGGTCACCGAGCGGGAGCGGGGCGTCGAGCAGGTCCTCCACGCCGCGCAGCAGCGCCAGCGTCGCCTTGGGGCTCGGCGGCTGGGCGACGTAGTGGGGCACCGCCGCCCAGAGCGAGACCGCGGGCAGGCCGGCCCGGGCGCAGGCGTCCTGCAGCACGCCGACGATGCCGGCCGGCCCCTGGTAGTCCACCTGCCCGGTGCGCAGCGCGCCCGCCAGGGCCTCGTCCGAGGCCGCCACGGTCACCGGGACCGGCCTGGTGTGCGGCGAGTCGGCGAGCAGCGCGCCGAGCAGGATCACCAGATCGGCGCCCAGCCGCCGGAAGGCGTCGACCAGCTCGGCGGTGAACGCGCGCCAGCGCATGTTGGGCTCGATCCCGTGGACGAGCACCACATCGCGGCCGAGCCCCGCAGGGCTGGCCACGGCGAGCCTGGTGGTCGGCCAGGTCAGCCGGCGGGTCCGGCCGCCGGCCACCTCGACGACCGGCCTGGTGACCTGGAAGTCGTAGTAGTCCTCCGGGTCGATCTCGCCGACCGCGGTGGCATCCCAGGATGCGCCGAGGTGGGTCACGGCCGCGCTCGCCGCCTCGCCCGCGTCGTTCCAGCCCTCGAACGCCGCGATGACCGCCGGCCTGGCCAGTCGCCGGCCGGAGCCGTGCCGGCCTCCGGCGCCGTCCTGGCCGCTGCCGTCCTGGCCCGGCGCCGGGAGTCCGTCGAGCTCGATCGGAAGCCACCTCCAGGACTTGGTCCCGCGCCCGCCGTGGCCCGCCGGGCGACGTCACGCTCGTACCACCAGCCTAGTCGCCCTGCGGTGCGCCTAGGATGGGGGTCATCATGTCGCCCGCAGCCGAACATGCCGGACAGCCTCCCAGGGGGGCGCTGCTGCGCGCCGCCCTCGCCGAGCGGCTGGTCATCGCCGACGGCGCGATGGGCTCGATGCTGCAGGGCAGCCCGGTCGCCCCCGGTGACTTCGCCGGGTACGAGGGCTGCAACGAGATCCTCAACGTCACCCGGCCCGATGTCGTCCGCGCGATCCACGACGGGTACCTGGCGGCCGGCGTGGACTGCGTCACGACCAACACGTTCGGGGCGAACCTCGGCAACCTGGGCGAGTACGGCATCCCCGAGCGCATCTACGAGCTGTCCAGGGCAGGGGCGGTGCTCGCGCGGCAGGCGGCCGACGCGGCGGCGGCGGCGGACGGGCGGCCCCGGTGGGTCCTCGGCTCGATCGGCCCCGGGACCAAGCTGCCCACGCTCGGCCATGTCCGGTTCGCGCAGCTCCGCGACGCCTACGAGAGCAACGCCGCCGGGCTGCTCGACGGCGGCGCCGACGCGCTGATCGTGGAGACCTGCCAGGACCTGCTCCAGGCGAAGGCGGCGATCATCGGCGCGCGGCGGGCCATCGCCGGGCGCCCGGGCGCCGCGTCGACCCTGCTCATCGCCCAGGTGACCATCGAGACCACCGGGGCCATGCTGCTCGGCACCGAGATCGGGGCAGCGCTGACCGCCCTCGAGCCGCTGGGCATCGACATGATCGGGCTGAACTGCGCGACCGGGCCGGCCGAGATGAGCGAGCACCTGCGCTACCTCGCCGCGCACTCGCCGCTGCCGCTGTCCTGCATGCCCAACGCCGGCCTGCCCGAGCTGACCGCGGACGGGGCAAGATACCCGGTCACGCCGGGCGAGCTCGCCGCCGCCCACGACATGTTCGTGACCGAGTACGGCCTGGCGATGGTGGGCGGCTGCTGCGGCACCACCCCGGAGCACCTCGCGGCCGTCGTCGGCCGGCTTGCCGGGCGGCCCGCGGCGACCCGGGCCGCCCGGCCCGAGCCCGGGGTCTCCTCGCTCTACCAGCACGTGCCGTTCCGCCAGGACACCGCGTTCCTCGCGATTGGCGAGCGGACCAACGCCAACGGATCGAAGGCGTTCCGCGAGGCGATGCTCGCGGGCCGGTACGACGAGTGCGTCGAGATCGCCAGGTCCCAGACCAGGGACGGCGCGCACCTGCTCGACGTGTGCGTCGACTACGTCGGCCGGGACGGCGTGGCTGACATGACCGAGATCGTGAGCCGGCTGGCGACCGCCGCGACCCTGCCGCTGGTGCTCGACTCCACCGAGCCGGAGGTGATCAGGGCCGGCCTGGAGCTGACCGGCGGCCGGTCGGTGGTCAACTCGGTGAACTACGAGGACGGCGACGGGCCGGGCTCGCGGATCGCCCGCGTCATGCCCCTGGTGGCCGAGCACGGCGCGGCCGTGATCGCGCTCACCATCGACGAGCAGGGCCAGGCCAGGACGGCCGAGCGGAAGGTGGAGGTGGCCGCCCGGCTGATCGGGGACCTGACCGGCCGGTGGGGGATGCGGGCCAGCGACATCATCGTGGACTGCCTCACCTTCCCGATCGCCACCGGCCAGGAGGAGACCCGGCGCGACGCGGCAGAGACGATCGAGGCCATCCGCGAGGTCAAGCGGCGCTTCCCCGACGTGCAGACCACGCTCGGGGTGTCGAACGTCTCGTTCGGCCTGGCCCCGGCCGCGCGCGCGGTGCTGAACTCGGTCTTCCTGCACGAGTGCGTCGCGGCCGGGCTGGACTCGGCCATCGTGCACGCCGCGCGCATCATGCCGATCGCCCGCATACCGGAGCGGCAGCTCCAGGTCGCCCTCGACCTGATCTATGACCGCAGGGACGGCTCGTACGACCCGCTGGAGGAGATGCTCAGGCTCTTCGAGGGAGTCGACGCGGCGTCGCAGCGCGCCGACCGGGCCGCCGAGCTGCGTGCCCTGCCGCTCGCCGAGCGCCTCAAGCGCCGGATCATCGACGGCGAGCGGGGCGGGCTCGAGGAAGACCTGGACGAGGCGCTGCGGGAGCGCCCCGCCCTGGAGATCGTCAACGACGTGCTGCTGGACGCCATGCGGACAGTGGGCGACCTGTTCGGCTCCGGGCAGATGCAGCTGCCGTTCGTGCTGCAGTCCGCCGAGGTCATGAAGGCGGCCGTGGGCTATCTCGAGCCCCACATGGAGCGCACCGGGGAGGTGGGGAAGGGCAAGATCCTGCTCGCCACCGTCAAAGGCGACGTGCATGACATCGGCAAGAACCTGGTCGACATCATCCTGTCGAACAATGGCTACGACGTGGTGAATCTCGGGATCAAGCAGCCGATCTCGGCCATCATCGCGGCGGCGGACGAGCATGGCGTCGACGTGATCGGGATGTCCGGCCTGCTGGTCAAGTCCACCGTGGTGATGCGGGACAACCTCGCCGAGCTCAACGCGCGCGGCCTTGCCGGGAGGTGGCCGGTGCTGCTCGGCGGCGCCGCGCTGACCAGGTCCTACGTCGAGCAGGACCTGGCGCAGATGTTCGCCGGGCAGGTCCGCTACGCCAGGGACGCGTTCGAGGGGCTGCGGCTGATGGACGCGTTCATGGCGGTCCGCCGCGGCGTCCCGGGCGCCGAGCTGCCGGCCCTGCGGCAGCGGCGGGTCCGGGCGGCGGCGCGGCCGGCGGAGGACGAGGACTCCGGCCGGGCCCGCTCCGACGTCTCTGCGCTGGTCCCGGTCCCCGATCCGCCGTTCCTCGGCACCCGGGTCGCCCGCGGCATCCCGCTCGCCGACTACGCCGCCTACCTCGACGAGCGGGCGCTGTTCCTCGGCCAGTGGGGGCTCAAGCCCGCCCGGGGGGGCGCCGGCCCCGGCTACGACGAGCTCGCGGCGACGCAGGGCCGCCCCCGGCTGCGCATGTGGCTGGAACGGGTGCAGACCGAGGGGCTCGTCCAGGCCGCTGTCGTGCACGGGTACTTCCGGTGCGTCAGCGAGGGCAACGACCTGATCGTCCTCGGCGAGGACGGGGCGGAGCGGGAGCGGTTCAGCTTCCCGAGGCAGCGCCGCGACCGCAGGCTGTGCCTTGCCGATTTCTTCCGCCCCCGCTCCAGCGGCGAGACCGACGTGCTCGCGCTGCAGCTGGTGACCATGGGCCCGAGGATCAGCGAGGCCACCGCGGAGCTGTTCGCCAAGCACGCCTACCGCGACTACCTGGAGCTGCACGGCCTGTCGGTGCAGCTGGCCGAGGCGCTCGCCGAGTTCTGGCACGCCCGGGTCCGCGCCGAGCTCGGGATCAGCGGCGATGACCCGGACACCCTCGACGGCATCCTGCGCGTCGGATACCGGGGCTGCCGCTACTCGTTCGGCTACCCGGCCTGCCCGAACCTGGAGGACAGGGCCACGGTGATGCGCCTGCTCGGGGGGGAGCGGATCGGCGTGGAGCTGTCCGAGGAGTTCCAGCTGGCACCCGAGCAGTCCACCGACGCGCTGATCGCGCACCACCCCGAGGCGAGCTACTTCAGTGTCTGACGGCACCGGGGCGGCGGGCCGGCTGCCCCAGGCCGTGCTGTTCGACATGGACGGGCTGCTCGTCGACTCCGAGCCGCTCTGGTACGAGGTGGAGAGCGCGGTCATGGCCCGGCTCGGCGGCCGGTGGAGCCCGGCCGACCAGCGGGCGCTGATCGGCAGCACCCTCGACCGGGCCGTGACCTACCTGCTCGGCCGCGCGAGGGCGGCGCCTGCCGGCCGGGAGCAGGCGGGCCGGGAGCAGGCGGGCCGGGAGCAGGTGGCACGGTGGCTGCTGGACGGGATGAGCGCGCTGCTGGCCGAGCGGGACGTCCCGCTCCAGCCCGGGGCGGCGGCCCTGCACGCCGGGCTCGCCGCGGCCGGCATCCCGTGCGCGCTGGTCACCTCGTCGCAGCCGGAGATCGTCGCGAAGGTGCTCGACCGGACCGGGCTCCGCTTCGACGCCGTGGTCACCGGAGCGGACGTGCGGCACGGCAAGCCGCACCCCGAGCCCTACCTGCGGGCGGCCGCGCTGCTCGGCGCAGGTCCCCGGAGCTGCGCGGCGCTCGAGGACTCCCCGACCGGGGCCGCCTCGGCCGCGGCCGCCGGCTGCGCGGTGGTGATCGTCCCGGGCGGGCCCGCCGCCGGCTGGCGAGGGCGCGTTCCGGCGCACCGGGCGGCGTCGCTCACCGAGGTCACGCCGGCGCTGCTCGGGGACCTCGTCTGGCGCCAGCTGGGGTCGGCCGCGCCCTCCGGCGGCCTTGCGGGGATCCGCCCGGACTGACGGTCGCCCAGGCGTGCCCCAAGTCACGGCGCAGTTGCGGTTCTGTAACCACTGTGACCTGATCCGGCCAGGTGGGTGGACAGATGGCATGGTTGCTCGGTAGCAATAAGCAGCGTTCGTGTGCCTGGACATCAAGCCGGGCCAGAAGGAGTTGCTCATGATACCGATCACCAAGCGAGCAGTGGCGATCTCGGCGGCGCTGCTGACGGCCGGAGGGCTGGCCGCGTGCTCGTCGACGTCAACGCCTTCGGGGCCATCGAGCGGCCCTCCGTCGAAGCCGACGGGCGTGCTCCGGCTGGTCGCCGCGAGCGGATTCGACCACCTGGACCCGGTGTCGGCCTACTACACCGCGGACTACATCCTGGAGCGCGCCTACACCAGGCAGCTGCTCGCGTACCCGTACGCGGTGCCGCTGGCGGTCGGCGACGCGCAGTGGAACAAGGCGGTCACCCCGGTGGCCGACGTCGCGACCCAGGTGCCGACGACCTCCAACGGCGGGATCACCAATGGCGGGCTGACCTACACCTTCCACATCCGGCCCGGCGTGACCTGGCAGACCGGCGCCCCGGTGACCTCCGCGGACTTCCTGCGCGAGTTCAAGGCGTTCTGCAACCCGGCGCCCGGCGGCTTCGTGGGCAACATCGTGTACTTTGAGGCCACGATCAAGGGCATGACCCAGTACTGCAACGCGGAGCAGGCGTACTTCAAGAACACCAAGGCACACCCGATCACCGCGGCGGACGTGGCCAACTTCCAGAACACCCACTCGATCTCCGGCATCGCCACGCCGAGCCCGACCGAGATCCAGTTCACCCTGGTCCACCCGGCGGCCGACTTCATCTACATCATGGCGATGCCGTTCACCTCGGCGCGGCCGGCCAGCTACGACAGCTACCTGCCGAACAGCGCCCAGCTGAACCAGCACATCATTTCCGACGGCCCGTACGAGATCAGCTCCAACGTGCCGGGCAAGTCGCTGACGATGGTGCCGAACCCCAACTGGAAGGCCTCTAGCGACCCGATCAGGCACCAGTGGGTCAAGGAGATCACGCTCACGATCGGCGTCACCTCCGCGGCGACCCAGCTGGCGGACGAGAAGGCCGGCACCTACGACCTGGTGCAGGACACCCCGTTCGAGTCGACCGCGATCCCGGGCCTGCTCGCCAGCCACGACCCGCACTTCCGTATCTGGCCGTGGAGCGACACCTTCCCGTACATCGTGTTCAACCTGCGCAGCCCGGATGCCGGCCACGCGATGGCCAAGCTCGGCGTCCGCCAGGCGTTCGAATACGGCGTCAACAAGGTCGCGGTGCAGAAGGTCTACGGCGGCCCGCCGGTCGCGAAGATCATCAACTCGGTGATCCCGCCCGGCAACGTGGGCTACACCGCCACCAACCTGTACCCGGACAACAACGGCAACGGCGACCCGGCCAAGTGCAAGGCCACGCTCGCCGCGGCGGGCTACCCGCACGGCCTGACGCTGACGGCGCTGTACATCAACGACTCGATCAACACCCAGCTGTTCCAGGCGGTCCAGGCCAGCCTCACCAGCTGCGGCATCACCCTGAAGGGCAAGCCCGAGCCCGGGTCGAGCTACTTCACCGACCTCGGCAACGCCCCGGCCAACAACAAGCCGGGCACCTGGGACATCGGCTTCCCCGGCTGGATCCCCGACTGGTTCGGCCTCAACGGCCGGACGATCATCCCGCCGTTCTTCCAGACCGACTGCGTGGTCAACACCATCAACTACGGGTGCGTCAACAACGCCCAGATGGACAAGCTGATCACGCAGGCGGAGCAGGCCACCTCGACATCGCAGGCGGCGTCGCTGTGGACGCAGGCGAACCTGCTGGCGATGAAGAACGCCTGGATCGTCCCGCTGACGGACCAGCAGGCGCCGTACTACTCCAGCAGCCGGGTGCACAACCCGGGCTCGACGGCGATCGCCTACCAGCCCAACATCGGCGGGCCGGACATCACCAACATCTGGGTGACCGGCTGAGCCGAGGCGGTTAGCGGTGAGATTCGGCCGGGTATGCTCCGCATACCCGGCCGAATCCGGTTGCGCGGCACATCAGGTACGCTGTGCTGCCGCATCGTCACGCCAGGGCCCCCGACCGCGCCCGGACCTGGCTCCAGCGACTCGCACCGCGGCGCGGCGGTATCGGAGGAGCTCAGTGAGCCTGCTTGACGTGACCGACCTGCGCGTCAGCTTCCCCACGGCCGACGGGGTGGTGCAGGCGGTCCGCGGGGTGTCGTTCAGCGTCGACACCGGCCGGACTCTCGGGATCGTCGGGGAGTCCGGCAGCGGCAAGACCGTCCTGACCCAGACCCTGCTCGGGCTGACCCCCGGGAGCCAGGTGAGCGGGACGGCGATGTTCAACGGGGTCAACCTCATCGGGCTGGGCCCGGACCAGATGCGACGCATCCGCGGCGAGCAGATCGCGGTGGTCTTCCAGGACCCGCTCACCAGCCTGCACCCGCTCTACCGGGTCGGGTGGCAGATCGCCGAGATGATCCGCGCCCATGACAAGTCCGTCAGCCGCAAGCAGGCCCGCGAGCGCGCCATCGACCTGCTGGGCCGGGTCGGCATCCCGCAGCCCAGCAGGCGGGTGGACGACTACCCGCACCAGTTCTCCGGGGGCATGCGGCAGCGCGCCATGATCGCGATGGCGCTCTCGCTGAGCCCCAAGCTGATCATCGCGGACGAGCCGACGACGGCGCTGGACGCGACCGTGCAGGCGCAGATCCTCGACCTGCTGCTGCGGCTGCAGCAGGAGTCCGACACCGCCCTGATCATGATCACGCATGACCTGGGCGTGATCGCCGACATCGCCGACGAGGTCATGGTCATGTACGCGGGGCGGGCGGCGGAGAAGGCGAGCAAGCACGACATCTTCTACGCCCCCCACCACCCCTACACCAAGGGGCTGCTGGAGTCGATCCCGCGCAGCTCGGCTGCGGCGGACCGGCTCAAGCCGATCACCGGCCAGCCGCCCAGCCTCATCCACCTGCCCAGCGGCTGCGCGTTCCACCCCAGGTGCGCCTACGTGATGGACCGGTGCCTGACCGAGGAGCCGCAGCTGCGCTCGGTCGGCGACGCCGGCGCCCACAAGTCCGCCTGCTGGCTGCCCGCCGCAGCGATCGGCACGGCCGAGGCGGCCGAGGCGGCCCGCCGCCGGGCGGTCGGCGAGGGCAGGCACGCGGCGGCCGCCCGGGTCGCCGAGGAGATCGCCGCGAGCCCGGAGGGGAGCGTGATCGCATGAGCGGCCCGCTCAGCGCCGTCCCGGCCGACGGCGGGGGCTCGGGCGAGCTGCTGCGGGTGGAGAACCTGGTCAAGTACTTCCCGGTCCGCAGCACTGGCATGGTCCGCCGGACGATCGGTCAGGTGCAGGCAGTGGACGGGGTGTCGCTGACGATCGGGCGCGGCCAGACGCTCGGCCTCGTCGGCGAGACCGGGTGCGGCAAGTCCACCCTGGCCCGGTGCATCGCGGGCCTGATCCCGGTGACCTCGGGCACAGTGACCTTCGAGGGCCACGACATCACGAACCTGCCCCGCCGGGCGATGCGGCCGTTCCGGCGGGAGATCCAGATGATCTTCCAGGATCCGTACGGCTCGCTGAACCCCCGGCGACGGGTCGGGGCGATCATCGGCGACCCGTTCGCGATCCACAAGACCGCGACCGGCAACGAGCGCAAGCGGGCCGTCCAGGAGCTCATGGAGCGGGTCGGGCTGAACCCGGAGCACTACAACCGGTTCCCCGCGGAGTTCTCCGGCGGCCAGCGGCAGCGGATCGGGGTGGCCAGGGCGCTGGCCCTGCGGCCCAAGCTGATCATCTGCGACGAGCCGGTCTCCGCGCTCGACGTGTCCATCCAGGCCCAGGTCCTGAACCTGCTCGCCGACCTGCAGGACGACTTCGGCCTGTCGTACCTGTTCATCGCGCACGACCTGGAGGTCGTGCGGCACGTCAGCGACTCGGTGATCGTCATGTACCTCGGCCGGATCGCCGAGGCCGGGCCGAAGGACCCCGTCTACGACACGCCGAGGCACCCCTACACCGCGGCGCTGCTGTCCGCGTCCCCGGCCGCCGACCCGGAGTCGGCGGCGAGCCGGCAGCGCATCATCCTCACCGGCGACGTCCCGTCGCCGATCAACCCGCCGAGCGGCTGCCGGTTCCACCCGCGCTGCCCCAAGGCCCAGGAACTGTGCAGCCAGTCGGTGCCCGAGCTCGAGCCCAAGAGCGGCGGCGAGCCCACCCACCTCACCGCCTGCCACTATCCCGTGCAGGCCGGGGAGATCCTGGCGAGCACCGGACGGAGGGAGCCGGTATGAGCGTCACCGACATCGCGTTCGAGGCGCAGGCCGCCGAGGCCGTGCCGGAGCAGGCGATCGAGGGCCGCAGCCAGCTGCAGCTCACCTGGCGGCGGCTGAGGCACGACCGGATGGCGATCGCCTCGGTGGTCGTCATCCTCGTCATGGCCGTGCTCGCGCTGCTGGCACCGCTGTTCGCCAGCCTCACCGGCCACGGGGTCGACCAGCCGTTCACGAACACCGGGCTGACCGCGGACGGCATTCCCGTACCGCCGGGCACCAACGGGTTCATCCTCGGCTCGGACTACATCGGCCGGGACCTGCTCATCCGGATCCTGTACGGCGCCCGGCTGTCCCTGTTCGTGGGGATCACCACGACGCTGATCGCGACCGTGGCCGGGGTCACGATCGGCCTGGTCGCCGGGTACTTCGGCGGCTGGGTCGACAGCGTGCTCGCCCGGTTCATCGACGCCGTGCTGGCCTTCCCGGTCGTCGTGCTCGCCCTGGCCCTCGCGGCGGTGTTCGGCGCCAGCCTGCCGATCGTGCTCGGGGTGATCTCGTTCTTCTCCTGGGCCGGGATCTCCCGGATCGTGCGGGGCCAGACGCTGTCGCTGAAGGAGAAGGAGTACATCGAGGCGGCCAGGTCGCTGGGGGCCGCGCCGCTGCGGATCATGTTCGTCGACATCCTGCCGAACCTGATCGGCCCGGTGCTCGTGCTCGCCACGCTGTACATCCCGAACGCGATCGTGTTCGAGGCGACCTTGTCCTTCCTCGGCATCGGCATCCCGGCGCCGACCGCCGACTGGGGCAGCATCCTGTCCGAGGCGCAGAACTACTACCAGGTCTCCTGGTGGTACGTGGTCTTCCCGGCCGCCGCGCTGCTCGTCACCACGCTCGCGTTCAACCTGCTCGGCGACGGCATCCGGGACGCGCTGGATCCGCGGACCGAGCGGCTGTTCGCGGCCGGCCGCAAGAGCCGGCGCCGCCGCCGCCGCGAGGGGCCCGCGATCGCGCTCGCCGCGCCCGCCGGGGGGAGTGAGGCGTAGATGGCACTGGCCCGCTTCCTCGTCCGGCGCGTCCTCACCGGCATCCTGGTGCTGTGGCTGGTCGCGACCGGCACGTTCTTCCTGTTCTTCGCCCGGCCGGTGCTGGTGGTCGCCCGCGGGCTGGCCGGCCGGGCCGCCAGCCCCCAGGTGATCCAGCAGGTGATCCGGGACCTCGGCCTGGACCAGCCGCTCATGGTGCAGTACGGGCACTTCCTCAACCGCCTCTTCCTGCACCTGGACTTCGGCTACTCCTACTACAACGGCGAGTCGGTCAAGACGATCATCGCCCAGGACATCCCGATCACCGCGTCGGTCGTGGTCGGGGGCGTGGTCCTGTGGCTGATCGTCGGCCTGAGCGTCGGCATCATCAGCGCCACCAGGCCGCGGAGCCTGTTCGACCGGGTCTCCACGGTCGGCGTGCTCGCCGGGCTGTCCGCGCCCACGTTCGTGATCGGCGAGCTGCTGATCATCGCGATCTTCGTGCCGCTCAACCAGCACGGGTTCAGCTGGATCCAGACCGGCTACTACCCGCTCTCCCAGGGGGTCATCCCGTGGATGGGGCACATGATCCTGCCGTGGGTCACGCTCGCCACCGTGCAAGCGGCCGTCTACACGCGGCTGTCCCGCGGGTCGCTGATCGACACGCTCGGCGAGGACTACATCAGGACCGCCCGGGCGAAGGGCCTGTCCGAGCGGCGGGTGGTGTTCCGGCACGGCGTCCGCGCCGCGCTCACCCCGGTGGTCTCCCAGCTCGGCGTGGACATCGGCGGGCTGCTCGGCGGCGTGGTCGTCGTCGAGCAGGTCTTCGGCCTGTCGGGCCTCGGCCAGGACTCGGTGCAGGCGATCGCCACCGGGAACCTTCCGGTGATCATCGGGTTCGTGATCGTGGCGGCCGCGTTCGTCGTCGTCGCGAACATCGTCGTGGACATGTGCTACGCGCTGCTCGACCCGCGGGTGCGGCTCACCTGACCCCGGTCACCCGGCGAGGTCGGTCAGGTCGATGATCTCCGGCGAGCCCGCCGCGGAGTCCCCTGCCGGCGCCGTGGCGGGCAGCGGAGGCGGCGTGCCGCCGAAGGCCGGGCAGCGCTCCTGGTGCGAGCACCAGGAGCAGAGCCTGCCCGGCCGGTGCCGCCAGTCGCCGGTCACGGTCGCCCGCTCGATCGCCTTCCACAGCGCCTCGATCTGCCGCTCGGTCGCCCGCAGGCCCGCCTCGTCGGGCGCCTGCCGGACGATCTCGCCGTTGCCGAGGTAGATGAGCTGAAGCTGGCGGGGCACGATGCCCCGGGAGCGCCAGAGCACCACCGCGTAGAAGCGCATCTGGAACAGCGCCCGCGCCTCGAAATCCGCGCGCGGCGCCGTCCCGGTCTTGTAGTCGACGATCCGCACGTCCCCGGCGGCCGAGACGTCGAGCCGGTCGATGTAGCCGCGCAGCCGCAGGCCCGAGGGGAGCACGACCTGCACGTGCAGCTCGCGGTGAGCGGGCTCGATCCGCGTCGGGTCCTCCAGCGTGAAGTAGCGGGCCAGCATCTCCCGGGCCTGGGCGAACCACCGGGCGCGCCCGCCGTCCCCGGAGGGCAGCCCGGCCAGCTCGGGCTCGGCTGCGACGAGGCGGTCCCACTCCGGCTCGATCAGCGCCGCGGCCGCCTCAGGGCCGCGCTGCGCCGCCGGCAGGTCGAACAGCCGCTCGAGAACGGCGTGGACCAGCGTGCCGCGTGCCGCGGCTGGGCCCGGCGGCTCGGGCAGCCGGTCGATCACCCGGAACCGGTACAGCAGCGGGCACGTCATGAAGTCCCCGGCCCGCGACGGGGAGAGCGACGGGCCCTGCCACTCGCCGGGCCCGCCGGGCCCGGCGGGCACCCGCTGCCCGGTTGCCTGCTCCTGCGGCGCCTGCCCCGGGGCCGCCGCGCCTGCCTGCGTCACGCCTGGCAGCGTACGGGAGCGCGCCGACACCGCGCCCGCGTTCGGGCGGGGCCGCCGGCCGGCGCAGCACGTAGCATCGTCCTGTGACAACACGCGCGCCGGATCGCGGCGCCAGCGGCACCAGCGGTCCCGGCAGCCAGCCGCCCGGGCCGCCCGGCCGCCCGCCACTGCGCGATCCGAGGCTGGGCCTGGTGGTCGCGCGGCCCTTCGGCATCCCGGTCTACATCTCGCCGTACTGGCTGCTGTTCGCGGTGGTGCTGGTGGTGATGTACGCCTCGGGGTTCGCGCAGGCCATCCCGAAGACCACGGACCGCTACGTCGTCGCGACGGCGTTCGTGCTGCTGCTGTACGTCTCGGTGCTGGTGCACGAGCTCGCGCACTGCGTGGTCGCCCGCGCGTTCAGCATCCCGGTCCGCCGGGTGCTGCTCTACCCCCTGGGGGGGTACTCGGAGATCGAGCGGGAGCCGGCCTCGCCGGGGCGCGAGGCGCTGATCTCGGTGGCCGGCCCGGCCGTCTCCCTGGCGATCGCCGGGGCCGGGTACGCCCTCACCCAGGTGGTGCCGGCCGGCCTGCCCAGGTACCTGATCGCGCAGCTGTTCTGGGCGAACGTGGTGGTGGGCGCCTTCAACCTGCTGCCCGGGCTGCCGCTGGACGGCGGCCGGATCTTCCGGGCGGGGGTATGGAAGGTCACCGGCAGGCCGGGCGCGGCGACGATCACGGCCGCCTGGGCGGGCCGGGTGCTGGCGCTGGTCCTCGTCGGGCTGGCGCTGGCCAGCCAGCGGATGGCGTCGTCATTCCTCAGCCTGTACTGGCTCTGGCTGCTGGTCATCGCGGCGTTCATCTGGCTGCAGTCGGGCCAGGCGATCCGTGCCGCGCGGATCAGGGAGCGGCTGCCCGCGGTCAGCGCCCGGCGGCTGGCCCGCAGGGCCATCCCGGTTCCCGCGAGCCTGCCGCTGGCCGAGGCCGTGCGGCGGGCCCAGGCGAGCGGGGCGGGCGCGCTGGTCATCGTGGACGCCGAGGGCACCCCGACCGGGCTGGTCAGCGAGTCGGCCGTGCAGGCGACCCCGCTGGAGCGCAGGCCCTGGATCGAGGCCGGGTCGCTGGCCCGGACGATCGAGCCGGGCCTGGTGCTGCCCGCCGACCTGTCCGGGATGGACCTGCTCAAGGCGGTCCAGCGGACCCCTGCGAGCGAGTACCTGCTGATCGAGCCGACCGGCCAGGTCTTCGGCGTGCTCGCCACCACCGACCTGGACCGGGTCTTCGCCAGGGCGTGAGCCGGCCCGTGCGGGGACGCCGGCCCGCGCGGGGACGCCAGGCGGTGCCGTCCCTGGCGGCGCGTGCACTAGCCTGTCCGGCGTGTTCGCCTCCCGCCGCGGGCCGCTGCGGCCCGGTGACCAGGTGCAGCTCACCGACGACAAGGGGCGCCGGCACCGGCTGGTGCTCGCTGCCGGGCGGTCCTTCCACACGCATCGCGGCTGGCTGGCCCACGACGACCTGATCGGCCGCCCGGAGGGGAGCGTCGTGCAGGCCTCGTCCGGCGCCCGGTACGTGGCGTTCCGGCCGCTGCTCGCCGACTACACGGTGTCGATGGCCCGCGGCGCCGCGGTGATGTACCCCAAGGACGCGGCGCAGGTCATCGGCCGCGCGGACATCTTCCCCGGGGCCCGGGTGCTCGAGGCCGGGGCCGGCTCCGGGGCGCTGTCGTGCTGGCTGCTGCGCGCGGTGGGCCCGCACGGGCTGCTCGTCTCGTTCGAGCGCCGGGCCGACTTCGCGCGGCTGGCCGCCAGGAACGTGCAGGAGTGGTTCGGCGGGCCGCATCCGGCCTGGCGGCTGGTGCAGGACGACCTGCCCGGGCCGGGTGCCCCGGTGCCGGGCCTGGGAGCCCCGGCAGCCGGGCCGGCGGCGCCGGAGGGGGAACGCGGCCCGGGCGCCGGGGCGGCCGGGAGCGCCGGGGAGGCCGGGGACGGCTTCGACCGGGTGGTGCTCGACCTGCTCGCCCCGTGGGAGCATGCCGCGGCGGCGGCCGGCTGGCTGGTGGCGGGCGGCGTCATCTGCTGCTACGTGGCGACCACGACCCAGCTCGCGCGGGTGGTGGAGGCGCTGCGCGAGCATGGCGGGTTCGACGAGCCGTCCGCCTGGGAGACCCTGGAGCGCGGCTGGCACGTCGAGGGGCTCGCGGTCCGCCCCGAGCATCAGATGGTGGGCCACACCGGGTTCCTGGTCACCGCCCGCCGGCTCGCGAGGGGCGTGACCGCGCCGCCGCGGCGGCGCCGGCCGGCGAAGGGCGCGCGGGGCGAGCAGGCGGGCCCGGGCGGGCGCGAGACGGACCGGCCGCCGGCCGGACCGGCGGGAGCGGCGGGATTTCTTCCGGATGGGGTCCGCCGCGAGGTTACGGAATGACCGCGCGTAGGTAGGGTCTAGGTAAGTCCGCTCTCAGAGTCCGCCAGGAGCGAGCGCGCCGGGTGAGAGCCCCGCGCCGCCGCTCGGAGTTCCGGGAGCGAGCGGGTCGGGCAGGCCGCCGCGGCACCGCTCGGGAAGGGGGTGAGGGGCATGGCCTCTCGTGACGACAGCGCTCGCGCCGCACGCCATGAGGATGAGGTCAGGGTCAAGGTCCTGACGGACCAGATCTCCTTCCTTGAGGAGGAGGTCGCGGCGCTGCGCAGCAAGCTCGCCGAGACGCCGCGGTCGTCCAGGCTGCTTGAGGAGCGGCTCGCCCAGACCGAGGCCGCGCTGGCCACCATCACCGGCCAGAACGAGCGGCTGACCGCCACGCTGCGCGAGGCCAGGGACCAGATCGTGGCGCTGAAGGAGGAGGTCGACCGGCTGGCCCAGCCGCCTTCGGGGTTCGGCGTCTTCCTGCGCGCCAACGACGACGGGACCGTGGACGTCTTCACCGGCGGCCGGAAGATGCGGGTCGCCGTCAGCCCGAGCATTGACCCGGCCGACCTGCGCCCGGGACAGGAGCTGGTGCTCAACGAGGCGCTGAACGTCGTGGTCGCCTCGGGCTACGAGACCGTCGGCGAGGTCGTGATGCTCAAGGAGCTGCTGGAGGGCGGCGACCGGGCGCTGGTGATCTCGCACGCGGACGAGGAGCGGATCGTCCGGCTGGCCGAGCCGCTGCGCGACGGGGTCCTGCGCGCGGGCGACTCGCTGCTGCTCGAGCCCAGGTCCGGGTATGTGTACGAGCGCATTCCCAAGGCGGAGGTCGAGGAGCTCATCCTGGAGGAGGTGCCCGACGTCACCTACGAGCAGATCGGCGGGCTGGCCCGGCAGATCGAGCAGATCCGGGACGCGATCGAGCTCCCCTACCTGCACTCGGACCTGTTCAGGGAGCACCAGCTCCGGCCGCCCAAGGGGGTGCTGCTGTACGGGCCGCCGGGCTGCGGCAAGACGCTGATCGCCAAGGCGGTCGCGAACTCGCTGGCCAAGCAGGTGGCCAGGCGCACGGCGGAGCTGGCCGGCGCCGGCGACGGCGAGGCGGCCCGCGAGGGCAAGAGCTTCTTCCTCAACATCAAGGGCCCTGAGCTGCTGAACAAGTACGTCGGCGAGACCGAGCGGCACATCAGGCTGGTCTTCCAGCGGGCCAGGGAGAAGGCCAGCGAGGGCATGCCGGTGATCGTGTTCTTCGACGAGATGGACTCGATCTTCCGCACCCGCGGCTCCGGCGTGTCGAGCGACGTGGAGAACACGATCGTCCCCCAGCTGCTCAGCGAGATCGACGGCGTCGAGGGCCTGGAGAACGTGATCGTCATCGGCGCCTCGAACCGGGAGGACATGATCGACCCGGCGATCCTGCGGCCGGGCCGCCTCGACGTGAAGATCAAGATCGAGCGGCCGGACGCGGAGGCGGCCCGGGACATCTTCTCCAAGTACCTCGTCCCGGACCTGCCGCTGCATCCGGACGACCTCGCCGAGCACGGCGGCTCGGCCGAGGCCACGGTCGCCGAGATGATCCAGCGGGTGGTCGAGCGGATGTACTCCGAGACGCAGGAGAACAGGTTCCTCGAGGTCACCTACGCCAATGGCGACAAGGAGGTCCTGTACTTCAAGGACTTCAACTCCGGCGCGATGATCCAGAACATCGTCGACCGGGCCAAGAAGATGGCGATCAAGGAGTACCTGGAGACCGGGCAGAAGGGGCTGCGGGTCGCGCACCTGCTCTCGGCGTGCGTGGACGAGTTCAGCGAGAACGAGGACCTGCCCAACACCACCAACCCGGACGACTGGGCCAGGATCTCCGGCAAGAAGGGCGAGCGGATCGTCTACATCAGGACCCTGGTCTCCGGGAAGAGCGGGGGCGAGGCGGGCCGGTCGATCGACACCGTCCCGAACACCGGCCAGTACCTGTGAGGCGATCGCCCGGCCCGGCACTACGCTGGGAGCCATGAGCGTCCGCCGGGTCATGGGCATCGAGACGGAGTACGGGATCTCCGTGCCCGGCCAGCCCGGCGCGAACGCGATGGTCAGCTCGTCCCAGGTGGTGAACGCGTACCACCACGCGACCGCGGCCAGGGCGCGCAGGGCCCGCTGGGACTTCGAGGAGGAGAACCCGCTGCGGGACGCCCGCGGGTTCGACCTGTCCCGTGACGTGGCCGACGCCAGCCAGCTCACCGACGAGGACCTCGGGCTGGCGAACGTGATCCTCACCAATGGCGCCCGGCTCTACGTCGACCACGCCCACCCGGAGTACTCCGGCCCCGAGTGCACCAACCCGCTCGCGGCGACGCTGTGGGACAAGGCCGGGGAGCGGGTCATGGAGGAGGCGGCCGCCCACGCGAGCGCGATGCCGGGCAGCCCTGCGATTCAGCTCTACAAGAACAACACCGATAACAAGGGCGCCTCCTACGGCTGCCACGAGAACTACCTGATGAGCCGGGCGACCCCGTTCGGCGAGATCGTCAGGCACCTGACCCCGTTCTTCGTCACCCGGCAGGTGTTCTGCGGCGCCGGCCGGGTGGGCATCGGCGCCGACGGCAGGCAGGATGGCTTCCAGATCAGCCAGCGCGCCGATTTCTTCGAGGTCGAGGTCGGGCTGGAGACCACGCTGAAGCGGCCGATCATCAACACCAGGGACGAGCCGCACGCCGACCCCGAGCGGTACCGCAGGCTTCACGTGATCATCGGCGACGCCAACATGAGCGAGATCGCGACGTACCTGAAGCTCGGCACCACCGCCCTGGTCCTGTCGATGATCGAGGACCGGTTCATCTCCGCGGACCTGGGCATCGACGGGCCGGTCGCCCAGCTGCGCGCCGTCTCGCACGACCCGTCCTGCCGGCACCTGATCCCGATGCGGGACGGCCGCAGGCTCACCGCCATCCAGGTCCAGATGGAGTACCTCGAGCTGGCCCGCAAGTACGTCCAGGACCGGTACGGCCCCGACGTCGACGACCTCACCGCCGACGTGCTCGCGCGGTGGGAGTCCGTGCTCACGCGGCTGGCCGAGGACCCGATGCGGCTGGCCGGCGAGCTCGACTGGGTGACCAAGCTGCAGCTGGCGGAGGGGTACCGCGCCAGGGACGGGATCGGCTGGAGCCACCCGCGGCTGCAGCTGGTGGACCTGCAGTACTCCGACGTGCGCGCCGGGCGCGGCTTGTACAACCGGCTGGTCGCGGCCGGCCGGTTCGGGCGGCTGCTGGAGGAGGACGAGGTGCGCCGGGCGGTCACCGAGCCGCCTGAGGACACCAGGGCGTACTTCCGCGGCAGGTGCCTGCAGAAGTACCCCGACGCGGTCGCCGCCGCCTCGTGGGACTCGGTGATCTTCGACCTTCCCGGCCACGAGTCGCTGCAGCGGGTTCCCACGCTGGACCCGCTGCGGGGGACCAGGGCGCACGTGGGCGACCTGATCGACCGCTGCGCGACGGCGGCCGAGCTCGTGATGGCGCTCACCGGCAAGTAGGCCCGCGGCGCCGGACGCTCGCCGGGCCCGGGGCGGGCCCGGGTGCCGCTGTCCCCGGCGGGGCAGGCTGACTGGATTGGGCGGCGGGCGTCCCGGCGAGGATAGCTTTAAGGTTCCGGGTGACGAGCATGGAGGTTGGGCGATGGCGACGAAGGACGCGGGCGGCCAGCGCTACGCCGGCCGGCGGGGGCAGGACGAGGAGGACGTGGCCGAGCAGCCGCCGGAGGAGACCCGGGAGCGCCGGGAGAAGCTGACCGACGACGTCGACGCGATCCTCGACGAGATCGACGAGGTGCTGGAGGAGAACGCCGAGGAGTTCGTCCGCTCCTATGTGCAAAAAGGCGGCCAGTGACCGGGCGGTGGCCGGGCCGGGACCCGCTGGCAGTAGGGTCTGTGGCGAAGGCGCGCACGCGTGGAAGGGGTCGCCTTGGGTGCTGACTGGAGTGCCGGGCCGGTGGCCGCCGCTTACCTGGGGGCAGGCACGTCCTCGTTCACCGAGTTCCTGCGGAGCGCGGCGCCGGACCTGCTGCCGGCCGCCCGGCTGATGGCGGGCGGCGCCGCGGACGCGGGCCCCGGCGCGCTGCCGCACGGGACGACGATCGTGGCCGCCGCGTTCGCCGGCGGGGTCGTCATGGCCGGCGACCGCCGCGCGACGGCCGGGAACATGATCTCGCAGCGGGACATCGAGAAGGTGTTCCGCAGCGACCAGTACTCCTGCATCGGCATCGCCGGCGTCGCGGGGATCGGCGTGGAGCTGGTCAGGCTCTTCCAGGTGGAGCTTGAGCACTACGAGAAGCTGGAGGGCCGGGTCCTGTCGACCGAGGGCAAGGCGAACCGGCTGGCCCGGATCGTCCGGGACAACCTCGGCGGCGCCATGCAGGGCTTCGTGGTGGTTCCGCTCTTCGCCGGGTACGACACCGACCGGGGGACGGGCCGGATCTTCAGCTACGATGTCGCGGGCGGCCGGTACGAGGAGCACAGGTTCCACTCGATCGGGTCGGGTTCGGTCTTCGCCCGGGGGTCCCTGAAGAAGCTCTACGCCGACCAGATGAGCCAGGCCGACGCCGTGCTCGCCTGCATGCAGGCGCTCTACGACGCGGCGGACGACGACGCGGCGACCGGCGGCCCCGACGTCACCAGGCGGATCTACCCGGTGGTCGTCACCGTCACCGCCGACGGCTTCCGGCGGCTCACCGACGCCGAGTCCGGCGCGGTCGCCGAGGCCGTGATCGCCGACCGCATGCGCTCGCCCGACGGCCCCACCTCCGCGCTGCGCCAGCCCGCGGGGCCGGCGGGGCCGGCGGGGTAGCGCATCCCCGGCGGGGCGCCGGCCCCGCCGCCCGCCCCAGCCGATGACGTGAGTGAGGAAGCCCAGCGGTGTCGATGCCGTTCTACGTGTCGCCAGAACAGGCGATGAAGGACAAGGCGGACTACGCGCGCAAGGGCATCGCGCGAGGCCGCAGCGGAGTGGTGATCCAGTACGACGGCGGAATCCTGTTCGTCGCGCCGAACCCGTCCCGCGCGCTGCACAAGATCAGCGAGATCTACGACCGGATCGCGTTCGCCGCGGTCGGCCGGTACAACGAGTACGAGGCGCTGCGCAAGGCGGGCGTCCGCCATGCCGACCTGACCGGCTACCAGTACGACCGCCAGGACGTGACGGCGCGCGGCCTCGCCAACTGGTACGCGCAGACGCTCGGGACGATCTTCACCGACAGCCCCAAGCCGTTCGAGGTCGAGATCGTGGTCGCCGAGGTCGGCGAGACCCCGGCGGAGGACCAGATCTACCGGATCACCTTCGACGGCTCGGTCAACGACGAGCACGGCTACGTTGCGATGGGCGGCCAGGCGGACAAGATCTCCGCCGTGCTGAAGGAACGGTACGTGGAGGGCGCGTCGGTGAGCGACGCGCTGGCGGTCGCGATCGCCGGCCTGCAGGCCCAGGCCAACGGGGACCGGGCGGAGATCACGGCCGGCCAGCTCGAGGTGGCCGTCCTGGAGCGGGGCCGGGATCACCGCACGTTCCGCCGGATCGCCGGCGCCCCGCTTGAGGCGCTGCTCGCCGAGGCGACGGCGGCTGCCCCGGCCGTGGCCGCCGAGGGGGAGGCGGCCGGGGGAGGGGCGGCCGGAGGGGAGGGTGCCGAGCCGGTGGGCGGAAGCGGCGCCCCGGATGGCGGAAGCGCCACGGCCGGCCGCGGCGGGACGGCGCCGCCCGGCGGCGAGCAGGCCAGGCCGCCCGCCGGGGACGGCGGGGCCGGCGGCTAACCGGGCCGGTGATCGCCTGGGCCGGCCTGGCCTGCGGCGTCGCGCTGCTCGGGCTGACCGCGGCGAGCGTGATCACGACCTTCCTGATCCCGCGCGCCACCCGCACGCGGCTCAACGACCTGCTCGCGGCCGCTGTCAACAGGTTCTTCTGGCTGCTCACCGCGCGGATCGACGACCTGGCCCGCCGGGAGCGGGTGCTCGCCGCCGGGCCGCCGGCGTTCCTGCTCGGCCTGCTCGGCACCTGGCTGGCCTGCCTGCTGCTCGGGTTCGCGCTAGTGCTGTGGCCGCTGGCGGGCGGCTTCCCGGCGGCGCTGCGCGAGTCGGGGTCGGCGCTGTTCACGCTCGGGTTCGCGGTCCCGGCTGCGCCCGGCTCGGTCGCGGTCGTCTTCGTGGCCGCGGCGTCCGGCCTGGCCGTGCTCGCGCTGCTGATCTCCTACCTGCCGCTGCTCTACGCCGCCTACAACCGCCGGGAGACGCTGGTCGCGATGCTGGAGGCGCTGGCCGGGGCGCCACCGTGGGGCCCGGAGCTGCTCGCCCGCCAGGCGCTGATCGACAACTCCGAGACGCTGCCCGGCCTGTACGCCCGGTGGACCGAGTGGGCGGCGGACCTGTCGGAGAGCCATGTCAGCTACCGGACGCTGGTCTACTTCCGCTCGCCCGACCCGGCTACCTCCTGGCTGCTCTCGCTGCTCGCCGTGCTCGACGCGGCGGCCCTGCACCTGGCGCTCAACCCCGGCTCGGCCCCGTACGAGGCCCGCCCGCTGCTCCGCGTCGGGTACCTCACCCTGCGCAAGCTGGCGCGCAACCTCGGCATGGCAGTGCCCGGCGACCCCTCGCCGGGCGACCCGATCGAGCTGACCCGGGCCGAGTTCGACGAGGCGGTGCGGTGGCTGCGGGACGCGGGCTGGCGGGCCGAGCGGTCCGCAGACGACGCCTGGCCGCACTTCCACGGCTGGCGGGTCAACTACGAGTCCGCCGCCTACCAGCTGGCCCGCCACCTGGACCTGCCGCCCGCCCTGTGGTCCGGGCCGCGCCGGCCTGGACGGCTCGCCGCCGCACCGCCGAAGCGGCCGGAGGACCGCAGGCCGCCCGGCGGGAGCCCGCCCGGCCCGGGCGGCCCCGGCGGGACCGGCCGTTGACCGCGGGTGCGCGCCAGTTTTGTAGGTAGCAAGATCAGCTCGCATGCGCGGTGAGGTTGGCGGGCGGGGTCTGGCTGTGGGGTCGCTGCCAGATCTGCTCCCAGCGGTTGCTGGCTTCCTGGCAGCGCAGGGTGGCGATGCCGGTGGCGCCGGGGATGTTCCAGCGCATGCCGGAGAGCTTGAGCCGCTGGCCGATGACGGATTTGCAGGCGGCTTCGACGGTGCCTGAGCCGATGAACATGCCGAGCGTGCGGAAGTGCCGGTAGCGCATCCGGTGGGCGTTGGCGTCGAAGTAGTGCAGGGCCTTGTCGCGTTCGCGGGCCAGGGAGCCAGTGAATCGAAGGTCGCGGCCGGCGGCTAGCAGGGCTGGGATGTCCCCGGCGTCGAGTTCTTCTAGCCGTTCGGCGAGCCAGTCGTCGCGGTGGCCGGCCAGCAGCCGGGCGGCCAGGTTTGCCAGCTCGTGCACGTGCTCGCGGGCGTGGTAGAGATCAACGATCTGGGTGGCGGCGGGGAACAGCTCGTCGGCGAGGTTCCAGATCCAGACCGCGCCGTCGCCGAGCATGACCAGCTGGCGGATGTGCTCGCTGCCGCGGCGCCGGGCCTCCGCGCTCACCAGCTGGCCGAACGGCTCAGCGGGGTCGAAGGTGGCAAGGTAGGTGGCCGAGCCCGGGTCACGGACAGGGAAGCCGTCATCATCGGTGGTGGTCTGGGTGAACAGGCATGCCATCTTGACCTCGCGGGTGCGTGCCCGGCCGTCTTCTGCCTTGCCGGCGCGGTCGCGGGTGGCGGCCGGGACCATGGGCACGCCGGTGCCGTCGACGGCGATGTAGAGCATGTCCGGTACCGGGGCCGGCGGAGGGGCGGGAATCACCCGGCGGGCGCGGATCGCAGCGGACTCGGCGGCCAGGACCGCCGCAGCCATGGTGCCGGCTGCCTCGGCTGAGCGCTCGATGCGCTTGACGGTCAGCTGGATGCCGGCGAGTTCGGCAAGCAGGCCGGCGGCCCTGGCGAACGGCACTGCCGCAGCCGCCCGGGCAGTCATCCTGGCCAGGCCGGGAGACAGCGACGCGCTGGTCACCGCGAGCTCGTCGTCCCGGGGAGCCAGGCCATGCCTGCAGGCGGCGCAGTGGTACCAGGCCCGGCGCATCCGGACCGGGCCGACCACGGTGTCGATGGTCTTGTCCCGGTAGGAGACGAACTCCGCGTCGTGGCCGCTGCCGCACCCGGCCCGCGGGCCGCGGTGGCCGTCGTCGATGTCCAGCAGGCCCTCCAGCAACCGGCCGCCCAGCTTGAGCATCGCCGTGCGGATCGCCAGCTCCACCGCCTCCAGCCCGTCCCCGGCGCCCAGCGCACGGGCTGCTTCTGCGGCTAGCCGCGCTATCTCGGCGGCTGCCTCCGCCGCAAGCGCTGCGGCGAGCTGATCGCGGAGCCCTTTCTTTGGCCCGCTGGCTCACCGGCCAGCCCGGCGGCCAGCACCGGCCTGGCCTCGCAGATCGCCTCGCTCACCTCCACGATCTGCTCGCTGAGGGCCGTGAACTCCCTGTAGTTCTCCAGCTCGGCGCGCACCTTGTCCAGCTCGCCGGACGACAGCTGGCGGGTGCGGGTCCTGCCGCCGGCCGACCGGGTCCACAGCCACCGCGGCCCGTGGCCCCGATGACCCGGGCGGGCGCACGCGCAGTTCGGCTTGCCGCACCTGCGGTAGGTGGCGTTGACACTGCCCGGCCGCATGTCCCCGGTCGCGGCCAGCCGCTCAAACAGCTGTGCCCGCTGCTGCTCCAGCTCGGGCAGGGACGGCTCGGTCACGGCTCCTCCTAGTCTGGAAGTTAAAGCACTTCCAGACTAGGACCGCAACCTGCACTTACCCTGGATCCCTACCTTCGTGTCGCACACCCGTTGACCGCGGCCCCGGCGGGGTATGACACGCGACGTTGGTAATGTCGGGCATGCGAGGGCGCGCCGCCGCCCCGCGCACGGGCGAGAACTGGGAGGGGACCGTGGCCGCCGACCTTGCGGGCATGACGGGGATGAACGCGCCGACGCAGCTGCTGATCGGCGGGCAGTGGTCGGCCGGGCGGGCCGGGGTGCTCCCGGTCATCGACCCGGCAACCGAGGACCCGATCGCCGAGGTCGCCAACGCGACCGTGGAGGACGCCCTGGACGCGGTCGCCGCCGCGCACGCCGCGCTGCCCGGCTGGTCGGCCACCCCGCCCCGGACCAGGGCCGAGTGCCTGCGCCGCGCCTACGAGCTGATGATCGCCGACGCCGAGAAGCTCGCCCGGCTGATGGTGCTGGAGAACGGCAAGGCGCTCAAGGACGCGAGGGCCGAGGTCACCTACGCCGCCGAGTTCTTCCGCTGGTTCGCCGAGGAGGCGGTGCGCCTGGACGGCATGGTGACCACCGCGCCCTCGGGAGCCAACAAGATACTGGTGCTGCACCAGCCGGTCGGCGTGGCCGTGCTGGTCACGCCGTGGAACTTCCCGGCCGCTATGGCCACCCGCAAGATCGGCCCCGCACTGGCGGCAGGATGCACGGTGGTGCTCAAGCCGGCCAAGGAGACGCCGCTGTCCGCCCTGGCGGTCGCCGCGATCCTGCGCGAGGCCGGCGTTCCGGACGGCGTGGTCAACGTGGTGACCACCGCCACCGCCGGACCGGTGGTCGCGGCGATGCTCGCCGACCCGAGGGTGCGCAAGCTCTCCTTCACCGGCTCCACCGAGGTGGGGCGGGTGCTGCTGCGCGCGGCGGCCGGCACGGTCACGAACTGCTCGATGGAGCTCGGCGGCAACGCGCCGTTCCTGGTCTTCGGCGACGCTGACGTCGATGCCGCCGTGGACGGCGCGATGATCGCCAAGATGCGCAACGGCGGCGAGGCGTGCACCGCGGCGAACCGGTTCTACGTGCACGAGTCCGTCGCGGAGGAGTTCTCCGCCAGGTTCGCCGCCCGCCTGGCTGCGCTCACCGTGGGGCCGGGCCTGCAGGACGGCACCGACGTCGGGCCGCTGGTCAACGCCGACACCAGGTCCAAGGTGGCGACGCTGGTCGAGGGCGCCGCGAAGGAGGGCGGCCGGGTGGTCACCGGCGGGGTCGCGCCGGACCGGCGGGGCTACTTCTACGCGCCGACCGTGCTTGACCAGGTCCCGCCGACCGCGGCGATCCTGTCCGAGGAGATCTTCGGCCCGGTCGCCCCGATCGTCCGGTTCACCGACACCGACCAGGCGATCGCGATGGCCAACGCCACCGAGTACGGCCTGGTCTCCTACGTCTACACCGCGGACCTCCGGCGCGCGCTGCGGGTCTCGGAGGCCCTGGAGTCCGGGATGGTTGGCATCAACCGCGGCGTGGTCAGCGACCCCGCCGCCCCGTTTGGCGGGGTCAAGCAGTCCGGCCTGGGCCGCGAGGGCGGCCACTGGGGCCTGCTTGAGTTCACCGAGGCCAAGTACATCGCGGTCGACTGGTGAGCTGAGCACCGGTGGACCGGCGGATCTTCGGGCTGGAGAACGAGTACGGCGTCACCTGCACGTTCCGCGGGCAGCGCCGGCTCTCGCCGGACGAGGTGGCAAGGTACCTGTTCCGCCGCGTGGTCTCCTGGGGGCGCAGCAGCAACGTGTTCCTGCGCAACGGAGCCCGGCTCTACCTGGACGTGGGCAGCCACCCCGAGTACGCCACGCCCGAGTGCGACAACCTGGTCGACCTGGTCACCCACGACAAGGCGGGAGAGCGGATCCTGGAGGGCCTGCTGGTCGACGCCGACCGCCGGCTCCGCGAGGAGAGCATCCCCGGGGACATCTACCTGTTCAAGAACAACACCGACTCGGCCGGCAACTCCTACGGCTGCCACGAGAACTATCTCGTGGCCAGGCACGGCGAGTTCGGCCGGCTCGCCGACATCCTCATCCCGTTCCTGGTCACCAGGCAGATCATCTGCGGCGCCGGCAAGGTCCTGCAGACCCCGCGCGGCGCGGTGTACTGCGTCAGCCAGCGGGCCGAGCACATCTGGGAAGGGGTCTCGTCGGCCACCACCCGCTCCCGGCCGATCATCAACACCCGCGACGAGCCGCACGCCGACGCCGAGCGGTTCCGGCGGCTGCACGTGATCGTGGGCGATTCGAACATGAGCGAGACCACCACGCTGCTGAAGGTCGGCTCCACCGACCTCGTGCTGCGGATGGTCGAGGCCGGGACGGTGATGCGGGACCTCACGCTGGAGAACCCGATCCGGGCGATCCGGGACGTCAGCCACGACATGACCGGCCGGCGCAAGGTGCGCCTGGCCAGCGGCCGGGAGATGAGCGCGCTGGAGATCCAGCAGGAGTACCTGGCGAAGGCGCGCGCGTTCATCGACCTGCGGGGCGGCGACAAGGTCACCGCCCGGGTGCTCGACCTGTGGGAGCGGGCGATCCGGGCGGTGGACAGCGGCGACCTCGACCTGGTCGCGCGGGAGATCGACTGGGTGACCAAGTACCAGCTCATCGAGCGCTACCGGGCCAAGCACGACCTGCCGCTGTCCTCGCCCCGGGTGGCCCAGCTTGACCTGGCCTACCACGACGTGCACCGCGGCCGCGGCCTGTACTACCTGCTGCAGCGGCGCGGGGCGGTCGAGCGGGTCTGCCACGACCTGGCGATCTTCGAGGCGAAGTCGGTGCCGCCGCAGACGACCAGGGCGCGGCTGCGCGGCGACTTCATCAGGCGCGCCCAGGAGCGCCGGAGGGACTTCACGGTGGACTGGGTCCACCTCAAGCTCAACGACCAGGCGCAGCGGACCGTGCTGTGCAAGGACCCGTTCCGCTCCGTGGACGAGCGGGTCGAGAAGCTGATCGCCGGGATGTAGCGGCGGCCCGGCAGAGCCGCCCGCGCCCGGCGGGCGAATCGCCGTCCGCCGCCCGCGCCCGGCGGGACCTGGCTAGAGTCTGTGTGTCGCCGGGGGAGCGGCGGCAACGGGGTCAGGGGACACGGGTCGGGGGGCGGTTCTCAGTGGGCCGTGGTGGGCACTTCCGTCATGACGTCGCGGTCGTCGGGGGATGCGGGCACGTCGGGCTGCCGCTGTCGGTCGCCCTGGCGGACGCCGGCTGGCGCGTCGTGGTCCATGACGTCAGCGCCCCCGCCGTGCGCGCGGTACGGGCCGGCGTGGCTCCGGCCGACGAGCCCGGCCTGGCGGCCGCGCTGCGGCGGGCGCTCGCCGCGGGCCAGCTGGCCGCCAGCGCCGATCCCGCGGTGGTGGCCTGCGCCGAGCACGTCATCGTCGTGGTCGCCGGGCCGGTCCGGCAGGCGCTCGGCGGCTGCGCGGCGCACCTGCGCGACGGGCAGGCGCTGATCCTGCGCAGCACGGTGCCGCCGGGTGCGACCGCGGGCGCCGAGAAGCTCATCGCCCGGCTCGGGATCGACGTGGACGTCGCCTACTGCCCGGAGCGCCTGGCTGAGGGCGCGGCCCTGGCCGAGCTGCGGGAGCTGCCGCAGATCGTGGCCAGCCGGACGGCCCGGGGCCAGGAACGGGCCAGTCGGCTCTTCGCCTCCCTGGCCCCGGCGATCGTTCCGATGACGCCGGAGGAGGCCGAGGTCGCCAAGCTCGCCGCGAACGCCTGGCGGTACCTCAGCTTCGCGGCCGCCAACGAGCTGTACATGATCGCCAGCGACCTGGGCCTGGACTACGAGCGGATCCGCCGAGGGGTGGCCCTCGGATACCCGCGCGCCGCCGGCCTGCCCCCGGCGGGCCTGGCCGGAGGGCCATGCCTGCCCGGGGACACCGCCGCCCTGGCCGCCGCGCACGGCGGGGACTTCGCCCTGGGGCGGGCCGCGATCGCGGTGAACGAGGGCCTGCCCGGATACCTGGTCCGCCGCCTGGAACGGCGCTACGAGCTGGCCGCGATGACCGTCGGCGTGCTCGGCGTCGCGTTCAAGGGCGGCTGCGCCGACACCCGGGGGAGCCTGGCCGCGCCGCTCGCTGGCCTGCTCGCGGACCGGTGCCGCGCGGTGCTGCGCACCGACCCGCTGGTCACCGGCCCGGGCCTGCTGCCGCTGGCGGACGTCCTCGGTCGTGCCGACCTGCTGGTGATCGCGGCGCCGCACCCCTGCTACCGCGCGCTGCGGACCGACAAGCCGGTCGCCGACATCTGGAACCTGCTCGGCCGGGGGGTCCTGGTGTGACCGGGCCCGCCGTCACGGTGGTGATCCCGGCCCGGAACGAGGCCGAGCGCCTGCCCGCCGTGCTCGGCGCCATCGGCGCCACCGTGCGCTCGCGGTGCGAGGTGCTCGTCGTCGTCGACGCTCCCGACGACCCGACCGTCGCCGCGGTGCGCAGACACGCCCCGGCCGGCCTGAGCGTCCGCTGCCTGGTCGGCGGGTACGGGCCAGGGCCGGCGCAGGCGATCAGGTACGGCCTGGACCGGGCGCGCGGCCGGGTCGCCGTGGTGACGATGGCGGACGGCAGCGACGACGTGGGCCAGATCGACGCGCTGGCCGCCCTCGTGGATGCCGGCGCGGTCGTGGCGGCCGCGTCGCGGTACGCCCCGGGCGGCCGGCAGGTCGGCGGGCCGGCAGTCAAGCGGGCGCTGTCCCGCCTGGCCGGCCGGTCCCTGCGGCTGCTGGCCGGGACGGGCACCAGCGACGCCACGAACTCGTTCAAGGCGTACTCGACCGCGTTCGTGCGCGAGGTCGGGATCGAGACCACACGGGGGTTCGCCGTCGGCATCGAGCTGACCGCCAAGGCGCACCGCCTGCGCCGGCCGGTCGCCGAGCTGCCGACGACCTGGGTGGACCGCCGCCCGGGGGAATCGGCGTTCCGCCTGATCGCCTGGCTGCCCGAGTACCTGCGCTGGTACCGCCGCTGCTTCGGCCCGCCCCTTGGCCCGCGCTCCGGGGGGGCAGCCCGCGAGGGCAGGCCTGGCCCGGCAGCGGGGGAGGCCGTCCCGCGAGCGGGGGAGGCCGTCCCGCGAGCGGGGGAGGCCGTCCCGCGAGCGGGGGAGGCGCTGCAGTGACCGGGCGGGTGCTGGTGACCGGCGCGGCCGGGTTCATCGGCGGCTACGTGGTCGGCGAGCTGCTCTCCCGCGGCTACCTTGTCCGCGGCGTGGACAACTTCTCCAAGTACGGCCAGGTGCGCCCGGCCCACGCCGGCCGCGCGGGCTACCAGCTGGTCCGCGGGGACGCGGCCGATGCCGGGCTGCTGGCCGGCCTGCTCGCCGACTGCGACCACTTCATCGCCGGCGCGGCGATGGTCGGGGGGATCGGCTACATCCACGCCTACCCCTATGACCTGCTCGCCGCCAACGAGCGGCTCACCGCCGCGGCCTGCGACGCGGCGATCGCCGCCCGTCGGCGGGGACGGCTGCGGAAGGTGACGTTCCTGTCCTCGTCGATGGTCTACGAGAGCGCCCGCTCCTGGCCGTCGCGGGAAGGCGACGAGCGCGTGATCCCGCCGCCGGCCACCGCCTACGGCTTCCAGAAGCTGGCCGTCGAGTACTTCGCGCGGGCCGCCCGCGACCAGTACGGCCTGCCGTTCACGATCGTCCGGCCGTTCAACTGCGTCGGCACGGGGGAGGTCCGGCCGGCCAGGGACGCCGGCACGCTGCGGCTCGCCACCGGGCACGTCGTGCCCGACCTGGCCCGCCGGGTGCTGGCCGGGGAGGACCCGCTGCGCATCCTCGGCTCGGGCAGCCAGGTCCGGCACTACACCTACGGCGGTGACCTGGCGCGGGGGATCGTCGCGGCGATGGAGCATCCGGACGCCGCCGGGGAGGACTTCAACCTGGCCAGCGACCGGGGCACCACCGTCGCCGAGCTGGCCGCGATGATCTGGCGGAAGGTCCGCGGGCCGGACGACCCGCCCAGGCTGGCGTCCGAGCCGCCCTACCCCGGCGACGTGCAGCGGCGCGTTCCCGACACGGCCAAGGCGCGCCGGGTGCTCGGCTTCACCGCGACGACGCCGCTGGAGCGGGTCCTCGACGAGGTGATCGCCTGGGTCGCCGACGCGATGGCGGCGGGGCTGCTGTGAGCGCGGGCCACGGCCGGCCGGCCGTGGCCGACCGGCCCGCGGCCGGGGCAGGCGAGCCCGCGGCGGCCGCCGGGAAGACCGCGGCCGTCCTCAGGCGGCTGGCCGCCGCCTTCCGGGCGGTCCTGGCCATCGGCATGGCTGGGTCCGTCGCCGCCGGGGTCGCCGCCGGCGTGGTCGCGTACGCCGCGGCCGGCGCGACCGCGCGGGCCGCCGCCTGGGCGGGCCGCGCCGCCGTCCGGGGTGGCCGCGCCGCCGTCCGGGGTGGCCGCGCCGCCGTCCGGGGTGGCCGCGCCGCCGTCCGGGGTGGCCGCGCCGCCGTCCGGGCGGGCCGCAGCGCGTCCCGGGCCCGCCACGTCGCGGCCGCCGCCGCAGGCTGGGCGCTTGCCGCGGTGACGCTCGCCGTGTGCTACCTGCACGTCGCGCGGACCACGCCGGTCACCTCCGACGGCGCGTCCAACGCCCTGCAGGCCTGGGACATGCTCCACGGCAACCTGCTGCTGCACGGCTGGCAGCTGTCCGACGTGTCGTTCTACACCACTGAGCTGCCCGAGTACATGCTGATCGAGCGGCTGCGCGGGCTGACTCCCGCCGTGGTGCACGTGGCGAGCGCGCTGACCTACACCGCGCTGGTGCTGCTCGCCGCCGCGGTCGCCAAGGGCCGCGCGAGCGACAGGGCCGCCCTGACCCGCTGCCTGGTCGCCGCCGGCGTCATGCTCGCGCCGCAGCCGGGCGCCGCCGTCTCCGTGCTGCTCGGCTCGCCCGACCACACCGGGAGCGCGATCCCGGTGCTGGCCGCGATCGCGCTGCTCGACCGGGCGCCGCGCCGCTGGTGGGCGCTCGCCGCGGCCTGGGCGGTGCTGGCCTGGGCGCTGGTCGCCGACGGGATCGTGCTGTTCACCGGCGTCGCGCCGATGGCCGTGACCGGGCTGATCCGCGCCTACCGCGCCAGGGTGGCGGACGGCGCCCGGTGGCGGGACGCCGCCCCGGGCATCGGCCTGGCGCTCGCCGGGCTGGCCGCCGTCCCCGCGGCGGCGGGCACGCTCAGCCTGATCGCCGGCGCCGGGGGGTTCCGGGTCTGGCCGGTTTCGCCCATGCTCGCCACCGCCGGCGAGGTGCCGGCCGATGCCCTGATCGCCGGCCGGGGGCTGCTGATGCTGTTCGGGGCGGGTTTCCTCGGCCAGCCGGCCGGCCCGGCCGCCGCGCTCGCCGGCGCCCACCTGGCCGGCCTCGCCCTGGCCGCCTGGGCGACCTGCGCGACCATCCGCCGGTTCGGCCGGGCTGACCTGGCCTCGCAGCTGCTCGCGGCCGGGGTGGCGTGCGTGCTGGCCGCCTACGTGCTCGGAACGCGCGCCGTCGACCTGGCGTCGGCCCGGGACATCACCGCCGTGCTCCCGTTCGGCGCCGCCCTGGCAGGCCGGGTGCTGGCCGGGCGGCTGGCCGCGCTGCGGCTGCTCCCGGCGGCCGCCGCGGTCCTGCTCGCCTACCTGGTCAGCCTCGGCCAGGCAGTCACCGCCCCGCCTGCCCCGCCGGACGGCGCCGTGCTGGCCTCCTGGCTGGCCGCGCACCACCTCGACGACGGCCTGGCCGGGTACTGGGACGCCAACGTGGTCACCCTTGACTCAGGCGGGGCGGTCAGGCTCCGCTCCGCGCTCGCCGACGGCACCCGGGTCACTGCCGACTACTGGGAGGTGCGGACGGCCTGGTACGACCCGCGGACGGCGATCGCGACGTTCGTCGTCCTGGTCCCCCCGCCACCCGGGTTCGGCCGCTACATGACGGCCGCCTCGGTCCGGCAGACCTTCGGGCAGCCGTCGAGGATCTACGACCTGGGCCGCTACACGATCCTCGCCTACGGCCGGAACCTGCTCGCCCGGCTGGCCGCCGGCTCCCCGCCCGCGCCGAGGTCGCCGCCGGGCGCGCCGCCGGCCCCGGTGCCCGCGCCGCCCGGGACCTGACGGCGCGCCCGGGCGCGGCGCGGTGCCCCGGGCGCCCGGGCGGCCCGGTAGGCTGGCCAGAGGCCGATCCACGACCCAAGGACCACCATGCGACGCCTCGCCCTCGCGCTCGTTGCCCCGCTCGCCGTGACCGCGGCGGTGGCCGGGTGCTCCTCTCCGGCCTCGAACGCCAACGACTCGGTCGTGGTCTCCGGAGCCGTCGGCAAGGCGCCGACCGTGCGCATCCCGGCCCGGCCCGCCAGCGGCAACCTGGTGGTCAGGACCGTCGACCCGGGCCACGGGCCCGTGCTCACCGTGAAGGACGACTACGTCGCGAACTTCGCCGTCTACGTCTGGCACGGCGCCACGCACCGGCTGCTGTACTCCACCTACTCCACCACCCCTCAGGGCCTGCCGGTCCAGATCGGCCTGACCGGCCTGCAGAAGGCGATGGCCGGCCAGCGCGTCGGCAGCCGGGTGCTCGCGGTGCTGCCGCCCAGGTACGGCTACGGGGCGGCGGGGAACTCCCAGATCGGCGTCGGCGCCTCCGACACCCTGGTCTGGGTGATCGACCCGATCGCCGCCTACCCGGTGACCGCGTCCGCGGCCGGCGCCCACGTCAGCGACGGCGGCGGCGCCCTGCCGACCGTCACCGCCAAGCCCGGCGGCCCGCCGTCGATCACCGTCCCCAAGGGCGCGCCGCCGCGCAAGCTCACCGTCGTCACGCTGATCAAGGGGACCGGCCCGGCGGTCCGGGCCGGCCAGGACGTCGTCGTCCGGTACGTCGGCGCGATCTGGCGGACCGGCAAGGTCTTCGACGAGAACTGGCCGTCGGCGGTCCAGCCGTCGGCGCCACCGACCGTGTTCCAGCTCGGCCACGTCATCGCCGGCTGGAACGCCGGCCTGCCCGGCGTGCCGGTGGGCAGCCGGGTCATGCTCGTGGTCCCGCCCGCCGAGGGCTACGGCAAAGCAGGGCAGCCGCAGGCGGGCATCACGGGCAGCGACACGCTGGTCTTCGTCGTGGACGTGCTCGGCACCGCGGCCTAGCCGCCCGGTCGGCACCGCGGCCTAGCCGCCCGGTCGGCACCGCGGCCTAGCCGCCCGGCCCCGGCACCGCGGCCTAGCCGCCCGGCCCCGGCACCGCGGCCTAGCCGGCGGCCAGCCGGGCGGCGTGGCGGCCCGCGGCGGCGGCCGCCAGGAAGTAGGCCGGGTCCTCCTCCAGGCCGCGTCCCATCGTCGACAGCGGCACCGGGCAGGCGGCGAGCGCCTCGCGCAGCCCGCCGACGCCGACCCGGACCAGCCGGTGCCGCCGCCCGAGCGCCGCGGCCGCGGCGGCGACGGCGGCGCCGAACTCCCCGGGCAGGTCCGGCACGACCACGTCGGCGCGGGCCAGCGCCACCCGCCCGTAGGCGGTGAGGCTGTGGTGGGACAGGCCGCGGTGGCGCTCCCGGGGATCGGCCTGGCTCACCCGCAGCGAGGCCACCGGCCGGCCGCCGAGCACCGCGGCGGCGTTCACCGCCTCGCCGCAGGCCACCCCGGAGAACCCCCACCGGGTGCCGGTGCCGAGGTTCCCCGGCCCCTGGGTGGCCACGACCACCCGCGCGCCGAGCGCGTGCCGCGCGGCGAGCAGGCCGCTGTGCACGGTGACCGCCTCGACATCCCCGCCGAACGCCTGCCCGGTCGTGACCGTCCCGGCCAGCCATCCTGCCTCGCGCAGCGCCGCCGCGGTCCGGGAGAACCAGGCCGGCAGCGCCCCGCCGTCCAGCATCAGGTAGGCCGCCCGGCTCGCGGCCGCCTCACCGGGCCGGGCGCCCGGTCCGGCCCCGCCTGCCCGCTCACCGAAGAAGCCCGCAAGCACGGCCGGCAGCGCCGAGTGCAGGTCCGCCACCACGACCGGCATCCCCCCGAGGTCGTCGGCCTCGCGCAGCGCCTCGTGCCAGGGGCTGCCTTGCTCCTCGGCGCCGGCGACGGCCGCCTGGAGCGGCGTGTACCGGGCCTTGACCAGGCGGCCGGGACCGCCCGGGCCGGCCGGCCCGCCGCGGCTGGCCGGGAGCCGGCCGGGGACGGCGATCACCAGCGCGTACCCGCCGGTGCCCAGGCCCATCTCCAGCGCGGTGACGTTGAGCAGCACCCGGTCGCCTGGCTCGGGCCGCCCGGTCAGCTCCGGGTAGGCCAGCGCGCGGACCGCCGCCCCGCCGGCCGTCACCTCGAGCTCGAGCGCCCCCGCCCACTCCCGCCCGGCCGCCGTCACCACCCCGGCCTGCCACCTGATCACCACCGAAGGCTAGCGCCGAACCCGCGGCAACCGGCCACGCGGGCGCGCGGACGCGGTACCGTCGAACCCGCGGGGCATGGCGGTGCTGAGGGATGGCGCGATGTCGAGGCAGAAGACCGAGCGGCTGCTGAGCCTGGTGGTCTGCCTGCTGTCGGCCCGGCGGTACCTGACCGCCTGGCAGATCCGGGACGCGGTGCCCGGTTACCCGTCGTCGCCCGAGGCGTTCAAGCGGATGTTCGAGCGTGACAAGGACGAGCTGCGCGAGCTCGGCATCCCGCTGGAGACGGGCCCCGCCGGGCCGGAGGAGGAGGTGGGCTACCGGATCCCGCGCCAGGCTTACGAGCTGCCCGAGATCGTGCTCGAGCCGGACGAGGCCGCGGTGCTCGGCCTGGCCGCGCGGGTCTGGCGGCAGGCTGAGCTGGCGGGAGCGGCGGCCGGCGGCCTGATGAAGCTCCGGGCGGCCGGCGTGGAGGCCGAGGAGTCCACCCAGCCCGGCATCGAGCCCCGGCTGCCCGCCGGGGAGGCCGCGTTCGGGCCGTTGTGGCGGGCGGTGCGTGACCGGCGCCCGGTGACGTTCCCCTACCAGGCGCCGGGCCGGCCCGGGCCGCAGGCGCGGAACCTGGAGCCGTGGGGCGTGGTGAACCGCCACGGGCGCTGGTACGTCGTCGGGTTCGACCGGGACCGCGGGCAGGAGCGGGTGTTCCGGCTGAGCCGCATCACCGGGCCGGTCATGTTCATCGGGCCCGCGGGGTCGGTCACCGTGCCGGAGGGCACCGACGTGCGCGAGTCGGTGCGGGCGTGGGACGGCGCGCCGCCGCCGGTGCGCACCGCGGCGCTGCGCGTCCGGCAGGGCGCCGGCTTCGGGCTGCGCCGGCGGGCGGTGTCCGACCGGCCCGACTCCGGGCACCCCGGCTGGGACAGGGTGGACGCGCCGTTCACCGACTGCGGCTGGTACGCCGGCTACATCGCCTCGTTCGGCGCTGACGTGGTCGTGCTCGGCCCGCCGGACCTGCGGGAGGCCGTGATCGGCCGGCTCAAGGGAGCGGCGGGGTGAGCGGCGAGGCGGTCGCCGGCCGGGGGCCGGGCCGGGCGGGCCGGCCCCCGGCCGCGATCGGCCGGCTGCAGCGCCTGCTCGCGCTCGTGCCGTACGTGACCAGCCGGAGCGCAACCGGGCTCGCCGAGACCGCGGCGGCGTTCGGCATCACCGAGGCCGAGCTGGTCGACGACCTGAACCTGCTGTGGTGCGTGGAACTGCGCTCGCCCGACCCGTACTGCCCGATCGACCTGTCCTACGAGGGCGGCGAGATCACGGTCCGGGAGGCCGACCCGGTCGCCCGGCCGCTGCGCCTGGCCCCCGACGAGGCGAGCGCGCTCCTGGTGGCCCTGCGGCTGCTCGCTGACCTGCCCGGGCCGCAGGACCGCTCGGCGCTGCGCCGCGCGATCGCCAAGCTGGAGGCGGCCGCGGGCGAGGCCGCCGCGCCGAGCGCCCAGGTCGCCGTGCACATGGACGGGCGGGCGCCGGCCGACGTGCAGGCCCGCGTCGCCGACGCGCTGCGCCGGCGGCGCCGGGTCCACCTGACGTACTACGTGCCCGGCCGGGACGAGGCGACCGAGCGGGACGCCGACCCGATGCGGCTGCTCGTCGTCGAGGGCCGCTCCTACCTGGAGGCGTGGTGCCGCCGGGCGGAGGCGGTCCGGCTGTTCCGGCTCGACCGGGTGCTCGGCGTGACGGTGCTGGACGTGCCCGCGCAGGTCCCCGAGGGGGCCGAGCCCGTGGACGTGGACTCCGGGCCGCTGTACCGGCCAGCGCCGGGCGATGTGCGGGTGGTGCTCGAGCTGTCCGCCGCGGGACGGTGGGTCAGCGAGTACTATCCGTGCGAGGAGGTCGCTGAGCTCGGCGAGGGGAGGCTCCGGGTGGTGCTGCGCACCCCGGACACCGGCTGGGTCCGCCGGCTCGCGCTGCGGCTCGGCGAGGACGGCCGGGTGGCCGAGCCGGGGTCGCTGGCGCGGGAGGTCGCGCAGGCGGCGGCCGCCGCGCTGGCCCAGTATTCCTGAGCGGGCGCCTGTCGCGCCGCCCAGCCCGCGCGGCTGCGGACGCCCTGCTCGCGGGCGCCGCCGGCTCGGCCAGGGGTGGCCGCGCATGTACAATTCGGTACGGGCAGCACCGGGGCCGCCGATCCGCCGCGGGCAGGCAGGCCGGGCGGGCCGGCGCGGTGATGCTCCCCGACTGAATGGGGACCCAACATGTTCGATCCCAGCGCACCACACATCATCATCCTGCTCATCGTGGTGCTGCTCCTGTTCGGCTCGACACGGCTGCCAGGGGCGGCCCAGGCACTCGGCAAGTCCCTGCACATCTTCCGGCGGTCGGTCAAGGGCCTGGAGGACGAGAAGGACGCCGCGCCGCAGGCGCCGGCCCGGCTGCCGGCGGCCGACCCGGCCCAGGCGCAGATCGCCGAGCTCCAGCGGCAGGTCGCCGAGCTGCAGCGGCAGCCGGCCGGCGGTGCCGCCGGGAACGGCGCCGCCGGGAACGGGATGGCCCAGGCGGGCGCGGCCGAGCCGGCCGGCGACAGCACCTCTTCCTGAGCCCGGGGCCGGTGATGTCGGCTCGCGGGGATGGCATGGCCGGCGGCGCGCCCGGGAGCCCCGCCGGCCGGCGCTTCCGGCTGCGCCGCCGCCTCGCCGACAATCCCGAGGCGCGGATGCCGCTCATGGAGCACATCCGCGAGCTGCGCAGCCGGGTGCTCAAGGCGCTGCTCGCGGTGGCCGCCGGCGCCGTGCTCGGCTGGTACCTGCGCCAGCACATCTTCGCGTTCATCGAGGCGCCCTACTGCCGGCTGCCGCAGCGCATCGTGAACCCGTTCCGGCTGCCCGGGCATCGCTGCGAGCTGTACGCGCCGGGGCTGTTCGACCCCCTGTTCTTCCAGCTCAAGATGGCCATCGCGTTCGGCGCCGTGGTCTCCTCGCCGGTCTGGCTCTACCAGCTGTGGGCGTTCGTCGCGCCGGGGCTGCACGCCAGGGAGCGGCGCTGGGCCTACTTCTTCACCGGGGCTGCCGTGCCGCTGTTCGCGGCCGGGGCGGTGATCGCCTACTTCGCGATGACCAAGGGCCTGCGGTTCCTGCTCGGCCTGACGCCCGGCGGGGTCACCGTGCTGCCCTCGATCGACTCCTACTTCAGCTACGCGCTGGCGATGCTGCTGATCTTCGCCCTCTCGTTCGAGCTGCCGCTGGTCATGGTGCTGCTGAACCTGGCCGGGGTGCTCACGCACCGGCGGTTCGCCAGGTGGCGGCGGATGATCATCTTCCTGGTGTTCGCGTTCGCCGCCGTGGCGACGCCCAGCCCCGACCCGATCAGCATGCTGCTGCTCGCGGTGCCGTGCGTGGTCCTGGTCGAGGCGGCCGAGGTGTTCGCCTGGGCCAACGACCGGCGGCGAGCGCGCCGCGGGACGACCTACCCGGGGCTGTCCGCCGAGGAGGTCAGCGAGTACGGCCTGGACGCCGGCCCGCTGGGCGCCAGGCCCCTGGCCGCCGACGAGGTGGACGCCGGCCGGTAGCAGGCCGCGGCGGCCGGCGCTCGTAGGCTGGGTCGCATGGGGACCGGCGGGCACGAGCTCACGGCGTTCCAGGCCCAGTACGACTTCGCGTTCGATGAGTTCCAGCTCGCCGCCTGCCGGGCCCTGCTGGCCGGGCATGGCGTCCTGCTCGCGGCACCGACCGGCTCGGGCAAGACGGTGGTCGGCGAGTTCGCCGTCCACCTGGCCCTGGCCCGCGGCCGCAAGTGCTTCTACACCACGCCCGTCAAGGCGCTGTCCAACCAGAAGTACGCCGACCTGGCCCGCCGTTACGGCGCCGCCCGGGTCGGCCTGCTGACCGGCGACAACAGCATCAACGGCGAGGCCGATGTGGTGGTGATGACCACCGAGGTCTTGCGGAACATGCTCTACGCCGACTCGCCCACGCTGGCCGGCCTCGGCCACGTCGTGCTCGACGAGGTCCACTACCTGGCCGACGTTGCCCGCGGCCCGGTCTGGGAGGAGGTGATCATCAACCTCCCCGAGTCCGTGGCGCTGACCGCGCTGTCGGCGACGGTGAGCAACGCCGAGGAGCTCGGTGACTGGCTCACCTCGGTGCGAGGCGGCACGGAGGTGATCGTCGAGGAGCACCGCCCGGTGCCGCTGTGGCAGCACATGCTGGTCGGCCGGCGGCTGCTTGACCTGTTCGCCGCCGGCGGCCCGGGCGGCCGGGAGGAGGCGGCGGGGGCGGGCCCCCGGGTCAATCCCGAGCTGGCCCGCATCACCGGGCGCGCGGGAGCGCCGGCTGCCCCCTGGCCCGGGCCCCGGCCAGCCACCAGGCCCGGGCCCCGGCCCGCCCCCCGGTTCGCACTGCCCCGCCGGCCCGAGGTGATCACGACGCTCGACCGGGCCGGGCTGCTGCCCGCGATCACGTTCATCTTCAGCCGGGCCGGCTGCGACGCGGCGGTGCGGCAGTGCCTGGCCGCCGGGCTGGCGCTGACCACGCCCGGCGAGGCCGGCGAGATCGACGCCGTGGTCGCGGAGCGGACCGCGGCGATCCCCCCGGGCGACCTGGCCGTGCTCGGCTTCGACGAATGGCGGTCCGGGCTGCTGCGCGGCATCGCGGCGCACCACGCCGGGCTGCTGCCGGCGTTCAAGGAGACCGTCGAGCAGCTCTTCGCCGCCGGGCTGGTCCGGGCCGTCTTCGCCACCGAGACGCTGGCGGTCGGGGTCAACATGCCCGCGCGGACGGTGGTGATCGAACGGCTGGACAAGTGGAACGGCGAGGTCCACACGAGCCTGACGGCCGCCGAGTACACCCAGCTCACCGGCCGGGCGGGCAGGCGGGGCATCGACGTCGAGGGGCACGCGGTGGTGCTCTGGCAGCCGGGCATCGATCCGCGCGAGGTCGCCGGCCTGGCCGGGGCCAGGACGTACCCGCTCGTCTCCAGCTTCCGGCCGTCCTACAACATGGCGGTCAACCTCGTCGGGCGGGTCGGCCGCGAGCGGGCGGCGCGGCTCCTTGAGTCCTCCTTCGCTCAGTTCCAGGCCGACCGGGCGGTGGCGAGGCTGGCCAGGGAGGCGTCGGGCATCCGGCGCGAGCTGGAGCGGCTGGCGGCCGGCTGCGACCGCGGCGACCTGGCCGAGTACGCGCGGCTGAAGGCCGACCTGAGCCGGCGGGAGAGGCTGGCCTCGCGCTCCCGGACGGCCGCCCTGCGGGCCGCCGCGCGAAGGTCGCTGCTGGCGCTGCGGCGCGGCGACATCATCCGGGTGCCCGCCGGACGGCGGGCCGGCAGCGCGGTGGTGCTCGAGCCCGCTGCGGACGCCGCCACGCCCGTGCTGGTCGTGCTCACCGAGCGGCGGCAGGTCCGCCGGCTGTCGGCGGCTGAGTGCCCCGAGCCGGTGAGCCCGCTGGAGCGGATCACGGTCTCCGGCCGGTTCAATCCCCGGTCCCCCCAGCACCGCAGGGACCTGGCCGCCGCGATGCGCAGCCGGCTTGCCGCCGCAGGAGTGCCGCCGCACGGCCGGCCCGGGCGCGGCGAGAATGACGACGACGCGGCGCGGGCGGCCAGGGCCGCGATCGACGACCTGCGCCGCCGCCTCCGGGCCCACCCCTGCCACCGGTGCCCGGATGCGGCCGAGCATGCCCGGCAGGCCGAGCGGTACCTGCGCCTGGACCGGGAGGCGCAGGCGCTGGAGCGGGCCGTCGCCGGGCGGACCCACGTGATCGCCCGGACCTTCGGCCAGGTCTGCTCCGTCCTCGGCGAGCTCGGCTACCTGGACGGCGACGCGGTGACCCCGGCCGGCCGGGTCCTCGCGGGGCTGTACTGCGAGCTCGACCTGCTGGCCGCCGAGTGCCTGCGCCGCGGCGTCTGGGACGGCCTTGGCCCGGCGGACCTGGCTGCGTGCGCCTCCGCGCTGACCTTCGAGCCGCGGCGCGAGCCAGAGGCGGGCCCGCCGCCGCTGCCCGGCGGCCGGGCCGGCGCGGCGCTGGCCGCGATGGACCGGATCTGGGGCGAGCTCGACGGTGTCGAGCGCGCCCACGGGCTGTCGTTCCTGCGCGAGCCGGACGCCGGCTTCGCCCGGGCCGCGCACGCCTGGGCGTCGGGGCGGCCGCTGGAGCGGGTGCTCGGCGACGACCTGACGCCCGGTGACTTCGTCCGGGCCGTCCGGCAGCTCATCGACCTGCTGGGCCAGGTCGCCGACGCCGCCGGCGACGGCTCGGCGCTGGCGGGCGCGGCCGGGCAGGCCGTGCGCGCGCTGCGGCGCGGGGTGGTGGCCTACTCCTCGGTCGAGTGATGCCGCGCCCGCTGACGGCCCCGCGGGCCGCTCCGGGACCGCAGCGGCCCGGCAGGTGGCCGGGCCGGCCCGGGCAGGTCCTACCCGGCGGCGGTGAAGACGACCGCCACGTTGTGCCCGCCGAATCCGAACGAGTTGTTGAGCACCGCCATCGGCTCGCTGCCCCGCGGGCGCAGTTCGGTCGGCTTCACGGCGATCTCGACGCGCAGGTCGTCCTCGGGATCGTCCAGGTTGATCGTGGGCGGCGCGATGCCGTCGTGCAGCGCGAGGATCGCCGCGACCGACTCGATCGCCCCTGCGCCGCCGAGCAGGTGCCCGGTCATCGACTTGGTGGAGGAGACCACGACGCCGTCCGCGGCGTCGCCGAGCGCGGCGGCGATCGCCCGCGCCTCCACCCCGTCGCCGGCAGGCGTCGACGTCGCATGGGCGTTGACGTGGACGATCTGGCCGGGCGACACCCCGGCGTCGGCCAGCGCCCGGCGCATGGCCAGCGTCGCCCCGGTCCCCTCGGGCTCGGGCTGGGCGATGTGGTACGCGTCGGCCGAGTAGCCCGCGCCCGCCGCCACTGCGTACGCCCGCGCGCCGCGGGCCGCCGCGTGCTGCGCGGACTCCAGAACCAGGGCCGCGGCGCCCTCGCCGAGGACGAAGCCGTCCCTGCCCTTGTCGAAGGGGCGGGAGGCCCGCGCCGGCTCGTCGTTGCGCAGCGACAGTGCCCGCATGGCCGCGAATGCGGCCACGTTCAGCTCGAGGATCGCCGCCTCGGTGCCGCCGGCGACGACCACGTCGGCCCGGCCGGAGCGGATCATCTCGATGCCGTAGCCGATCGCCTCCGCGCCCGAGGCGCACGCGCTGACCGTGGTGTGGACGCCGGCGCGCGCCCCGAGCTCAAGGCCGACCCAGCCGGCCGGCCCGTTCGGCATGAGCATGGGCACGGTGAACGGGGACACCCGCTGCCAGCCCTTCTCCCTGAGCGTGTCGTACGCCGACAGGGTCGAGCCGACCCCGCCGATGCCGGTGGACACGACGACTCCGAGCCGCAGCGGATCCACCTGCGGGGACCCGGCGTCGGCCCACGCCTGCCGGGCTGCGATCAGCGCGAACATCTCGCACCGGTCCAGCCGCCTGGCCTGCACCCGGTCGATCAGCGCGGCCGGGTCGGCCGCGGCCGGGGCGGCGATCCGGCAGGGGAGCCGTTCCGCCCATTCCTGCGTCAGCCGCTGCACGCCGCTGCGGCCGGCGAGCATGGACTGCCAGGTGGCGCCGGCGTCCGCCCCGACCGGCGTGATCGCGCCGAGGCCGGTGACGACCACCCTGGTCCGGTCACTGGGCACTGCTGTGATCTCCTTGGTCGCTGCTGGGGCGCTCGCCATGCGACCGCGCGCGCCCCGGCCGGGGCGGTGCCGCTCGGTGGCCAGGTCAGGCCGAGACCGACGCGCGTCCCACGTAATCGATGACGTCCTGGACGGTCTTGAGGTCCTTGAGCTGCTCGTCCGGGATCTCGACGCCGAACTTGTCCTGCGCCGCGACAGCGATCTCCACCATCGACAGGCTGTCGATGTCGAGGTCGTCCACGAAGGACTTCTCCGGCGTCACCTCGCTCGCGGGCACGCCCGCGATCTCGTCGATGATCTCGCCGAGCCCGGCCAGGATCTCCTCCTGGGTCATGGCCATCGCGTTCCGCCTTTCTGCTGGTCCGGTTCTTCTCGTCCGGTTCTGCTGGCCCGGCCTCGTCCGGCCGGACGCCGGTCAGGGTATCGTGATCACCTGCGCCGCGTAGCACACGCCCGCGCCGAAGCCGATCAGCAGGGCCTTGTCGCCCGATGCCAGCTCGCCGCGCCCGGTCATCCGGGCGAGCGCCAGCGGGATCGACGCCGACGAGGTGTTGCCCGCGGTGACGATGTCGGTGGCGACCTTGGCCTGCGGCGCGCCGAGCCTGCGCGCGAGGGCCTCGATGATCCGCAGGTTCGCCTGGTGCGGCACGAAGGCCGCCAGCTCGCCCGGCTCCACCCCGGCCTCCTCGCACGCCCGGGCCGCCACCGGGTGCAGGGCGGTGGTCGCCCAGCGGAACACCGCCTGGCCATCCTGGACGATGAACGAGTCGCGGTCCTTGATGTAGATCTTGTCGGCCATGCCGCCGTCGCTGCCCCAGACCACCGGGCCGATCCCCGCCTCGCCGGCGCCGGCCGGGCCGACCACCGCTGCCCCGGCCCCGTCAGCGAAGATGATGCACGTCGATCGGTCGGTCCAGTCGACCCACTGGGACAGCTTCTCGGCGCCGATCACGAGCACGTGCCTGGCCGAGCCGGCCCGGACGGCGTCGCTGGCCGCGGCGAGCGCGTAGCAGAATCCCGCGCACGCGGCGTTGAGGTCGTAGGCGCCGGGGGCGGCGATGCCGAGCCGGGTGGCGACCACGGCGGCGGTGTTGGGGATCAGCGTCTCGGGCGTGCACGTCGCCACGATCACCAGGTCGATGTCGCCGGCCGGCAGCCCGCTGGCGGCCAGCGCCTTGCCGGCTGCCGCAACCGCCATGTCGGCCACTGTCTCGTCCGGGGCGGCCAGCCGCCTGCTGGCGATCCCAACCCGGCTGCGGATCCACTCGTCGCTGGTGTCGACCAGGCCGGCCAGATCGTCGTTGGTCACGACCTTCGCCGGCTGGTACTCGCCGAACGCCAGGATCCGCGCGCCGGGCGAGCCATCGTGGATGCGCATGCCGTGGTTCCCTCTCTCGGGCTGGTTACTGCGGGCTGACGGGCTGGAGCCGGGCGTGCTCGGCGACCAGCACCCGGGCCGGGGCGAGGTCGGACGGGTCCTTGATGGCGAGCACCTGGACGCCGGGCAGCGCGCGGCGGGCGATGCCCGCGAGCGTGCCGCCGGGGGGCAGCTCAAGGAACGCGGACGCGCCGGCCTCCCGCATCGCGCGCAGGCACAGGTCCCACCGGACCGGGGCGCTGACCTGGGTGACGATCCGCTCCAGCCAGTCCGCGCCGCTGGTGACGGCGGCGCCGTCCCGGTTGGAGAGCACGGTGATCGCCGGGTCGCGGAGGGTGATCGAGGCGGCGGCGGCGCGCAGCGCGCCGACCGCCGGCGCCATGTGGGCCGTGTGGAACGCCCCGGCGACCCGCAGCGGGCGCAGCCGGGCCCCCGGCGGCGGGCTGGCGGCGAAGGCCGCGAGCTGCTCGGCGGTGCCGGCCGCGACGATCTGGCCGGCGCCGTTCATGTTCGCCGGGGTGAGCCCGCAGGCCTCGATCGCGGCGAGCACGGCTGCCTCGTCCCCGCCGAGCACCGCGGTCATCGACGTGGCCCGCGCCGCGGCTGCCTGCGCCATCGCCCGGCCGCGGGTGCCGACCAGCGCGATGGCCTCCTCCGGGGAGCAGATCCCGGCGATCGCCCCGGCCGCCAGCTCACCGACGCTGTGGCCGGCGGCGATGCCCCGGCCCGGCGGCCGCCAGCCGAACAGCACCCCGGCGGCGGCCACGGCCGAGGCCACCAGCAGCGGCTGGGCGACCGCGGTGTCCCTGATCTCCTCGGCCGAGCCGGCCGTCCCGTACCTGGCCAGGTCGCAGCCGGCCAGGTCGGACCAGGTGCCGATGCGCTCGGCGATCTCGGGCAGCTCCAGCCAGGGCGCGAGGAAGCCAGGGGTCTGGGCGCCCTGCCCGGGCGCGGCGATCACGAGCACCATCCCACCCTGCACTGTAGGACTCCGCCATATGAAGAGAAGATCCGATGAATTTATCTCACGATTTCCTGTCCAGACCCTACAAGCTACGTTCGCTTGTGAGCGAGCCTGCCGTAGGCGAGGGCCAGCCGGATGGCGAAGCCGCCGCGGCCGTCCCCCGGGTTGAACCCGGTCAGGTCGGCTGCCCGGCGGAGCCGGTAGCGGACCGTGTTGGGGTGGACGAACAGCATCCGCGCGGTCGCCTCCAGCGAGTTGCCCTGCTCCAGGTAGGTGGTGACGGTGTCGAGCAGGGCGGCCCCGCCGCGCCGCAGCGGCTCGTAGATCCGCTCGACGAGCCGGGCGCGGGAGTCCTCGTCGCCGTCCAGCGCCCGCTCGGGGAGCAGGTCGCCGGCGAGCACCGGGCGGGGCGCGTCCGGCCAGGCGGCCGCCGACCGGAGCCCGGCCAGGGCGGCGCGGGCGGACTCCCGGGCCGCCTCCAGGCTCTCGGTGGCGTGCCCCACGACGACCGGGCCGGGGCCGAACCTCGAGGCCAGCTGCCTGGCGACCGGCATCGGGTCGCCGCGGCCGCCGAGCACCACCACGAGTCGGTGCCCGTGCACGCCCGCCAGCAGGTCGAACCTGGCCCGGCGGGCGATCATCCGCAGCTCGTCCACCAGGCCCTCCGGCTCGGCGCCGCCCGCGTTCCCGGCGATGACGGTCACCGGGGCAGAGGACCAGTTGAGCGCCGAGGCCCAGGAGGGCAGGTGCTCGTCGGCCTCGCCGCGGACCAGCGAGTCCACGACCAGCGCCTCCAGGCGGGCGTCCCACGCGCCCCGCGCCTCGGCGGACCTGGCGTACACCTGCGCGGTCGCGAAGGCCACCTCGCGGGTGTAGCGGAGCACGGCCTCCCGCAGCTCGGCCTCGCCGCCCGGGGCGGCCAGCTCGTCCACCTGGCTCTCGACCACGTCGACGACGATCCTGACCATCTCCACGGCCTGCTGCAGGCTGACCGCCCGGGCCAGGTCGCGCGGCGCGGTGCCGAAGACCTCCCCGGCGACCGCGGGCCTGGCCCGCTCGGGGTGCTTGACCCAGTCGACGAACGCGGCCACGCCCGCCTGGGCGACCAGGCCGAGCCAGGACCTGTTCTCCGCGGAGAGCGCGCGGAACCACGGCAGCCGCTGGTCCATCGACGTCACCGCTGCCGAGCCGAGCGCGCCCATCGACCGTTCCAGGCGGCTCACGGTGGCGGGCCGGACCCGCCCCCCGGCCCGGCCGCGGGCCGGAGCGGCCCGCGCGGCGTGCGCATTCACCCCATCAGCGTGCCACGCCCCGTGGGCGCGGCGCACCCGGGGCGCGCCAGCGTGCCGGGCCGCTGGCACCGCCTCGATCAGCGACCCGCACGGGTTCGCCCCCGCGGCGCCCTCAGCCCAGGGCCTGGCTGACCGGCAGGTCGAGCCGGTACCTGGCGATCGCCTCGGCGAGGACCTCGTGCTTGAGCTCGCCCAGGCGCGCCAGCTCGGCGAGCGTGGCCAGGGCGATCGACTCGGCGTCCACGTGGAAGAACCGCCGGGCCGCCGGGCGGGTGTCGGAGAAGCCGAACCCGTCGGTGCCCAGCGAGGTGTACGGGCCGGGCACCCACCGGGCGATCTGGTCCGGGACGGCCCGCATCCAGTCGCTGACCGCCACCACCGGCAGCGGCGGGTCGCCGAGCGCGCGCGTCACGTAGGGCACCCGGGCGGCCTCGTCCGGGTGCAGCAGGTTCCACTCCTCGCAGGCGATCGCGTCCCGGCGCAGCTGCGTCCAGGAGGTCGCGGACCACGCCTCGGCGGCCACCCCCCAGTCCCGCGCCAGCAGCCGCTGGGCGTCCAGCGCCCAGCGCAGCGCCACCCCGGAGGCGAGGATCCTGGCCCGGGGGCCGTTCCCGTTCGGGCCCGCGTCCGGGGCCGCGGCGTACCGGTACAGGCCCCGCACGATGCCCTCGCGCAGCGCCGCCGTGCCGCCGGGGAAGTCCCCGGGCTCGGCGGGCTGCAGGTAGGGCTCGTTGTAGACGGTCAGGTAGTAGAAGACGTCCTCCCCGTCGGGATGCTCGGCGGTCGAGCCGTACATCCGGCGCAGGCCGTCCTCCACGATCGCGGCGATCTCGTAGGCCCACGCGGGGTCGTAGGCCATGCAGGCCGGGCTCGCCGAGGCGAGCAGCTGGGAGTGGCCGTCGTTGTGCTGCAGGCCCTCGCCGGTCAGCGTGGTCCGCCCGGCAGTGGCGCCGAGCAGGAAGCCGCGGCCCATCTGGTCGCCGAGCGCCCACATCTGGTCGCCGGTCCGCTGGAACCCGAACATCGAGTAGAAGACGTAGACCGGGATCATGTGCGCGCCGTGGGTGGCGTAGGCGGACCCGGCCGCGATCACCGAGCCCATCGCGCCGGCCTCGCTGATCCCCTCGTGCAGGATCTGGCCCTGCTCGGACTCCTTGTACGACAGCAGCAGGTTGCGGTCCACGGCCTCGTAAGTCTGGCCGTGCGGGGAGTAGATCTTGGCGGTGGGGAACAGCGAGTCCATCCCGAACGTGCGCGCCTCGTCCGGGACCACCGGCACGAAGCGGCCGCCGATCTCGGGGTCCTTCATCAGCTCCTTGAGCAGCCGGACGAAGGCCATCGTGGTCGCGACCGGCTGACGGCCCGAGCCGGCCCGCAGCTCGTCGTAGGGCGAGCTGCCGGGCAGCGCCAGCGGCCTGGCGCGGACGACCCGCCGGGGCAGGTAGCCGCCCAGGGCCTGGCGGCGCTCCCGCATGTAGGCGATCTCGTCGGAGTCCTCGCCCGGGTGGTAGTAGGGCGGCAGGTCCGCCTCCAGCGCCGAGTCGGGGATGTCCAGGTAGAGCCGGTCGCGGAACTCCTTCAGCTCGGCGACCGTGAGCTTCTTCATCTGGTGGGTGGCGTTCCTGGCCTCGAAGTCCGGGCCGAGCGTCCAGCCCTTGATCGTGTGGGCCAGGATCACGGTCGGCTGGCCGACGTGCTCGGTCGCGGCCTTGAACGCCGCGTAGACCTTCCGGTAGTCGTGGCCGCCCCGGGACAGGTTCCTGATCTGCTGGTCGGACAGGTGCGCGACCATCGCCCGGAGCCGGGGATCGCCGCCGAAGAAGTGCTCCCGCGTGTAGGCGCCCGACTCGACGGCGTAGGTCTGGAACTGCCCGTCCGGAGTGGTGTTCATCTTGTTGACCAGGACCCCGTCCACGTCCTGGGCCAGCAGGGGGTCCCAGTCGCGGCCCCAGATCACCTTGATCACGTTCCAGCCGGCGCCGCGGAAGATCGCCTCCAGCTCCTGGATGATCTTGCCGTTGCCGCGGACCGGGCCGTCCAGGCGCTGCAGGTTGCAGTTGATCACGAAGGTGAGGTTGTCGAGCTCCTCGCGGGCGGCCAGGCCGATCGCGCCCAGCGCCTCCGGCTCGTCCATCTCGCCGTCGCCGAGGAACGCCCACACCCGCGACCGGCTGGTGTCCCGGATCTGGCGGGCGAGCAGGTACCGGTTGAACCGGGCCTGGTAGATCGCGTTGATCGCGCCCAGGCCCATGGAGACCGTGGGGAACTCCCAGAAGCCCGGCATCAGCCGCGGGTGCGGGTAGGACGGCAGCCCGCCACCGGGATGGGACATCTCCTGCCGGAACCCGTCAAGCTGCTGCTCCGTCAGGCGGCCCTCCAGGAACGCCCGGGCGTAGATGCCCGGGGCCGCGTGGCCCTGGATGAAGACCTGGTCGCCGGATTCGCCGTGGTCCTTGCCCCGGAAGAAGTGGTTGAACCCGACCTCGTACAGGCTCGCCGCCGAGGCGTAGGTCGCGATGTGGCCGCCGACGCCCATGCCCGGCCGGTTCGCGCGGGAGACCATGACCGCCGCGTTCCACCGGATGTAGGCGCGGATGCGCCGCTCGATGTACTCGTCGCCGGGGAACCACGGTTCCCGCTCCGGCGGGATCGTGTTGATGTAGTCGGTGCTGCGCAGGCCCGGCACGCCGACCTGCTGCTCGCGGGCGCGCTCGAGCAGGCGGAGCATCACGTACCGGGCGCGGGCCCGGCCCCGGGTCCGCACCACGGTGTCGAACGACTCCAGCCACTCCCTCGTCTCGTCCGGGTCGATGTCCGGGAGCTGGTTGGGCAGGCCGTCGCTGATGATCGAGTAGCGCTGGCGTTGCGAGACCACGGGGCAGTTCCTTCACGCGTCGCGGGTGGTGATGGTTCCATCCTCGTACTCCCCGCCGGATGCCGCGTCCACGCCCCCCGCCGGCACGCCCGGCGCAGGCCAGGCGGCCGGGGGCACGATCGGTCCGTGACCTCGGTTAACTGCCTCTGCACGATTTGTGACTTGCGCAGGACGGCTCCCCATAGTGGACTGTCCCAGCAGGAAGTACCGACGCTCGCCCCGGCCGCCGGCCGCGAGCGGGAAGGGGAAGGGGAGGACGTTCGTGAGCGCGACCGCTGGCCAGGCGCAACAGCAGCGTGACCTGGCCGAGCGGCTCGGCGTCAAGCCGGGCCATGTCGTCCAGGAGATCGGCTGGGACGACGACTGCGACGAGCAGGTCCGCCAGTCGGTGGCGGCGGGCGAAGGGGTCGAACTGGTCGGCGAGGACTACGAGGACGTGGTGGACGGCGTGCTGCTGTGGTGGCGCGACGAGGACGGTGACCTCGTCGACGCGCTCGTGGACGCGCTGACGCCGCTCGCCGACGGGGGCTACATCCTGCTCCTCACCCCGAAGGCCGGCCGGCCGGGCCACGTCGAGCCGAGCGAGATCGGGGAGGCGGCGCCGACCGCCGGGCTGTCCCAGACGTCCACGTTCAGCGCGGGCAAGAACTGGTCGGCGACCAGGCTGGTCGCCCCCAAGGCGCGGCGCTGAGCGCGGGCCGGGCTCCCGCGAGGCGCCCGGTCGTGGCAGACTCGTGGTGTCTTCCCGTGCCCGCCGGGGCGGCGCCCGCCTCCCCGGCCCGCACCGCCGTCCAAGGAGCGCGGGGCGGCCGGCGGCGTGCCGGCGCGGCCCCCGGCCCCGTGCGATCACAGGTGAGGTCTTCCCATGGGAGTACAGATCGGTGACCAGGCACCGGACTTCGAGCTGAAGGACCAGCACGGGGCCGCGGTCCGGCTGTCGGACTTCCGCGGCGGCAAGAACGTGGTGCTGGTCTTCTACCCGCTCGCGTTCAGCGGCGTCTGCAGCGGCGAGCTGTGCGCGCTGCGCGACAACTTCCCCGAGGCCGCGCGCGAGGACGTCGAGCTGCTGACCGTGTCGGTCGACTCGACCTTCGTCCACCGGGCCTGGGCGGAGCAGGAGGGCTACACGTTCGGGCTGCTGTCGGACTTCTGGCCGCACGGCGCGGTCGCCCGGGACTACGGCGTGTTCGACGAGGACAAGGGCGTCGCCCTGCGGGGCACCTTCATCATCGACAAGTCCGGCACCGTGCGCTGGAAGGTCGTGCACGCCATCCCCGACGCCCGCGACGTCGCCGAGTACCAGAAGGCGCTCGCTGCGCTGGACTGAGCCGGGCGCGGGACGGCCCGCGCGGCCGAATCGGGTGCATAGCTCAGTGGTAGAGCACTCGCCTTACAAGCGAGGGGTCACTGGTTCGAACCCAGTTGCGCCCACCAGCGAAAACACTTGTCCGCTCACCTTCTTTATCGGGTGGTGAGCGACCAAGTGGGGCTCTTCGAAGTTGACCGGGGTCGTGTTGCCGGTTGGTCACGGGGCGTGGGCGGCGCCTGGGGGGCGCCGCCGACCCGGCGCGCGCCCTCCGGCCCGGTCACCACCCTGCCACGCACCCGGCACCGCACCGCACCCCCGGCAGGCCACCGCACCCGGACGACCGGTGACCACCCACACCGTCACCATGCCGCCCGGCTCCCGCCCCCCGTCAGCCACCCGTAGGCCGCCCACGCCCAACAGCACCAACGCCGTACCCCCGGACACGACCCCCGCGGCCCTCTAGTACTACAGCGACAGGCCGTGATCTTTGATCCGGCGTTTGTAGTGACTGCGGCGAGCGGTGGCCTGGTGGGCGCGGCGCCAGTCTGACCAGCTCTGGTGGTGGCCGGGCTCGCTGGTGGCCTGGGTGG
>Ga0209061_1000724_pt1 | contig 72590 bp, 70 predicted proteins | sample Coa_R1_10_FD_187157 | JGI IMG/M metagenome (GOLD analysis project Ga0209061, IMG submission 187157) | Surface soil microbial communities from Centralia Pennsylvania, which are recovering from an underground coalmine fire - Coalmine... | ecosystem: Environmental > Terrestrial > Soil >... | reverse complement strand
CGTCGAGGTCTAGGCGGGGCAGGCCGAGCGCCTGCGCCGCCGCCGGGTCGGCCGGGCTGGGGTCGGCGTAGCAGACGGCAGCGCCGACGGCGCGCATCAGCCGGGCCACGGTCATCCCGATGTGGCCAAGCCCAACGACGCCCACCGTCCGGGAGTGCAGGCTGTGCACGACGGCCGGGGTCAGCGCCGCCCGCGCCTGCGCGTACCGCCCGGCCCAGATCTCCCGGTCCGCGGCCGCCAGGCGGCGCAGCACGGCCCCGGTGGCGAACAGCACGTACTCGGCGACCTCGGCCGCGTTGGCCGCGGGCACGTTGGCGACCACCACCCCGGGCCGGTGGCCGACCGCGTCGGCGACCCGGTCCACCCCGGCCCCGGTGAACTGCACCAGCCTGAGCCGGGCCGCCCGGTCGAGCCAGGCCCGGTCCAGGCGGGGCCCGACCGAGGGCAGCACCAGCGCCCGCGCGGCGGCGAGCGCGTCGCCGGGGACGGACCCGGGGTCGGCGTAGCAGATCCGCAGGCCCGCCGGGGGGGTCACGCCGACCTCGAGGAAGTCGGACTCCGGGCGCAGGCAGACGACGTCGACGGTCACGGGCGCGGCCCCGGCAGCTCCACCGTGGCCCGCGGCAGGTCAGGCACCGGGAAGAAGCACAGCAGCACCAGGTCGCCGTCGCCGGTGTTGCGGGTGTGGTGCGGCTCGCCCGGGGTCACCACGATGGCGTCGCCGGGTCCCACCGGGTCGGCCCGGCCGCCGGCCACGAAGGTCCCGGTCCCCGCCAGCACGACCATGACCTCCTCGCACTCGTGGCGGTGCGGCCTCCGCGCGGGCGTCTCGCCGCGCTCCGGCGGGATCGTCACCCGCCGCAGCGTCACCTGCCCGTCCCCGGCCGCGCCGGACACCAGTTCCACGGCCGACCGGCCGGGCAACGTCAGGCGGCGCCCGGAGCCTGACGGGATCACCCGGGTCATGCCCGCACCGTCCCGGCGTCACCCGTCCCGGCGTCACCCGTCCCGGCGTCACCCGTCCCGGCGTCACCCGTCCCGGCGCGCCGTGCCAGTTCCCCCCCGGCAGTCGCCCCCGGGCTCCCGGCGGCCGCCGGCTGGATCTCGGCCAGCGCGGCCAGGATCCCCTGCAGCCTGGCGGCGATCTCCGCGCCGAGGTCGGCGACGAAGGCCCGCGCCTCCGCCTCGGTAGCCCCCTGCGGGCTGCCGTACCAGCCGGTCCGCGACATGGCGCGGACGTCGGTGAGCACCGGCTGGAAGCACCGGTCCCGGCGCAGCCGGTCGGCAAGCTCGCCCTGCCGCCGGTCGCCGCCGCCGGCGGCACGGTCCAGGTGCACCAGGTCCGGCCGGCTGGCAAGCACCGACCAGGCCTCGATCGTCCCGCCGTGGGTGAGCCCGCCCGCGGCGGGCCCGTACCGCTGTTCGGCCACGTAGCAGGCCTGGACCACGACCACCTTGAGGCCGAGCCGGCGGTGCAGGTCCTCGGCCGCCAGCGCCAGCGCCGGGATGTTCCCCTCGTGCCAGTTGAGGATCACGAGCTCCCGGCAGCCGTGCGCGGCCAGCGACGACCCGATGTCGGCCACCACGTCCTGCAGCGTCTGCGGCCGCAGCGACACCGTCCCCGGGTACGGCATGTGCATGGGGGTGACCCCCAGCGGGCACAGCGGCAGCACCAGGGCGTCCAGGTGCTCGGCCACGGCCAGCGCGATCGCGGTGGCCGCGAAGAAGTCGGTGCCGGTCGGCAGGTGCGGGCCGTGCTGCTCCACGCTGCCCATCGGCAGCACCGCCCGCGGGCTGCGGGCCAGCGCCGCGGCGATCTCCGGGTCGGTCAGCTCGTCGAAGCGGCGGCCTGGCCCCGCCGCGGTCACGTCCGCCCTCCGCGCCGCCTCATCGCCTCACCCCTCGATCTCGGCCATGACCTCGGCGACCTCGACCGGCCTGGCGTCCCGCAGCGAGCGGGCCGCCGCCTGCAGCACCGCGACGGCGGAGACCGCCTCGGCCAGGCCCACCTCGACCCGCGCCTGGCCGCGGACGGCCAGCGCGAACTCCTCGATCTCCTCCCGCAGGTGGTCGCGCGGGCCGAGCGGCACCTCGTCGGTCGCCAGCCGCCTGCCGTCCGGGTCGGCGCCGGGGTCGGCGATGACCGTCCTTGTCAGCCTGGTGTGCGCGTCGGTGTGCGCCGAGTTGCTCCACCAGCTGAAGTCAAGCTCGTACCGCAGCCTGGCCGCGCTGCCGTACACGTCGATCGTGAACGACCCCGGGGACAGCCAGTTGCAGCCCAGGTAGCCGAGGCAGTCGGCGAACTCGAGCAGGACCCCCACGGCCAGCTCGTTGGCGATCTCGGGGCGGGGGGCCCGGCCGAGCGCGACGGCGCGCCGCGCCGGGCCGAGGAGGTACTGCAGGTTGTCGATCTGGTGGATGCCGAGCTGGGTCAGCGGCCCCCCGGGGCAGGCCACCGGGTCGGCGCGCCAGTCGCCTTCCTTGATCTCGAGGCCGCGCTCGTTCCCGAACACGGCCTCCACCATCGACGGCGCGCCCGCCTCGCCGCTGTCGAGGATTCGCTTCATCTCGCGCAGGCCCGCCAGCCGCCGGGCGCTGTGGCCGCAGGCGAACACGATGCCGCTGCCGAGCACGGCGGCGCGGATCCGCCGGACGTCGGCCAGGCTCACCGCGACCGGCTTCTCGGTGTAGACGTGCTTGCCGGCCGCGGCCGCGGCCTCGATGAGTGGGGCGTGCTGGTCGTTCGGCGCCGTGATAAGGACCGCGTCGACGTCGTCCCGGCCGAGCAGCGTCTCAAGCGAGTCGTCCGCGCCGCAGCCGAACTCGGCGGCGAACGCGCGCCGCCGCTCGGCGTTGCGGGTGTAGGCGCTGCACAGCTCCACCAGCGGGCTGCCCGCGTAGACCCGGGCCAGCACCCGGGCCCACCGCCCCAGGCCCACCGCCGCGACCCGGACCGGGGCCGCCCCCCCGGGCGCGGGCGGCACCCCGGCCTCGGGCGCGGGCGGGCTCACGACGACCCCAGGCTGGCCAGCGCTGCCTCGGCGTAGGAGGGGTCGACGATCTGGCTGTAGCTCGGCAGCCGCGAGATGTCCTTGTACTTGTACAGCACGGCGGCGGTGTAGTTGACCTGGGCGGGGGACAGCCCCGTGCCGTCCGGCCAGGTGCCCGAGGACCTGTTGAAGTTGACCGCGTAGGCCACCGCCGGCTCGTCCTCCTTGGTGACGCTGACCCCCAGCTTGACCAGGGCATCGTTGTTGGCCGGGTTGTTCATCCACCGGTCGGCCATCATCATCGCGGTAAGGAAGCGGACGACCACGGACCGGTGCGCCTTGCCGTAGGCGTCGAGCATGCTCACCCCGCCGTACCACCACTGCGGGCGGTCCTTGTACTCCGACGACAGCACGGTCGTGCCCCGGAGCTGGTGCGTGATCACGTAGGCGTCGTCGGCGTGGAACACCGCCACGTAGATCTTCCCCGCGGTCATGGCGGGGACGAACTCCGACCGGGTCATATCGATCGGCCTGACCTGGCTCAGCGAGACCCCGGCCGGCTGCAGGCACGCCTGCAGCAGCGTGATGGAGAACCCGTCGGTCCCCGTGGAGCCGACCGGCTTGCCGATCAGGTCGCGGGCCGACTCGACGCCCGGCGCGCCGATGCACTGCGTGTCCAGCTTGATGCCGTAGGACCAGATCGCGTGGATGGGGGCGTTCTGCGCCGCCGCCTCGATCGAGTCGGTCCCTGAGCTGAAGCCGAAGTCGATGCTGCCCGCCGTCGTGCCCAGCTCGGTCTGCAGGCCGTTCGGCATGCTGATGAAGTTGACGTGCAGGTGCTCCTTGGCGAAGAACCCCTCCTGCTGGGCGACGTACGGGCCGAGGAAGATCACCTTGGGCGGCGATAGCGCGATCCCGACGTTCACCGTCGCCCACGCGTTGCCGCCCGAGCCTGACCCTCCGGACGACCCGGCTCCAGCCGAGCCGCACGCGGCGACGGCGAGCGCGAACGCGGCGGCTCCTGCCGCCGCCCATCCGGCCCGGCGGGCCCGGCGGGCGGGCCCGTGCCGTCTGGCGGACCTGCGGTCGAGTTCCATGATGACCTCACCTCCGAGCGTCGATGTCGTGGCAACCGCGCCTCGGGCGCGGGAAGCGGCCGGGGCTACCTGGCCCATGGCGCCACCTTCCGCTGGATGAGCGTGATGACCGCCCTGAGCACCACGCCCAGCGTCATGATCACCAGGAGCACGGCGAGGGCCTGGTCGGTGTGGTACGTCTGCGCCGCCGTCTCCAGCAGGTCGCCAAGGCCGCTGAGCTGGGTGAAGATCTCGGCGATGAACATCCCGACCAGGCCCATGGCCACGCCTTGCGCCGCCCCGGCGGTGATGTAGGGCACCGTGCCGGGCAGCAGCACGTGCCGCCAGAAGCTGCGCCGGCTCATCCGCAGCGAGCGGGCGACCTCGACCAGTTCCGCGTCCAGGTTCCGCACGCCGGTCGAGACCGTGACCACGCAGGGGAAGAACACGAACAGCGCGATGATCACCTCCTGGGTGAGCACCCCGAAGCCCATCCAGATGCTCAGCAGCGGAACGATCGCCACCATCGGGGTCGCGTACAGGGCGTACACGTAAAGGCCGACCGCCGCCTCGGCCCTGCGGTACAGGCCGAGGCACATCCCGGCGGCCACGCCGAGGACCACCCCGAGCAGGTAGCCGACCGCGAACGTCCACAGGCTGTAGCCGATCGCCCCGGCCAGGTCGGCCGAGCCGAACAGGTGGCCGAGCGCGGCCAGCACCGTGGTGAGTGGGTCGAAGATCACCCGCACCGAGCGCTCGCCGTAGAACTGCCAGGCGGCCAGCACGACGACCAGCGAGACGACCCGGATGCCGAGGTGGATCCGCCGCTCCCGGCGGGACCGCCGCCGGACCCTGGCAGTGATCTCCCGCTCGATCTCCGCGACGGCCGGCCCGTCCTGGCGGCCGCCGGGCGGCGGGCCCGGGGCCGCGGCGGGGGCTGCCTGGATGGGCTCGTTCACGTCTCACCTGCCCGGTTCATCCGAGCGCGGCGGAGCTGGTCCCAGATCTCGTCCCGCAGCGCCGCGTACCGGGGATGGTGCCGGACCTGGGAGACGGTGCGCGGTTTCTCGATCGGGACCGGGATGTCCCTGGTGATCCGGCCGGGGCGGCCGGACAGGACCACGATGCGGTCGCCGAGGGTGATCGCCTCGTCGATGCTGTGCGTGATGAACACGACGGTCTGGCGCAGCTGCTCGCCCAGCCGCAGCAGGTCTTCCTGGAGGATCTCCCGGGTCTGCGCGTCGACGGCCGCGAACGGCTCGTCCATCAGCAGCACGTCGGGCGCCGCGGCGATCGCCCGGGCCAGGCCCACGCGCTGCTTCATGCCGCCGGACAGCTGCGCCGGGTACTTCCGCTCGTGGCCGACCAGCCCGACCATGGCGATCGCGCGCCTGGCCCGCTGCTCCCGCTCCGCGCGGTCCACGCGGGCCAGCTGCAGCGGCAGGGCCACGTTGTGGTAGACGCTCTTCCACGGGAACAGGCCGAAATGCTGGAACACGACGGCCACCCGCCGGTCCGGGCCGGACACCGGCGAGCCGCCGACGGTGATGCGCCCGTGGTCGATGTCGGCCAGGCCGCCGATCAGCCGCAGCAGCGTCGTCTTGCCGCACCCGGACGGGCCGACCACGCAGACGAACTGGCCCGGCGGGATGCTGATCGTGATGTCCTCGAGCACGATGCCGCCGGAGAACCACTTGTAGATGTGCTCGCACTCGATCGCGCCGCGGACGGGCGACGCCCCCGCCTGCGGCCCGGGTGGTGGCGGCTGGCCAGAGGCCGCCGGGCGGCCGGGATCCCCAGCCGGGCGGCCGGGATCCGCCGCCGGGCCGCGGCGCGCCGTCATCTCCGCGGGCCGCGAGGCGTCCGCCGCCGCGGCGCCGTCCAGCCGGGACCTGTCCGGCATCCACCCTCCCTCCGGGACGGCCAGGCCGCCGCTCGCGCGCTCCCTGGTTCCCGTATCAGGTGTCTGAGGTCTGTCCACTACGGACCGGGACGTTGCCCCGGGATGGTCCGAGACTGTAGCCTGGGCCCGCGAGGCTGTCAACGACCTCGCCATCATCGCGGAGCTGCGGGGTCGCCCGCGGACTCCGCCGGCGGCCGTTGACATGCGGGCCGATGGCACCTACCGTACTGGCCTAGACATACCAGAGGTCTGACCATGGAGTTCCTGTGACCGATACATCCCGGCCGGCCGAGGCCGGCCCGCTGGCCCTGCTCGCCCACCGCGCGGGCGACGACGTGGCGGTGGCGGTCCGCGACACCGAGCCCGGCCAGGTGGCCGGCGCCTACCTGGACAGCGGGGACAGGTTCGGACTGGTCGTCCGGGCCCAGATCCCGCTCGGTCACAAGGTGGCGCTGCGGGACCTGGCCGAGGGGGAGGCCGTCACGGAGTACGGCGTCCCGATCGGCCGCACCCGGCGCGCGATCGGCACCGGGGAACTGGTACACACGCACAACATCAGGAGCGCACGGTGGCACAGCAGCGTCTGACGGGATACCGGCGCCCGGACGGCCGGGTGGGAATCCGCAACCACGTGCTGGTGATGTCGGTGGACGACCTGTCCAACGCCGTGGTGGAGTCGGTGGCGAAGGCGATCCCCGGCGTGCTGGCGCTGCCGCACCCGTACGGGCGGCTGCAGTTCGGCGCCGACCTCGACCTGTTCTTCCGCACCATGATCGGCACCGGCGCCAACCCGAACGTCGCCGCGGCCGTCGTCGTCGGCATCGAGCCCGCCTGGACGGAGCGGCTGGCCGGCGGCATCGCCGAGACCGGCAAGCCGGTGGCCGGGTTCTCCATCGAGCGCCACGGTGACCTGCGCGTGCTGGAGATGGCGGCCCGGCGGGCCGCCGCGATGCTGCAGGACGCCAGCGAGCTGGCCCGCGAGCCGGTCGAGCGCGGCGAGCTGCTGATGAGCATCAAGTGCGGCGAGTCCGACACCACAAGCGGCCTGGGCGCGAACCCCGCCACCGCGCAGGCCGTGGACCGCCACGTCGCCGCCGGGGGGACCGTGATCTTCGGCGAGACCACCGAGCTGACCGGGGGCGAGCACCTGATCGCGGCCCGGTGCGCCACCGAGGAGGTCCGCAAGAAGTTCCAGGCGTTCTTCGACGGCTACCTGGACCTGGTGCAGCGTTCCGGGGCGAACCTGCTCGGCTCCCAGCCCACCCAGGGCAACATCCGCGGCGGTCTGTCCACCATCGAGGAGAAGGCGCTCGGCAACATCGAGAAGACCGGGACGGCCCCGGTCGTCGACGCGCTCGCCCCGGCCGAGCAGCCCACCCGGGCCGGGCTCAACTTTATGGACACCTCCTGCGCCGCGGCCGAGTTCATCACGCTCACCGCCGCCGCCGGGTCGGTCATCCACCTGTTCCCGACCGGCCAGGGCAACGTCGTCGGCCACCCGGTGGTCCCGGTCATCAAGATCTCGGCGAACCCGCTGACCGTCGCCACGATGAGCGAACATATCGATGTGGACGTCAGCGGACTGCTCCAGCTCGAGTACAGCCTCGCCGAGGCGGGGGACCGGCTGGACAGCGTCATTGACCGGACGGTCAACGGCCGTCTCACCTGCGCCGAGGCCCTGGGGCACCGCGAGTTCGCGCTGACCAGGCTGCACCCGAGCGCCTGACGAGGACGGCTCATGGCCGGGGATCTGGCTGCTCCCGCCGGCGCGTCAGGGGACCGCGTGCGCGTCCCCGTCGACTGGCACCGGATGGGGTCCAACGAGCCGCTGTTCCAGCGGGTGGCCGGGCAGATCGAGCACTTCATCACGGGCAACGGGCTCAGGCCCGGCGACCGGCTGCCGGGGGAGCGCGAGCTGTGCGAGGCCCTCGGGGTCAGCCGGGCCTCCGTCCGCGAGGCGCTGCGCTCGCTGCAGGCCAGCGGCATCGTGCTGGTGCGGCACGGCAAGGGCGTGTTCGTCGCCGCGCCCGACGAGGGGCAGCGGGCGCTGCGCCGATTCGCCAGGCTCCGCGAGGTCGGCCTGGAGGAGCTGTTCGCGATGCGGGAGGTGCTCGAGGTCCCGGCGGCGGGCTGGGCCGCGACGTCCGCGACCGACCAGCAGCTGCAGCAGCTCGTGGCCACCTTCGACGAACTCAGGCAGGCGGTGGCCGCCGGCCGCCCTCCGGCGGAGCTGCAGGCGATGGACGCCACGCTGCACCTGCAGATCGCGGAGTTCGCCAGCAACAGGTTCCTGGCCATGACCCAGACGGTCCTGCAGGAGATGCTGAACCGGAGCATGGAGACCACCCTGTCCATCGCCGGGAGGCCGGCCCGGTCGGCCCGCGAGCACGCGGAGATCGTCGAGGCCCTGCTCGCCCGCGACCCCCGGCGGGCCAGGGCCGCCGCCCGCCGCCACATCCACAGTGCCCGCAGGGCAGCGCTGAGGCGGGTAGCCGCCGAGCACAAAGGCGGCGGCCAGGACCAGGCGTAACGACCCGGCTGGCTGCTGCGCGGCGCGGGCCAGGACGCGTTCGGGGGTGATGGGCAGCACGGTGGGGCGAGAGCCGAGCGTGTCGTGGATGGCTCTGGCCACGGCGGCACTCGCCCCACATCATGCGCCGCCAGGTACCGCAGCAGCCGGACCTGGCCGGTGTCGAGGTCGACTTCCAGGTCGCACAGGTGGGTGCCGAAGGTGAAGTCGGGGAATACCCGGTCCGCGCGCAGGTCCCTGACCACCGGCCGCCCCTTGGGCCCGAAGAACGTGCCGAGCGCCTCGATCGGCACGTTGCGGCGGAAGCAGGTGGCGGATGCAAGGTGAGGCTGCCTCTTCCGGTCAGCGCCCCCGCCCCGCCTGGTCGTACCACGGCGAGTTACGAGTCGCGCGGATCTCGGCCGCGAAGCGGAGCCAGCTCTCGGGTGCGGATGCTGGCTGGGCAGAACTGATCATCAGTGTTACGTTCGTACGCATCGGATGTGGCCGCGAGTCATCGGTAGCGATGCCTGATCATGCTTACCTAGCTTGGCGGTGGCGGAAAGGGGGTTGCCATGCAGCCCGGAACACGGCGGATCTTGACCACGCACTCGGGCAGCCTCCCGCGCCCGGCGGGATTCCTGTCGCTCGTGCTGGCCCGGGAGGCGGGCGAGCCAGTGGACGAGGCGCAGTACAACGATGAGGTGCGGGCGGCGGTGCGGGAAACCGTGCAGCGGCAGGCCGACGCGGGCGTCGACGTGCTCAACGACGGCGAGATGAGCAAGCCGAGCTACGCCACCTACGTCAAGGACCGGCTGACCGGCTTCGGCGGCGAGGGCGCGATCGAACAGGTCGCCGCATCGGTGATGGGCCCGGAAGATTTCCCGGACTTCGCCGAGAAGATGGCCCAGACCATGGCGTCGGCGGCGGCGATCAGGTTCACGTCGTGTGATGGGCCGGTTCGGTACGTCGGGCAGGGCGCCGTGCAGGCCGACATCGACAACCTGAAGGCCGCGGCGGAGGGCATCGGGTCGGCGGGGGTGTTCATGACCGCGGCCTCGCCCGGGGTGATCGCGGTGTTCTCGCCGAACCGGTACTACCCCAGCCAGGAGGACTACCTGGGCGCCGTGGCCGAGGCGATGAAGGTGGAATATGAGGCGATCCACCGCGCGGGCCTGGTGCTGCAGCTGGACTGCCCCGACCTGGCCATGACCGCCCCGGGCGCCGGGTCGCTGGAGAATTTCCGCGCGCAGATGGAGCTCAGCGTGGCGGCGCTGAACCACGCGCTGGCGAACATCCCGGCCGAGGCCGCGCGGATCCACATCTGCTGGGGGAATGGCGAGTTCCCGCGGACCCGCGACGTCGAGCTGAAGGACATCATCGACATCGTGCTGAAGGCCAAGCCCGCCGGGCTGATGCTGATGGCATCCAACGCCCGGCATGCCCATGAGTGGAAGGTGTTCCGGGATGTCAAGCTGCCGGACGGCAAGTACGTGATCCCCGGCGTGCTGGATTCCACCACCAACATCGTCGAGCATCCGGAGGTGGTCGCGGACCGGCTGATCCGCTACGCCGAGGTCGTCGGCCGGGACAACGTGATGGCCGGCACAGACTGCGGGTTCGGGACGATTGCCGGGATGGATGTCGTGGTCCCCACCGTCACCTGGGCGAAGTTCCGGTCCCAGGCCGAAGGGGCCAGGATCGCCTCGGAGTACCTCTGGGGCGCGGCGGCCTGACAACGCGCGGGCGCAGCGACCTCCGCCAACCCCAGCACCCAGGCCGGTCTGACGGCCCGCCAGAACGGGCGGCAGGCATAAGCGGCGGAGGCTCGCGCACGGGATTGCCGCGCTGATCCCGGCACCGGTCGGTTCGCGGATGACGCCGTCCGGCGTTCGATGGCAAACGCGCAGCCACGTGGTCGCCGTTGCCTGCCAGCTGATGGTCCCGCTTCGCCAGCCCTCGTAGCGGAAGTCGGTGACCCAGCCGACCGACAGGATCCCGACCAGCGCCGTGACCGCGGCCACGGTCCGCAGCTTGTGCTGCCCGGCACAGGTGAACGAGCCGACCACGACGACCGCGGCGGCCTCGATGAGGAAGATGGGAAGCGTGGTGTACCGGGATCCGGACTCGAAGTTCTCCGCGACCGGGCTCGTCGTCACCCCCGGCTTCAGGATCGCGCCGAACGCGGTGCACAGGAAACCGGTAATCACGGAGGCCACCACGAACACCCGGGCCTGTCCGCGCTGGGTGACCAGGGCCCACCCGAACACGACCGCGAGGATTGCGCCGATGATCAGCGTGGCGCCGTTTCGCCCTGCGAAAGCTTGCAGCCACCAGGCCAGGTGCCAGCCGAGCGCGGGCAGCACCACCTCGTGCCCGTAGAAGGCGAGCACCGGGCCCGGGGAGGTCAGGTGAGCCGCCCGGGATTGGGCGCTGCCCAAGTTACTTACGACGTAGGGAACCTGGATCAGGCAGCCGGCTGCCCAGCCCGCGGTCACCGCGTGCTCGCGCAGCCGGGGCAGCGCGATGACCCGGGCCAGCAGCAACGGCGCGAAGATGATGCTCATCGTGGTGGAAGCGGCCGTGAGGAAGCCGACGGTTGCCGCTGCGGCCATCCCTCCGCGGGTCCGCGGACGCCACAGCACCGCCCAGAACAGCGCGAACAGCAGGTACCAGGGGCTGTTGACGCCGCTGTCGGCGATCTCCAGCTGCGCGACGGGCAGCAGCACCACGGCGAGGGCGAGCATGAGTCGCAGCGCCGCGGAGCGGACATGCCCCGCGCTCGCATGGAAGATGAACAGCGCACATCCGGTCGTGACCAGCGCCCCGCTGACCGCGAAGGCGACCGCCGCGTCGCGCAGCGGCAGATAGACCACGACCTGGGCGATCAGCCGCGGGACAAGCTGAAGGTACCCCGCGTACGGGACCAGCAGGTGCCAGGGATGCTGCAGTGCCTGGACCAGGAAGACGCTGAGATCCTCGGCATAGATGCTGTCCCAGGCCGGGAGCGGGCCCGCGACGCGTACCAGCATCACCAGGATCCCGAGGAGGACCGCGGCGGCCAGGAGGAGGACGGACACGCCGCGCGGCACGCGCGGGGGCGCCGGCTCCGCGGGCTCAGGGAACAGCTCGAGGAGCACCCCGACGGCACGGCGCGCAAGCGGCGGGCGCTGCACACCCGCTTGCTGCCGCGATGGAGCCTGCCCAGCCACCTGGGACAGGTGACGCTCAGGGGTCAGCAACCGAAACGCCTTCCGTCACGTCGGCGCCACAGACGTGCACGAACCCTATCACTGACTCGGGCGGGCAGTTGGGCGCTAGACGGTGAAGCGGCTGGTCAGCGGCGACCGGGCAAGTGCCTCGGCGGCGTGCCGGTAGCCAAGCTCGATCAGCGCGGCCCCGGCCTTGAAGTCCAGCGCGCCGATGGCCGGGAGCGGCGGGCGCAGCAGCAGGTCGACCTGGTCGTCGGCCAGCGCGGCGCGCTGGCGGCGGACGCCGGACAACGCGGTGGACCGGCTCAATATGTCGATGAGGCCCGGCACCGGCCGAGGCGGCGCTAGCGGGTTGAGCCGATGCCTGAGCACCCGCCAGCCGGAAAGGCCAAGGTCGAAGGGCGCGGCCGTCACCAGCTCCACCTCCGGGAACAGGTCGACGGCGACGACGGACCCGCTGCCGATCCGGCCCCGCATCACCTCGACGGGCACGTTGTCCAGGACCGCGCCGTCGACGAGCAGGTCTCCGTCGGCATAGGCGGGGGGAGCAGCCCGGGAAGCGACAGGCTGGCCCGCACGGCGAGCCACAGCGCGCCCCGCTCGTGCACGACCTCATCGGCGCGGGTCAGGTTCGCCGAGACGCAGAAGTAGCGCCGCGGCAGGTCCTCGATCGGAGCCGCACGCCGGCCTCCTCCGGCGCTCGCAGCGCGCCGAGATGAGCGAATCCTCTGGGGCCGCCGCCGCCGAGCACGACCCCGCAGGCGTTGGCCCCAGGCATGGCGGGCAGAGTTTCCGCAGTTCAGATAGATGCCTGAGTTCTGCGAATTGGCCGCCGAGCCGGGAGGCGTGGCCTGCTTATCGCTCAGGTGCACCTCGGCCCGTTCGGTATAGAACCTTGAGGCCGAACGGGCCGGCCCGGTGTTACTGTCGCGGAAGAGCAGGGAGGGTCGCATGGACAGGCTGCCGATCGTGTACGTGCGAGGGTACGCGGGGCCGACCGCCGGAATCGATGTCGCGGTAGACGATCCGTTCTACGGATTCAACGCCGGGGCCACTCATGTCCGGATCGGCGGCGACGGCGATCCGATGTTCTATCAATTCGAGGGGCCGCTGCTGCGCCTGATGACCGATGAGGGTTATCGGTTGCTGGTGCACGGTGACCAGCACCGGTACCTGCTCGACTCCGGTGACCGGAGCGTGCCCGCGGCGTCGTTGTGGATTTACCGCTTTTACGACCAGGCCGCTACCACCTTCATGCCGCCGCCGCACGAGAATGTGGTCGAGCGCCTCTTCAGGCGGGTCCATCAGCAGGTCACGGCCGACGGATTCGACATCGAGTCGGCAGCGGCCGGGCTGTATGACCTGATCATGCTCATCCGCCAGAAGACCGGGGCGCCCAGGGTATACCTGGTGGCCCACTCCATGGGCGGCCTGGTCGCGCGCTGCATGATGCAGAAGATCTGCTTTCTGCCGGACGCCGCCGGCCGGAGCCGGGAACCGGCCAGGAACCTGGTGGCGAGGTTTTTCACCTACGGCACCCCGCACGGCGGGATCGCGTTCAAGTACGACGCGCTGGACTGGGTGGAACAGGCGTTCGGCCCCGCCGGATCCGACATCTTCGCCCCGCAGAAAATGTATGGCTATCTCGATCCGAAGGCGACGTTCGGCGACCTTCCGCCCGCCGGGTCGAGATGGGACCCGCAGCAGCTGCCCGAAAGCGTCTTCTCCGCCGACGACGTCTTCTGCCTGATAGGCACCGATCCGAAGGATTACGGGCTGCCGCGGGTGGCTGTCGGGCCGAAAAGCGACGGCCTGGTGTTCATCGAGCACGCCTACGTCCGCAAGGCACACCGCGCCTTCGTCTACAGATCCCATTCCGGGACATATGGCGAGGTCAACTCGGAGGAGGGATACCAGAACCTGCGCCGGTTCTTGTTCGGCCGCTGGGGGGTGCGCGTCGACCTGGAGCACCTGCCGCCCTACCCCGGCCCGGGGGAACCGCCATGGCCGGTGTGGCAGGCAGATCTGCGGCTGACGATCCGGGGGCTGCCGATCGTGCTGACCGAGCAGCTGGCCGCGCATTGGTGCCCAATCCAGCTCAACGACGAGATCCAGCGGCTGGGTGACACCACCGACCGCGTGGTGCCACTGGTCGGTACCTTCCTGCTGGACGCGGGCCGTCCCGCTGCCGCTCAGCCAGGCCGCGATGCCGCTCAGCCGCCGCATGGCGGGCGGATGCGGTACACCCTCACCTTGCGGGTGTTCAAGCTCGACCAGCAGGGCGGGACCTTCCGGTTCGCCGATCACCTCGAACAGGTCCCCGACTGGGGTGACTCGCTGATCGTGGACGTCGGCCCGCCCGAGGACGGGACGGGGCTGGCGGCCTGGGCGGCGTGGAACTCCGCGGTACACGGTGCCAACGACCAGTTTGACCCGATCACCGAGGGCCTGCCCGCAGGCCAGCGAGATCCCCTGCAGCTTGCCCGCGAAGGGGCCGGTTACGTCGGCCGCATCCCGCTGCCCGACGCCGCCCGCGCCCTTCCGGTTCTCGGCCAAGCCGCAGCCCTCAGGATCAGCGTGACCGACCGGACCGCGGCTCAGGGCCCGCCGACCCCGGGCCCGGCGTAGCGGACCTCGGCCTTCCCCACGGGGCCGACTCAGGCCGTGGCGAGGCGGCGACGGCTCAGGCCATGGTGAGGCCGCCGCTGACGCTGACGGTCTGGCCGGTGACGAACGACGCCTCGTCCGAGGCGAGGAACGCGACGACGTTGGCGACGTCGGCCGGCTGGCCGAGCCGCCGGAACGGGATCGCCTTGATGAGGGCCTGCCGCAGGTCCGGTCCCGCGAACGACGCGAACAGCGGGGTGTCGGTAGGGCCGGGACAGACGCAATTGACCCTGACCTGGTGGCGCGCCATCTCTCTCGCGAGCGACTTGGTGAAGGCGATGACCCCGCCCTTGGCCGCGGAGTAGACGGCCTCGCCGGAGGAGCCGACCCGGCCGGCGTCCGAGCCCAGGTTCACCACCGCTCCGCCGCCGCGGGCCGCCATGATCGGCAGGACCGCCTTGCAGGCATGCAGCACGCCGTACAGGTTGACGGCGATCGCGCGGTCCCAGTCGGCCGGGTCGGAGTCGAGGAACGGGCTGGCCTTGTCCCAGCCGGCGTTGTTGACGAGGACGTCGATGCGGCCGAACTGCCGTGCCACCCGGTCGGCCATCGCCTGCACGCTTCGCCGGTCGGTGACGTCGGCCCGGATCGAGACGGCGCCCGGCAGCCCGGCCGCGGTCTCCTTGGCGCTCGCCTCGTCCAGGTCGGTGACGACGACGGCCGCCCCCTCCGCCGCGAGCTTCCCGGCGACCGCCTTGCCGATGCCCCGGCCGGCGCCGGTCACGATCGCGATCTTGTCGTCGAGCCTTCCCATCCGGGTTCCCCTCGCGTCGGTGCCGCGGCCCGCGCCTCGAGCCGGTTGCCGCGCTCGCAGGCTGTCACACCGAATCTACAGTCACAGGCTGCGGCGTTCGTGGCCTGCCGGGCGGTCAGCGACGGCCGACGCCGATCCGCGCAGATCCCGCGACACCGGCTGCCCTTCACGATCGCGGGAGCAAGATCCGCTTGACGGACCCGTCCTGTGGGTTATCTGAATCGGCCCAGCCATCACTGGTTCTCGGCTTGCTGTTCCGGCGGTGCCGGGAGCCGGGCATTCGCTCGCGGTCGGGCACTGCGGTATTCCCGCCAGCCGCCGTAGCTGGAGATGTCGGCGGCCGACTCGGGCATGTCCTGGGCTGTCCAGAGGATTCCCAGGGTGCGGCTGCCGTCCTCGAGCTCGACCACGCCGAGGCCGAGGCCCGCCGGCTCATGCTCAAGGACACGCTGAAGCTGCGCGAGGTCAAGTTCGTAAAGCTCGCCGCTGACGGCTGCCGCCGGGCCGGTCCCGGCGGGGATCATCGCCGGGTGGAGGCCGCCGACCGACAGCAGCCGGTACCGCGGGGCGGTACGGGCCGGTCCGATGAACCGCGTCCCGGCGAGGTTGCCGTGCAGGGGTTCGCCGCGCATCAGCGTTCCGTTGACGAACAGGCTGACCCGGGCCGGGCTGCGCCCGCTCCGGCGGTCGTCACGCCCGGCCGATGATGGGCTGTCCATGGTGTCCAGCATGCCGCAAAAGCTCCGGCACGCCCGCGGATTGGATCCAGAACCGGGTATCGTCAGGGTGTGTTGATCGACGCGCACCAGCACCTGGGGGACTGCCGCATCTTCGACGCGGAGGTGGCGGAGGATGCCGTGCTGGACGCCGTAGAGCGGCACGGCCTGGACCGGGCGCTGGTGATGCCGTTCCCTGGCGCTCGGGACCCGGCCGCGGTGCATGACCGGATTGCCGCCATGACGCGGGCGAGCGGGGGGCGGGTCCGCGGCATCGTCAACCTCAGCCCGCACCGGGACCAGGCGGCGTACGCGGCGGAGGCGGAGCGCTGCGTGTCGGGGCTGGGTTTCGTGGCGCTGAAGCTGCACACGCTCGGGCATGCGGTGGAGCCGTCGTCAGCGGACGGGCGGATGGTGTTTGCGGAAGCGGCCAGGCTGGGCGTCCCGGTGATAGTGCACACCGGTGTCGGGCAGCCGTTTGCCAGCCCGAGCCATGTGCTGCCGCTGGCCCGGGAATGGCCGGACCTTCCGGTCGTGCTGGCGCATGCGGGCATGGGGGTGGCGGCCCGGGAAGCCGGGCTGGTCGCGCAGCTGTGCCCGAACGTCTACCTGGAGACCTCCTGGTGCGGCGTCCTGGACACCGCGATGCTCGCGGAGCTGGCGGGCCCGGCCCGCCTCATGCTGGGCTCGGACGGCGCGGCGAACCTGGGCGTGGAACTCGCCAAGTACCGCGCCCTGGGGCTCAGCCCTGCCGAGCTGGACGACTGCCTGGGCGGCACGGCGGCGAGGGTGTTTCGGCTGTGATCGTCCGCGCGCGGGTGCTGATCACGGAGCCGGGTCGACCACCCCGGCGTGACGCTGCGGTTGAGTTCCGCGACGGCCGGGTGGCGAGCCTGCGGGACGCGGCGCCCGGTGACCGCGGGCCGGTCTATGACGTGGTCCTGCCCGGGCTGATCGACGCGCATTCCCACGCTCGCGCGGTGCCGCTGTCCGCTCACGGCATCGGCTCCGGTCCGCTGGAACGGTTCCTGATCGAGGCGCGGGAACTGACCCCGCTTCCTGCCGGGGACGAGGCGCTGGCCGCGGCCGATGCCGCGCTGGCCGCCGGGATCACCTCGGTACAGGTGCTGTGCCACGATTTCGGGGACGCCGCCGCCTACGCTCAGCGGGCCCGGGCGGTCGCCGCCGGGTACGCGGCGGCCGGGATCCGGGCCTTCATCTGCCTCGGCCTGACCGACCAGGATGAGTACGCGCCGCCCGGGGGCGGTCAGCACGCGGACAAGCAGGACATGTTGGTGCCGAGCCGGGGGGTGAGCGCCGCGGGTTTCCCCGGCCTGGCCGCTTCGCTGCTCGGCCGGTACGGATCGGCGAGCGTTGACGCGGTAGGGCCAGTCGCCCCGCAATGGTGCAGCGACAGGGCGCTGCGGGCCATCGCGGCCGTGCCTGGCCCCCGGCGGGTGCATGCGCACCTGCTGGAAGGCGCGAGGCAGCGGCTCGCGCCCGATCCCGTCGGCCGCCTTGAGCGGGCTGGGTTGCTCTCGGCGAGCAGCTCGTTCGCGCACGGGGTGTGGCTGGACGATACCCAGGTAGGGCGGCTCGCCCGGGCACGCTGCACGGTCGTGCACTGCCCGGGATCCAATACGCGGCTGGGCGTGGGCACCTGCCCGGTGCGCCGCCTGCTCGGCGCAGGGGTCGGCGTGGCGCTCGGCCTGGACTCCAACGGCGCAGCCGGCGAGCCGGACATGTTCGCGGAGATGCGGGCCGCGCTGCGGGCCGCGGCTGCCGCAGGTTCGGCGCTTGGCGCTGCCGAGGTGCTGGCGATGGCCACCGTGGGCGGGGCCCGGGCACTGGGCCGCTCCGACCTCGGCACGTTGCGGCAGGGAGCCGCGGCGGACGCGGTGGCGCTGAACCTCCCCGGAGCGACCCGGGCCGCCGACCCGATCGCGCACGTGGTCGAGCGCGCGGGCCGGGAGTCGGTCGCCGCGGTGTGGGTCGCCGGGCGTCCGGCCAGGCGCAGCCGCCAGGCGGATGCGGCGCGGGCCAGGATCGTGAGCTTGCTGCAACGGGACGCCGCGGCGCGGGCGGCCCGCCTCGGTGCGGCCGCCGCCGCGTGGCAGGCTGCCGAACGAGCCTGGCAGGCAGCGGAACGGCGCGGCCCGCTGTCGGCAACGCCGTCGGCGGGTCCGCGGTGAGCCGCGGCGGTGAGGGCGAGGAGCCCTCGGTGGCGGAACGGCTCGCCGGCGAGATCGCGGACGCGATCATGGTGGGCGAGTACCCTCTGGGTAGCTGGCTGCGCCAGGAGCATCTGGCCGAGCGGTTCGGGGTGAGCCGGCAGCCGGTCCGGGAGGCGCTGCGCCGCCTGGAGGTCATCGGGATGATCGAGGCCCGGCCCCGCCGTGGGCTTCGGGTCAAGGGCCCGGAGCCCGGGTACATCCGGGACGGCTACCTGATTCGCGCTGAGCTGGAAGGGCTCGCGGCCCGGCTGGCCGCGGCCCGCCGCGTGCCCGGGCAGACCGACGGGCTGCGCAAGGAGTGGGAGGCGTTCCGGGACAGCCTCACCGAGGCGTTCACCCGCGGCGCGCATCAGGATGCCCGGGCCGCCTGGGTACGCCACCACAACCGGTTCCATGAGCTGATCCACGAGGCCGCCGGGGTGGGCCGGCTAGCCCAGCTCATCGCCGCGCTCAACCTGACCCTGCCGCGCAACCTGGGCATCGAGGCGTTGAGGGCCGTCGGCGCGCTGGAGGAGAACCTGCGCCAGCACGAAGTCATCCTCAGCGCGCTGGAGCTTGGCTCCGCCAAGGTAGCCGAGGAGGCGATGAAAGAGCATGTGCGCCGCAGCGGAGAGCTTATCGCCGACTGGTTCGCCAGCCAGCAGCAGGCGCTCACCGCACGCTGACAAGCGGCTGGCGGGCCAGGCGTGCAAGCACTCGCTGCGTGGCCTCCAGTTCCGCGATCGTGACGTGCTCGTCGGCGGCGTGGGCCTGGGACGGGTGCCCCGGCCCCCATACGGCGCAGGACCGGCTGCCGGTGAGCGCGGCCACCATCGACGCGTCAGTGTAGGCCTCGCTGCCATCCTCCCCGCCCTGCTCAAGCGGCCTGCCAAGCTCGGCGCGGAAGGCCTGCCGCAGACCCTGGATCAGCGGGCTCGCCTGGTCGGCGACGACGGGCGGCCGGGCCGCGCCGAGGCAGCGCAGCTCGAACGAGCTGCCCGGGAAGCCCGCGCACACCGCTGCGGCGACCTGCCCGGCGAGCCGTTCCGCATCCTCGGGGAGCAGCGGCGGGACGACCCGTGCGTCCAGCGTCAGCGTGCAGGACGGCGGCACGACGTTGACCGCGACCCCGCCGCGCAGCCCGGTGCAGGTGATCCGCGGTGGCCCGAGAAGCTCGTGCTCGGCGGCCAGGCCGGGGAAGCGCCGCTTCAGCTCTATGGCGATCAGCGCCGCGATGTGGTTCGCGTCGATGCCGTCCCGGTGCGCACGGCCGCCGTGCGCCATCCGGCCGCGGACTTCCAGCTCCAGCCAGCGCAACCCCACCTGGGCGACCCGCAGCCGCAGCCCGGTGGGCTCCAGCGCCAGCACCTGGTCTCCCGCGCCGACCACGTCGGCGCCGACCAGGGTCCGGATGCCGCTCATCTCCGGGCCTTCCTCGTCCGCGGTCGCGCACAGCACCACATCACCTGGGGGCGGCGGGCCGAGGGCGAGAGATTCCAGGACCGCGATCGCCGCCGCCAGCCCCGCCTTCATGTCCGCGGCGCCGCGCCCCCAGACCGCGCCATCGCGGATCTCGCCGCCGAGCGGGCTGGCGGCCCAGCCCACCCCCACCGGCACGGTGTCCATGTGCGCCAGCAGCACCAGGCGGGACGCCCGGCCAGTGCCCGGGACCGCGGCAACCAGGTTCGGCCGCCCGTCCGGGGTGTCATGACGGCGGGCACTGATCCCGGCCCTGGCCAGGCGGCCCTGCACCCAGGCCGCGCATCGGTGCTCCAGCGGCCCGGGGTTCTGCGAATCGATCCGGACCAGCGTCACGAGGTCATCCAGCGCGCTCACCGCAGCCAGCCTCCTTCACCAGACATAAACGGTCAGGTCAGCCACAGCCCGGCGGTGACGTCGACCGTGGCCCCCGTGACCGCCGAGGCGTGCTGCGACGCCAGCCAGACCACCACGTCAGCGACCTCTTCCGGGCGCACCAGGCGGCGCAGCGCGGCGGCGCAAGCAGCCGCTCCCAGCTCGGCATCGGCGTTGGTGCCGCGCCGTGCGGCCTGGGCGCCGGCAACGCGGGTCAGCATCGGGCTGGCCACGTTGCCCGGGCAGACCGCGTTAACGCGAATGCCATGCGGCCCGGCTTCGGCGGCAAACGATTCGGTCACGCCGAGCAGCCCGAACTTGGATGCACAGTAGGCGGCGGCGCCGGCTTCTCCCCGCCGCCCGGCCACCGAGGACAGGAAGCACAACGACCCCCCCTTCCCGGCGGCGGTCATAACCTGGCCAAACGCGTGTGCGACGTGCAGCGCGCCGTCCAGGTTGACCGCTATCGCCCGCCGGTAGCCGTTCCAGTCGAATTCCAGCACCTCGGACGTCGGTGCCACCCCGGCCGCGTAGCAGACCGACGACACTCCGTCGGCGGCAGCCGCAGCGGCGGCCGCCTTGACTGCGCTGAGATCCGTGACGTCCATCGCAGCCGCCTGATGCCCCTGGCCGGGCAGCGCGGTCACCGCGGAGCGCGCGGCAGCCTCGTCGGCATCCAGCGCCAGCACTACCGCCCCGGCGGCGGCATAGCCGCGGCAGATCGCGGCGCCGATCGTCCCGCCAGCGCCGACCACCACGGCACGGTGGCCGGTTTCCAGGATGATGCTCACCGCAGCAGCCCGCGCGCGGCATCTGCCACCGATGCCGCCGACGGCAGCACCGCTTCCTCGAGGGTGCGGGCCGCGGGAACCGGGACATCAGGCAGCGCGTGCCGGGCAAATGCCGTCACGCCGCCGGGCCCGAGCCGTTCGAGCACCCGGGCGATCAGCTCACCGGAAAGCCCGAAGCTGCGGTAGTCCTCGTCCACGACGAGCAGCCGCCGGGTGCGCGCCGCCGATGCCGCCACGGTTGCGGCGTCCAGCGGGACCACGCTGCGCAGGTCGATGACCTCGGCGGTAACCCCGTCGCCGGCCAGCACCTCGGCCGCCTCCAGCGCGTGGGTGACCGACAATCCCAGGGTGGCGATCGTGACGTCCTCGCCGGGGCGCACCACCGCGGCGGCACCCAGCGGCTCGGTGTAGCGGTGTTCCGGGACCTGAGCGCCGTGCCGGAAGTCGCGGGCCCAGCGGGTCAGCAGCTGCTTGTGCTCGATGAACACCACCGGGTCCGGGCAGGCGATGCTGGCCGCCATCAGCCCCTTGTAGTCATGAGGGCAGGAGGGCACCACCACCCGTAGGCCCGGCAGGTGGCCGAACAGGCCCCACAGGCACTGGGAGTGCTGAGCGGCGGACCCGAGGATGCCGGCTGCGGTCTTGAACACGATCGGCATCGCCGCGTTGCCGCCGGACATGTACCGGTTCTTGGCGGCGGCGTTGTACACCTGCTCCAGGCACACGCCGATGAAGTCGGCAAACATGATCTCCACCACCGGCCGGTAGCCGTCCAGGGCCAGGCCCACCGCCATCCCGGTGAAGGACATCTCGGCGATCGGGGTGTCGCGGACCCGCCACGGCCCGAACCGTTTCTGCAGGCCGCGGGTGGCGCCGAAAACGCCGCCCATCCTCCCCACGTCCTCGCCGAGCACCACGACACGCTCATCGGCTTCCATCTCGTGCTCGATAGCCTCGGCAATGAACGCAGACACCGGGCGGTTCCGCAACTGCAGGCCGGTCACCGGCGCCCGGCCCGGGCCGTGCTCGCGGCATGCGGACCCAGCCGCCGCGTGCGCTGGCTCGGCGGCTGCCTCCCCGGGCCGCTCCGCGCCCGCCGCGGCCTCGGCGAATACGTGCCGCAGCGCTCCGGCGGGGTCCGGGGCGGGGTCGGAGCGGATCTCGGCGAGCAGTGCCTGCATTTCGGCCGTCGCCGCCTGCTCGATCCGGTCCAGCTCGCTGTCTGGCATGCCGGAGGCGGCGAGCGCATGCCGGGCGATCAGCAGCGGGTCACGGCTGCTGAAATCGTGAGCCGGGTCCCGGTAGGCCTGAACGTCACCCTCGTAGTGGCCGCGGAACCGGGCGCAGGTGGCCTCCAGGACTGCGGGCTCCCGGGTCCGCCGGGCGGAACTGACCAACTCACCGAAGGTCCGGCTCACCGCCTCGGCATCGGTGCCATCCACGGTAACCCCGACGATGCCATAGCCGGCGGCGCGCTGGGCGAGCGTACCCGGCGGGTTCACCGCCGACGGTTCGACGCTGATCGCCAGTCCGTTGTTTTCGATCACCACGATCAGCGGCAGCCCCCAGGCCGAGGCCATCGTCGCGCACTCGTGGAACGTGCCGTGGTTGGCGCCGCCGTCCCCGGTGACCGCCACCGCGACGTCGTCGCGGCCGGCCAGCCGGGCAGAGTAGGCGTGCCCGAGCGCCACTGGCAGTGAGGCGCCGACGATCCCGCTGGCGGAGAAGCGGTGACGGCGGTCGAACGGGTGCATGTGCCCGCCGTAGCCGCCGCACAGACCGGTGCGCCGCTCGAAGATCTCGGCAAGCAGCGCGCGCGGGTCCACGCCCTTGATCAGCGCATGCGCGTGGTTGCGGTGCGTCGACACCAGCGCGTCGGTGTCGCGCAGCCAGCCCGCCATGCCCGCGGCGATCGCCTCCTGGCCGATTGCGGTGTGCAGTTCGCCGTGGACCTCACCGCTGCGCACGCCCTCCAGGCACGCCTGTTCGAACGCGCGGATCCTGGCCATCCAGGCGAACCGGTCAAGCGGGGTGAGCCCGTTCATCGGCCACCTCCTCAAGCTCCAGTACGCTGCCACCCGGCACGCGCAGGTAAACGGCCCGGCCGTCCGGGTAGCCGACGACCTCCCCGACCTTGGTCGCACCGTGTCGTTCCGCTGCCGCGATCGCTTCGTCCAGGCTGGCGACGCCGAGGCACACGTGCGCGTGGCCCGGGCGGACCGGCGCGTGATCCTCCCGGCCCGCAGGAACGTTGCCGAACGCGATCAGCTCCAGCACGACCTCGCAATCGCCGATGGCGAGCTGGGCCAGGTCGCAGGTGAGCCCTGGCAGCCCAGTGGTGCGGGCGATCAGATCGCTCATCCCGCGCTCAAGCAGCAGCACCCGGGCGCCGAAAACCACCCGGTAGAAGCCGATGGCCTGGTCCAGGTCGGCGACCGGGAGAGAGGCGTGCAGCAGCCGCGGCTCAGAGCAGCCGTGGTCCCGTGCGGGCCGCCCGGCGGCGCGCCGCTGCGCCGCTGCGCCCATGTCACCGGCCATGGCGGGCCTCCTCGCCGGTGACCAGCCGGGCGATCATGCCGGTGAGCGCGAATACCGCCAACGCCAGGGCCGCAGCCACGAGCACCCCCGCCCACATCAGCCCGACGTCGAACTGCACCCCGGCCTGCAAGATCAGGTATCCCAGGCCTGTGCCGGTGGTGACCCATTCGGCCACCATGGCGGCCAGGATGCACGTGGCCGCGCCGACCTGCAGGCCGGAAAACACGTACGGCAGCGCGGTCGGCAGCCTGACCCGCCACAGCACCTCCAGCCGCGAGGCATCGGCGACGGCCATCAGCTCCAGTGCCTCCGGCGGCACCGAGCGCAACCCGAGCACCGCATTGACCATCGTCGGGAAGAAGATGATGATGCCGGCCACCACCACGATCGTGATCGTGCCGGTGCCCAGCAGCAAGGTGAGCAGGGGGGCGATCGCGATGATCGGCAGCGTCCGCACCACCAGCGCGAACGGCACCAGCACCCGGGCCGCCACCCCCGAGGAGGCCACCAGCATGGCGGCGACAACCGCGGCGGCGCTGCCGAGCAGGAACCCGCCGAGCGCTCCGCCGAGAGTGCTCACCGCGGCCTTGGCCAGCTCCGCCTTCGCTGCCCATCCTTCCCGCAGCACCTGCAGCGGCGCGGGCATCTGCTGGTCCGGTACCCGGGCAGCGTACTTGACCGCGACCCAGGCGGCGATTAGCACGATGAGCAGGATCAGCCCGGGTAGCGCTGAGCGCGACCGCCGTGGCAGCCGGGACCGCACGGTCTCCGCCCGGACCCCGGTGGCGGTCATCACTGTCGGCCCCCGGCGCCCGTCCGCTGCTGTGAGGCGTGCCAGGGGAACAGCCAGCGGCCCGCCATGGTGAACACCAGCCACGCGACGAGCGAGAGCAAGCTGGCCACGGCCAGGCTGGCGTAAAGCTCTGGAACGTCGTCGTTTTGCATGCTGTTGAGAAGCTGGATGCCCAGCCCGCTGTTGGCCCCCACCCATTCGGCGAGCATCGCGCCGAGGATCGCCGCTGGGGCGGCGATGGTGAACGCGGCGAACAGCACTGGCAGCGCGTACGGCAGCTCAACCCGCCGGAACGCCTGCCATGACGAGGCGCCACCAGCGCGCATGAGCTCCAGCGCGTTCGGGTTAGTACTGCGCAGCGCCTGCGTCAGGTTGATCAGCACGGGAAAGAACGCGGCGAGCGCGGCGATGATCACCTTGGTGGTCAGCCCGGATCCGGTCCATAGCACCAGGGCCGGCGCGAGCGCAATCAGCGGCAGCGAGTATACGCCGATCGCCAGGCGCTGCAGGCTGGCAGCCAGCGGCCGGTACCACTCGCCGGCCAGGGCGATGACCACCGCCAGGACCACTGCCGCCGCGAACCCAAGCGCCGCTTCTTCGACGGTCGTCCCGGCATTCGAGGCGAAGGCTCCTCGCAGCTGCCACAGCGTGACGGCAACCTGCGCGGGGGTGGGCCAGAGCGTTCCCGGACGCTGCTGGGTCACCGCGATCAGCCACCAGATCCCCAGCAGCGCCAGCCACACCCCGAAGCTGGCCAGCACCGGGCTCGCGCGCCGTATCATCGGGCTGGCTCCGCGCCGCTCGCCTCGCCGCTGTGCAGCTGCCGGGTCAGCCGGGCCGACAGCGCGAAGAAATCCTTGTCCTCGAGCAGGTCGAGGCGGCGTGGTCGCGGCAGGCCGACGGTCACCTCAGCGATCATCCGCCCGGGATTGGCGGCCATCACCAGTACCCGGTCGGAGAGGAACACGGCCTCGCCGACATTGTGCGTGACCAGCAGCGCGGTGGTGGCTCGCTGGGCCCAGACGTTGAGCAGTTCCATGTTCATCCGCTGCCGGGTGATCTCATCCAGGGCGCCGAACGGCTCATCCATCAGCAGGATCTTCGGGTCCAGTGCCAGGGCGCGGGCGATGCCGACCCGCCGCTGCATGCCGCCGGACAGCTTGGCTGGCCTGGCGTCGGCGAACTCGGCCAGCCCGACAAGGCGCAGCAGTTCCAGTCCCCGCTGCCGCCGCTGCGCCGCCGAGCCGCGCCGGGCCACCTCCAGCAGCAGCGTGACGTTTTCCAGCGCGGTCCGCCACGGGAGCAAGGTGGGTTCCTGGAATACGAAGCCTAGCTCGCGGCGGGCGCGGGCCTGCGCCGGGGGCTCCCCGGCGATCACGATGGTCCCGGCCGAGGGCTCGATCAGCCCGGCGACCAGCCGCAGCAGCGTGGACTTCCCGCACCCGGACGGGCCGATCACCGATACGAACTCGCCCTCGCCGACCTCCAGGGAGACATCCCGCAGCGCGAGCAGGTCCCGGCCTGGCAGCCGGAATTGCTTCGACACCCCGGCCAGCGTCACGGCCGGCGGTCGGCGGCTCGCCTGTGGCGCGGGCACGAGTGGTTCCGTGCTGGTCACCCTGCCGCCCGGCGCCGGGGCGGTCACCGATGACCGCCTTCCGGCGCGCTGGCCTGATCCAGGCCGAGCAGGACGGCAAGGTTGCCGCCTTCCACCCGGTGGCGGTCTGCGAGATCGGGGATCGCCCTGGCGATCTTCGCGCGTTCCAGGTCGAAGTCCGACCCGGGCCAGTCAGTGCCCATGATGATCTTCCCAGGACCCAACCGCTGGTAGGCAGTGCGGACATCGAGAAGCTGCGCGGCGGAGGTCTCCAGGTACAGGTTCGGCGTGCGCTCGGCCACCAGGATCGCTTCCATCACGTTCCATACCGTGCCCATGTGCGCGATCAGCACCGGCACTGCCGGGAACGCCCTGGCGATCTCCTCGACCGCCAGCGGCGCGCAGAACGGGTCGTCCAGGGCGTTCACCAGCACCGCCAGGCCGTGCTCGGCGCAGGCGGCGAACACCGGGTCGAGCAGGGCATGGTCGCAGAAGTGGTAGCCGTGCATGGTGGGATGCAGCTTGATACCGCGCATGCCGCTGGCAGCGATGCGTCCCACCTCGGCTGCCGCGCCGTCCAGCCGCGGGTTGACCTGGCCGAAGCCGATGATCCGCTCCGGCCACCGCCGCTGCGCCGTGCGGATATAGCGATTGTCGATGGCCTGGCCGAGCGAGCAGGCGACCGCCATGTCAACTCCGGCGGCGTCCATCGCTTTCAGCATGTGTTCGGCGGTAAAGCCGTCTCCGGCCAGGTAGTCGGAGCGGTTGGACTGCTCCCAGGTGTTGTTGTAGCCGTCGATGATCATGGGCCTCACAGCGGAATGAAGGTCCTATTCGGGCCGCCGTATGCGGCGTCCAGGATCGATGTCGTCATCACGTCCGCGGCTTGCAGCGGCTTGGCCAGGGAGTTCGATGCCTCCATCGAGCTGATCACTTCCTGCATGCCTGCGTAAGTGAAGCGCATGATCCCGGCCGGGTTCTTGATCAGCGCGACCTGCGCCACCGCCTGGCCGGTCTCTGCCTTCAGGTTGTCGCCGGGAGGCGCGAAGTGGCTGACGGTGAGCTGGCCCATCTGGACTGGGTGGGCGATCGCGTATTCCCAGCCCTTGATCGTCGCGCGCAGGTAGCGGACCAGGAGGCTGCGCTGGCTGGCAAGAGTTTCCTGGCGGGTGATCAGCACGTTTCCGTAGCTCTTCAGGCCGAGGTCCCAAGTCGGCGTGGTGATGAATTTGATGCCCTGCTGGGCGATGTCCACTCCCTCGTTGGTCGAGAAGCCGAAGTACCCGTCGACCTGGTGGCTGGTGAACTGGGAGACGTTCACCACGGGAACGAAGTCCACCGAGCTGAGGCCCACCCCGGCCTTTGCCAGCAGCGGATCGAGCAGCGGGCGGGTCGCCGGGGACAGGGCGATTTTCTTCCCGGCGAAGTCCCTCAGCGTCCGGATCGGCTTGGACGGGTAGCTGAACACCGAGTACGGGGAGCGCTGGTAAATGGTCGCGAACATCACCAGCGGCTCTCCCTTGGCGATGGCCTGCAGCGTGGTGTTGTTGTCGTCTTCCCCGAACATCGCATGCCCGGCTCCGACCACGCTCGAGGCTATGATGTTCGGCCCGCCGGAGATGAGATCCTCGTCGATACCCTCCTGCTTGTAGTAACCGTTGGTAATGGCAGCGTAGAAACCAGCCCACTGCGAGGTCTTCAGCCAGCCGAGCTGGTCGGTGACCTTGACCAGCGAGCTGGCCGACGTGCTGGTGCTGCTGGTTGCGCTGCTACCACATGCGGCGAGCGCCCCGCCTGCAAGAACGGCGGCCGCTCCGGTACCGGTCAGCTTCAGCGCCTCCCGGCGGGTCACGGTGACGGCGCCCTGGTGCGAGTATGGTGAGCTCATCGTGAGCCTCCGGTCATCGGTTGGGGTGATCATCGGCCTAGGGCGTAGCCGAGCCGGCGCGGGTCAGCGCCGGCTGTGAGAACCCGGCGCCCGGCCGGGGGTGCGGCGTCCATGGCGATGGCCAGGCCGCCGGCATCGAACTCGTAGTCCGGCCAGCGCACCACGTTGTGGCCACGGCTGGCCAGGTCGGCTCTTACCGCATCGCTGAACCGTCCCTCCAGCGACGCGCGTGCGGGCACCTCCGAGTGGGGATAGAACGAGTCAGGCCAGGCGAAAGCGGCGAACCGCGGTGCCTCGACCGCCTGCTGCGGCGGCATGCCGAACACCGTGACGTTCAGGAATCCCTGCAGCATCGCCTGCAAGATGACGTCCCCGCCTGGGCTGCCGAACGCCATCACCTCCCGGTCGGAGGCGCCGGGCTGCCGGTCGCGCAGCGCGATGGCCGGCGCCGGGGTCATCCGCGGCCTCTTCCCTGGTGCCAGGCAGGCCGGATGATCTGGGTCCAGGCGGCTCTGCACCCCGCGCGGCGAGATCATCAGGCCGAGCTCCGGGATGATCGGCGAGCCGTCGAGCGTGTCAGAGGGCATCGCAGAAAACGCGGTGCCATCCGCGCCGACCGCGCAGATATAGGTGGTGTCGAACCTGCCCGGCGCGGTCCTCAGCACGGCACCCGCACCGGGATGGGCGGCCGCCGGGTCGATCGCCGCCCGCAGCTGCGCCGCGTGCTCGCCGGAAAGCAAGAACCCCAGTGGCACGTCGACGAACCTCGGGTCGCCGTAGTAGCGCTCCCGGTCCAGGAACGCTTGCTTGATGGCCTCGGCGAGCAGGTGCACGTAGCCGGCGCTGTTGTGGCCGAGGTCCTCCAGGCGCTCGGCGCCGAGGACCGCCAGCGCCTGCAGCAGCGCCGGGCCCTGGCACCAGGTGGCCGGCGTCCACACCTGCCAGTCACGGAACGGCGCTGATACTGCGGTTTCGATCTCGGCGTCGAAGGCGGCCAGATCCGCTTCGGTCAGCCAGCCGCCATGGTTCTGGGCGAACCTCGCGATGATCCGGGCGATCTCGCCGCGGTAAAACGCGTCGTGCACGGCATCCAGGCCGGCCCGCCGCCCGGCTTCGCCATCCCCGCTCGATGCGGAGCGCTCGGCCTCGTGCAGTGCCTCGAGCGTTGCCGCCAGCGCAGGCTGCACCAGCCGGTCACCGCGCCGGGGGGGCCTGCCTTCAGGCCAGTACACGGCCCGGGACTGCGGCCACCGGTCCCATCCCCGGCCCATGATCGCCAGGCTCTGCGCGAGCCCGGCATCCAGGCAGAAGCCGTCCCCGGCCAGCGCGGAGGCCGCCGCCGCACACTCGGCGAACCGCCACGTCCCGAACCGCTGCAGGACCCGTACGTATGCCGACACCGCCGCGGGCACCACGCCTACCGGCGGCCCGAGCGGCATGTCACCGCCATACCGCGCGGTGAACGCCTCCAGGGTGACCGTATGGCCCCACCAGCCCAGCCCGGCCACGCTGAAGACCGAGTCGGAGGCGGCGGGCCGCACCAGGATCGGCGCCACCCCGCCCAGGTTGCACATGTCCGCCTGGACCACGGCGGCTGCCAGGCCGGCAGCGACCCCCGCGTCGACCGCGTTGCCGCCCGCCTCGAACACCCGGGCCCCGGCCATCGCCACCAGGGGGTGACCCGCCGAGATCACGTACCGCTCTCCGTAGATCGTCGGTCGCGCCGACTCCGGGGGCGGGAACACTCCCGGAGTGGGCCCGTCCGACCGCATCCCGCCCGCCGCCTCCCGCGGAGGACCATCCATCGGACCCGAACCGGCATCCATCACCCTGGTGACATTACTGGATCCAATATGGATCTGTACAGAGGCCGCGCCTTCTGCGCCCGGCGGCCGGGGACCAGCTTTCCTGTGGTGTCGCCGCCCTGGACCTGCACCGGGCGATCTCGATTTCCGCGCCGCAGCGCAACCGCCCATGCAGCGGTCGCCGCGAGTGGCAGCATGCACCCCCAGAACGGATCCGGTCCGGTGAACATGAAGCTGCCCGGCCGCTATCCGGCCGCGCAGGGAGTCGGCAGTCTGTGATCACCGGGCCGCTTCAGGCCCGGCCGGGCCGCCCGGCGCGGGCGGCGCTGGCGGCCGCCATCGCGACGGCGGCCGCCAGCCGGCGCCGACCGGCCCTGGCGGGCTTACTGTCCCGGAAACAGGAGTGCGCGGACCGCCTCTCCCGTGCGCACGATGTGTTCCTGGGCGACCCTTGCCGCAGCCTCAGCATCTTGTCTCTCGACGAGCTTGAAGACTTCTGCATGCACGTTCCGCCAACTCGCCCCAAGCTCGTCGGCCACGGTGGAAAAGTAAAATCGTGCGCGCTTTTCCAGGTCATCGGACGTCGCCTGGATTACTGAGTTGTGGGCGGCCGCACGCAGCGCCTGGTGGAATTCCGATGCCGTGCCAGTCGGCTGGCCGCTCGTGATTGCGGACTGCCCGGCGCGGACGATCTCAGCTAGGGTTTCGAGATCCTCCGCTGTCCGGCGTTGCGCCGCCCAGCGGGCAATCTGTGCCTCGACGACGGCCCGGAACTCAAACAGCTCGCCTAGTTCCCGCGGGCTCCATTCCCGGACGCGGACGCCGTGGCGCGGCTTGATGTCAACCCAGCCGGCCTCGTGCAGCGAGCGCAGTGCCTCGCGCACGGGTATGTGGCTCATGCCGAAGCGGGCGGCGAGTTTATCAGCGTGCAGGCGTTCGCCCGGCTTCAGCGTGCCATTGATGATGGCCGATTCGAGCAAATCGCGGACTCTCGCGGCCAGCGTGTCGTTCGCGGGAATATCCGGCAGTGCGGCGACAATGGTGGACCGCTCTGCACCAGGCGAAAGCGGCGAGTTCGCGCGCGGGCCTATCTCGGGTGTCGTCACGGCCATCTACCTTCCTGGCTCAGTATAGGGGACCGCTATCCGCGCCGGTTGGCTCGGTGCCTCGGGGCGGCATCCTCGTTGGGCATCTGGATTGTCGAGTTCCCTGGCATGATCCTCCCGGACTGCGCCGAGGCAGACCTGAGCAAGGATGGGCAAGGTCGCAGGTCCTCCCTCGCTCTCGCCTCCGGTCCCGTCCAGCCAGGTAGCGGCGGTCCAGCGGCTTCCGGGGCCATCACAGGGCCAGGTACGTAACGATCAAGTAACACGATATCATATATACTATACAGAAGCTTCCCGCGCGTGCCACAATCCTGCTGCAGGGTCGTACGAGGAGGTTTCGTATGCATCACCGCACTCATCCCGTGCTGGCCGTCCTCGCCGTGGCGGCGTCAGCGCTCGTCGCGGCCTGCGGGGGCGGCACGACTTCCACCGCCAGCTCGACGTCCGTCCAGTGGGGCAACGCTCAGGCGGTCGCGTCGAGCCGGGCGGGCGCGCCTGATCCGAAGGCGGTGCCGGCCTCGGTTGTTCACGCTTGCAGCAACATGTCGTCGCCGACGATCGCGGCGATCAAGAAGGCGGGGGTTCTTAACTGGGGGATCGGCATATCGCCGCCTTTCGGCTTCACCGGCACAAGCGGCAAGTGGCAGGGGGTGGACGCTGAGAACGCGGTCGAGTTGGCGAACATCCTCGGTGTGAAACCGCGCATCATCGCCTACGACTACAGCGTCATGACGACCGCACTTGAGACGGGCAGGGCGAACATCGTCGGCGCCCAGCTGTTCGTGACTCCCGAGCGGGAGAAGGTCATCGACTTCAGCAAGCCGTATTACCTGTCCGGGCAGGTGTACTACGTGCTCAAGAGCTCCAAGTACCAGACCATCCAGGACCTGAACAGCCGCAGCAACCAGTTCGTGTACGGCACCGGCGGGGCGCAAGGGGTGCTGGCCGCTAAGTACACGCCGCTCGCCCACGCCCAGCAAGTTCCGCTGCAGGGTCAGCTGATCCCGTATCAGTTCCTGGCTACCGGGCGGGCCGATTCGACCATGGGTGAGTCGGCGGCCTGGCCGGTGCTCCGGCAGAAGTTCACGCAACCTCCGCTTGCGGCCATCGGTTTGCACGGCCGGATTACCGGTGACCTCGTCCCGCCCGGCGACGAGCTGAGCCCCTTCCAGGTCGCCTTCGGCCTGCCGAAGAATGACGCGGGCTGGGAAACCTGCGTCGATGACTGGGTGAGCTGGGGGACGACACCAAGCGGAACCATCACGCAGCGGGTCAACTACTGGCTGCGAAACCAGAATCTCGCCGGAGGCTGATACTCCTGGTGTGCCCCGGCATTACGATTGCCGGGGCACACCAGTCTGACCAGTTCAGCGGCAAGCAGAGGAAGACCGATGGGATATCACTTCGACTTCAGCTGGGTTCCTGCCTACCTCGATACCTTCTTCCATGCGTTCATCCTCACGCTGGAGCTGCTGGGGATGAGCGCGGTTTTCTCCATGGTGATCGGGCTGATCGCCGGGCAGATGCTGACCTCCTCGCGGCGCTGGATCAGCATGCCCGTCCGCTTGTACGTCGACTTGTTCCGCCTGACGCCGATCATCCTGCAAATTGTGGTCATCTATTTCCTGCTGCCTGAGGTCCTGCACATCCAGATTTCGGCACTGTTGAGCGGCGTGATCGCGCTGAGCCTCAACTACGGGGCGTTCAACTCGGAGATCTTCCGCGCGGGCCTGCTGTCGATCGACCGGGGACAATGGGAAGCCTCATCGGCGCTCGGGATGACCTGGTGGCAGGCGCTGCGCCGGATCGTCTACCCGCAGGCGATCCGCCGCATGCTCCCCCCGCTCGGCAGCATGCTGATCGGACTGACCAAGGACACCAGCCTGATCTCGGTGATCGGCGTGGCGGAACTGTTCAGCACCGCGCAGAGTGTGGGCGCGCAGACGTTCCGGCAGCTTGAGGCCTTCATCGTCATCGCGGGCTTCTACCTGATCGTGACCCTGCCGCTGGCGGTGCTCGCGTCGCAGGTGACCAGGCGCGTCAACGCGAGTATCTAGGAAGGTGCCTGGTTGTTGAACCCCGCGTCCTTGCCCACGCCGACGCGCGCCGGCATCCACCCCGCGATCGAGGTCCGGGACCTGCACAAGTACTTCGGGCGCAACGAAGTGCTGAAAGGGATCAGCCTGACGGTCTGGCCTCAGGAGGTCCTCGTCCTGATCGGCCCCAGCGGCTCAGGCAAGAGCACCTTGCTCCGCTGCCTGAACATGCTCGAACGGCCCACGAGCGGGTCGGTTGTCGTGCTCGGCAACGACGTCACCGCCAAGGGAGCGAACCTCAGCCTCGTCCGCCGGGACATCGGGATGGTCTTTCAGCATTTCAATCTCTTCCCGCACATGAGCGTCCTGGAGAACGTGATGGAGGGCCAGCGGACCGTCCTGAAGCGCGGGAAGGCGGAGGCGCGCGAGACCGCCATGGAGATGCTTCTCAAGGTGGGGCTGGCCGAGAAGTCAGCTGAACGGCCAGGCCGCCTCTCCGGCGGCCAGCAGCAGCGGGTGGCGATCGCCCGGGCGCTCGCGATGCAGCCCAAGATCATGCTCTTCGACGAACCGACGTCGGCGCTCGATCCTGAGCTGAAGGGTGAGGTGCTGGACACGATGCTGGGGCTGGCGGATGAGGGGATGACCATGGTGGTCGCGACGCACGAGATGGCCTTCGCCCGGAGAGTCGCCGCCCGGGTCGTCTTCCTGGACCAGGCTGCGATCGTCGAGGAAGGGCCGCCTGGCGATGTACTGGTCCATCCGAAGTCTGAGCGGCTGAACAGGTTCCTGAACGTATTGCTGTGGGGTCAGCAGGACTTAGCTGACTCGACTTGCCGCTCGTCGTGGTAGGGGAGGCATGCGCACACTCGTTGTCAACGCCGCCGTCATCGATGGCACGGGCGCGGAGCCGAAGGCGGACTGCTGCGTCATCGTGCAGGACCACCTGATCGAGGAGGTGCGGCCGAAGCCCGCGCCATATTACGACCGGGCGGACCAGATCATCGATGCGCGCGGCGGCTTCGTGCTACCGGGGCTGGTCGATCATCACGCGCACGGGCTCACTCGCGGCCCTTTGATGATCACCGGCCAGGAGCCATTGAGCACCGAGCGGGTACAGGCGAATCTCGGTCGGCTGCTGCGCCAAGGGGTGACGACGGCGCTCAACGTGGATGGCTTCCCGACCGCTGAGGACGCCATAGCCAGCAGCCGGTTCCAGCCAGTGGCGGTGAAGACATCTACCCTGCACACGCCCCGCCATCTAGACTGGGCGAGCCGGGGACCGTTCGCATCGGGGAAGCTTGGCCATAGCCGGCACTGGGATGTCACGCAGATGCTGGAGCGGGGCGCGCTGGCCATCGGCGAGGCCGGGCCCGGGCTTGATCCGCATTGGAAGGACTACGCTCTGATCCCCCGCGCCGTGGAGCTTGCCGGTGGCCGCGCCGACGTGGCGGCGGCACGTTCGCTGAGGGCGGCGGCCGAGTCTAACGACCGGGCGCGACTCGCGGCGGAGCTTGATCGGTGTGGTGCCGCGGGCGCCGTGGATCACTTCCTTGACCTCTACGATGCGGTCCGGGACTGGGACCGCGCGGCGGAGTCCTCCCTGGAGGAGGCGATCAGTGCCGCCCGCGGCCACGGCGTGCCGCTGATCTTCCACCATTCGCCCGCCACCCATGAGATTCAGCTGGAATCGGCCGCTCAGCTCGGTGAACGTCACATCGCCGCGCACTCGAACTTTCAGTGCGACGGCGCGACTGAAGCCATCACGCGTGCGCGGGCAGTGAAGCGGCGCGGCGGCCTGGTGGACATCATGTCGGGTGACTGCTTCAGCGGCCGTGAATTCCAGCCCACCACGGACGTCACCTTCGGATTGCTGGCGGCTGGGGTGGTCGACCTGATCTCGACCGACTACGCCGGCGGCTTCTGGGACCCCATCCTGCTGCTGATCGAGCGCGCTGCGGAAGCCGGTGCCGTCACGATGGGAGAAGGGGTACGGATGGCCACCGCAGCGCCCGCGCGCGCTATTCCGGGGCTCGCGCCTGACCGGGGAGTGCTCGCCGCCGGCCAGGTGGCTGACCTGGTAGTGACCGAGCCAGGGCACTTGTCCAGAGTTCGCCAGGTGCTGGTCTCGGGCAGGCCCGTACCACTGCCCGCGAACGACTGGAGTTGATGGTGGCTACCGCAGAGCCGTCGGCATCCCGCCCGAGCACGATCACCGGGATCGAGGCCATCCCGGTGCGGCTGCCGTTGCGCCGCCACTGGCGCTGGCGCGGCATGAACGGCGAACTCGGCCACTGGCTGGTGGTACGGGTCCGGACGGCAGCCGGGCAGGTCGGCTACGGGGAGGCGACACCGCTGCCCGACTGGGGCGGGGACCATCAGCGGTATGCCGGGGAAACGCAGCAGACGGTGACGCACGTGGTGCGGGACCTGTTCGGGCCGCTGCTGGCTGGCCTTGACGCGTTCGAGCTGCGCACGGCGCAGAGCAGGATGGATGCCTCGTTGCGCGGGCATCCGTACGCCAAGGCGGCGGTCGAGATGGCGTTGCTCGACGTGCAGGGCCAGCTCTCCGGCCAGCCCCTGTACCGGCTGCTGGGCGGCGCATGCCGGGATAGCGTCCCGCTTGCGCACATGATCGGGCTGATGCCAGTCCCGGACGCCGTAGCCGAGGCGGAGGCGGTCATCGCAGAGGGCACGCGCGCCCTGCAGGTCAAGGGCACCGGCGAGTTCGGCCGTGACCAGGCTGTTCTCGCCGCCGTGCGCCGCGCGGTCGGTGACGCGATCGTGCTCCGGTTCGACGCCAACCAGGGATACCGGAACCGGCCGGTCAAGCAGGCCATCCGTGAGCTGCGGGCGCTGGCCGACACCGGCGCGGACCTCATTGAGCAGCCAGGGGAAGGGCTTCCCCAGATGGCCGAGATGCGGGCAGGTCTCGACATTCCCGTCATCGCTGACGAAAGCGCCTGGCAGCCTCTCGACGTGCTCGCGGTCGCGCGTGCCAGGGCCGCCGATGCGATCTCTGTCTACATCGCTAAGGCCGGCGGCGTCCGCCGCGCCCAGCTAACGGCCGCATTCGCGCAGGAAGTCGGCCTTGTCTGCGACGTCAACGGGTCTCTGGAGAGCGGCATAGGCAGCGCCGCGAACCTGCACCTGGCGCTCAGCTCGCCGGCCGTGACCCTGCCGTGCGTTATCCCGGCGAGCGCGCCCGCCGGGACGACCACGAGGCTCACCGGCCGATACTTCGCCGATGACCTCATCGCCGAGCCGATGGGGCTGCGCGACGGCGCGTTGCAGCCGCTGACGGGACCCGGGCTCGGGGTGACGGTCGATGACGAGAAGCTAGCGGCCTACCGGGTTGATAGGTGACGTGGCGGGCGATCCGCTCAGCGGCGCCAGGTCCGCGCGCGTTCCGCGCCTAGCCCACCTGCAGCCCGCCGTCGGCGAGAAGGGACTGGCCAGTGAGGTACCGGCTCAACGGCGACGCGAGGAAGACGTACAGGTCGGCGATCTCAGCCGGATCCGCCATCCGGCCCATCGGGATCTGGCGCACCATGTCAGCCTCGACGCTGGCCGGGTCGGTGCCGCGGAGCAGTGCCCGGTCCGCGAACAACTGCCGCATCATCGGCGTGTCGACCTGGCCGGGGCAGACGGCGTTGACGAGCACCCCGTGCGGAGCGAGCTCGGCGGCAAGTGTCTGTGTGAGGCCCACCATGCCGAACTTCGATGCCGCGTACGCGCCATTCTCGGCCCCGCCGCGCAGACCGAAAAGCGATGACGTCAGCACCATCCGCCCTCCGGATCCTTGCCTCACCAGGCGCTGCCCGAAGATCTTGCATGTGATGAAGGCGCCGGTGAGGTTGACGTCGAGCACGCGCCGCCAGTCCTCCAGATCGGTCTCGAGGACGGGCCGCAGCAGCAGCATGCCCGCGTTCGCGACCACGATGTCCACACCGCCCAGCCTGGCTGTGGTCAGCTCGGCGAGCGACGTCACGGACGCCTCGTCCGTGACGTCGACGCCCGCGCCGGTCACGATCTCGGTGGTCGCCGCGCCTATCCGTGCGGCCTCGCGCCGCGCCCGCCCGGCGTCGATGTCGGCCAGCACGACGGCGGCGCCTTCCTGTGCGTACCGCTCGGCCACCAGCAGCCCGATACCCCGGGCCGCTCCGGTCACCACTGCCCGCCTGCCTGCCAGCAGACCGCCCGCGCTCATCAGCGTTCCTCCCTGTAGCAAGTTCCTATAGTGTATATTTAATGTCAGCCACTCGCGGGAGGGTACGTGAGAAAGCCAGCCTTCCGTCTCCAGGCAGCGGAGCTGCTCGAGATGCACAGGCGGATGGTCCGCATCCGGCGGTTCGAGGAGAAGCTTGCCGACCTGTTCAAGCGCGGGCGCCTGCCGGGCTTTGTCCACCTGTACATCGGGGAAGAGGCGATCGCGGTCGGGATCTGCTCGGCCCTGCGCCCGGACGACCGGATCACTTCCACCCACCGGGGGCACGGCCACCTGATCGCCAAGGGCGCCGATCTCGGCCGCATGATGGCCGAACTGCTCGGCCGCGCGGACGGCTACTGCCGCGGCAAAGGCGGCTCAATGCACATCGTCGACTTCAGCCTCGGAATCATCGGGACCAACGGGATCGTGGGTGGCGGTATCCCAATCGGCGCCGGGGCTGCTTTCGGCGACCAGCAACTCGGCCGCGACAATGTGACCGTTACATTCTTCGGCGACGGCGCCGCGAATCAGGGCGTGTTCTTCGAGGCGATGAACCTCGCCGCCATCTGGCGCCTGCCGCTCGTCTTCGCCTGCGAGAACAACCAGTACACCGAGTGGACCCCGACCACCCGGCTGACGGCGGGGCGCATCGCCGATCGAAGCGGCCCATTCGGCATTCCGGGGGTCCAGGTTGACGGAAACGACGTCCTGGCCGTCCGGGAGGCGGCCGACCAGGCGGTCGCGCGCGCCCGCTCCGGGGAAGGACCGAGCCTCATCGAATGCGTGACCTACCGCTGGCACGGCCATAACGAGGGCGAAGAGGCGTTTTCCGGCGAGTACCGCCCGCGGGAAGAACAGGAGCACTGGCGGTCTCTCGACCCGATACCCAGGTTCGCCGAGCACCTGGTGGCCCGCGGATACTGCGCGCGGGACGAACTGGACCAGTTGGACGCCGAGGAGACCGACCGTGCGCGGCGCGCGTTGGAGTTCGCGGAGCGCAGCCCGTTCCCCGACCCGTCGGAGGCGCTCAGCGACGTGTTCGCGTCGTCATCCTCAGTTGGCCGGAAGGACGCGTGATGGCAGAGCGCACCCAGTTCTTCGTCAGGGCGATGGCCGAGGGCCTCGCCGCGGCCATGCGCGAAGACCCGACGGTCGTCGTGCTCGGGGAGGACGTCGAGCGCTCGATCGTTGGCGGGACGCGTGGCCTCGTCGAGGAGTTCGGCCCCGGGCGGATCCGCAACACGCCCATCTCCGAGGCCACCTTCGTCGGCGCGTGCATCGGCGCCGCGGCGGTGGGGTTGCGGCCAGTGGTGGACCTGATGGTCGGCTCCTTCTTCTACGTTGCCATGGATCAGGTGGCCAACCAGGCCGCGAAGCTCAGGTACATGTCCGGCGGCCAGATTGAGCTGCCGATCGTCTACTTCACCATGTCCGGTCCGTCAGGCGGGTCGGCCGCTCAGCACTCGGAGAGCCCCCATCCGATGCTCATGAACGTGGCGGGGCTGAAAGTGGTGATGCCGTCCACGCCTCACGACGCCAAAGGCTTGATGCTGGCCGCCGTGCGGGACCCGAACCCGGTCATCTACTTCCACGACGCGGTTCTCTCGGCCGTTAAGGGCCCCGTGCCCGACGACGCCTACGCCGTCCCTATCGGAAAGGCGGATACGAAACGGGCCGGGAACGACGTCACTGTGGTCGCGGTCGGGGCCCTCGTGCACAAGGCGCTGGCCGTTGCCGAATCACTCGCAGCCGAAGGAATATCCGTCGAGGTCATCGATCCGCGCACCCTCGTGCCCTTGGATAAGGACACGATACTGGCGTCGGTGGAGAGAACCGGGCGGCTGGTCGTCTGCGACAACGCCCGGTTGACCTGCGGCGTTGCCAGCGAGGTCGTCGCCATGGTGGCGGAGTCAGGGTTCCAGGGGCTGCGTGCCGCTCCGCAGCGCGTCGCATGGGAGAACGTTCCCGTGCCATTCTCGCCGCCGCTGGAGGAGAGCGCCCTGGTAAGCGAAGATCAGATCTGCCGCGCGGTCAAGACGACGTTGCAGACCGCTGCGACGGGGGCCTGAGATGGACATCACCTTGCCTAAGTGGGGCATGACGATGCAGGAGGCGGCCATAGGTGAATGGCTGGTGGCCGTGGGCGACCAGGTCGCGGAAGGCCAGCCGATCGCCCGGATCGAGACCGACAAGGTCGACACCGAGATCGAGGCGCCGGCGGATGGCACCATCACCGAGATCGTCGCTCCCGAAGGCGCGACCGTGTCGGTTGGCGCCCTTATCGCCCGGATGACCCCCTAGGTCCCCCGGTACCCGGACCGGCACCATCGGCTACCGCACGCCCTGCTGCAAAAACGCACGCGCCGCGAGGCAGTAAACCTTGGCACAGTCAACGACATCCTGTTCCCAGGCATAGTCGTCGACCCCGGACGACAGGGTTGGTTGCGGCCCGAAGCACACGGCCGGGACACCCAGGGCCCGCCACCGTGACGCGTCACTGGCCGGCAGCCGGATCACCGGGACCGCAGGAGTGCCGCGAACCCGGGCGACGGCGTCCCCGAATATGCGGATCAACGGCGCATCGAGACCGGTCCAGTTCGCCTCCCACCCCTTGATCCGACGCCAGCCGACCCCGGGCACCGACCGGAGGACCCTGTCCAGTTCCGCCTCGACGTCGGAGATCGTGATCCCCGGGGGGAGGCGCACATCGAGCTCGGCCGTCGCCCGGGTCGGCAGTTGGCTGATGAACGTGCCTCCCGCCACGGTCCCCACGTTCACTGAAAGCCGGCTGCCCTCGTCATCCCGGGCGGCGAAATCCCCGAGGTCGTGCGACGGGGGCGTCGCACGACCGTCCAGGGCCCTCTCCAGGGCGAGCACCGCAGACGACAGTCGGCTGATGGCGGACTGGCCGACCCGCGCCCTCGACGCATGGCCCCCGTCGCCGCTGGCGGTCACCGTGTACCAGGCGATACCCTTTTCGCCCACCGCCATCCGCATGTCACCAGGGCCTTCGCCGCTGATAAGCGCGTCACCGAGGACCTCGGTCCGCTTCGACTTGAGCAGATAGGCCGCGCCGTTGTCACCGAAGACGCATTCATCGGCGACAGCGGTGAACGTCACCTGCCCCCCAAACACCTCCCGGTGCCGTTGCAGCAGCACGACCGTCAGGCACATCGCCGCGAGGCCGCCCTTCATGTTGCCCATGCCAAGTCCGTAGTAGCGGCCGTCGCTGACGGTCAGCTGAAACGGCGGGACCGTCCAGGCCGCCAGGTCACCCGGTTCCATGGTGTCGAGGTGGGCATTCAGCACCAAGTGCGGGCCGGGCACGGCGCCGGTGACCCGGGCGACGACGTTCGGCATGGTGGGCTCGCACCACCACTGCTCGGCAGCGACGCCTCGCTGGCGTAGGTAACTTTGCACCAGGCCCGCGACTTGCCGGGTGTCACCCGGCGGGTTGACGCTCGGCGCGGCGACCAGTCCCTGGCACAGCGTCCGCAAGTCCGCCCGGGCCTGCTCCACCTCGGCCACCAGCAGCCGATCGAGATCGGTCATGAACCCGCCTTCCTCCTCAGATCACGCCAGCCGCCGCCTGGCGCCGCCAGTCACTGACCGCTACCGGCCCTGAGGTGGTTGAGCCGGCACTCACGACGGCGCCGAACCGGACATCGCTCTCGTCGGTGGGCGCCAGCCGGTGCCCGAGCCGGGCGAGAGCATCCCGAGCTGGATGCCGAGGAGGGATGAGCACCACTCCCGCCTCGCTGCGCCAGCGCGGTGCCCGGATGGCCGCCGCCAGCGGCTTCCCCTGGTACCGCATCGCGCACAGCACCTGCAGCAGCGTCTGCACCTGGCCATCCGCTCCGGGGGTTGACAGAGCCGTCACGGCGCCGTCAGCATCAATGAGCGCCGGAGCGAGGGTATGTACCGGCAGGCGCCCGGGAGCGGGGGCGTTCGGGCCGACGGTGAAGCCCGCCGCGCGGTTGTTGAGCAGGAACCCGCCAGCCGGCACGTAGGTGGCGGAGCCGAAATCATCAAAGACGCTCGCCAGTGACGAGACGACCATCCCGGCCGCATCGGCTGTCGCCACACCGGTCGTGTGCAGGTAGCCACGCGGGCCACCTCGTCGGCCTGCCCGCGTCAGATCAACACTGAGAGGCTCTTCGAGCAGCGCCACGCCACTGGCCGCACAGCCGTCTCGGTGGGCGAAAACAGCCTCGACGAGTTCGATGCCCACGTGGTCCAGCAGATCCTCGGGGAGCGGTCCGGCGCGTTCCAGCCACTGCAACGCCATCGCCAGCAGCACGCCCTGGCTGCTCGGTGGCTGGACGTAAGCGACGCCGTCGCCCCACGGGACGCTGACGGGCGAGGTGATCACCGATTGGTGACCGGACAAGTCCGCGGCGGCCAAGCTGCCACCGTGGCGCTGCGTAGCGGCGACGATCGCCTCGCCTACCGCGCCACGGTAGAAAGCATCAGCGCCGTGCCGTCCCACCTCGGCAAGTACATCCGCCAACTGCGGCTGGCGGAGCACCTCATCCGGGCCAGCCTCCAGGAGGGCCCACCCGGCGGCGCCGCCGCGCAGCAGCCTTCCGCGGTGAGCACGGACCGCGTCGGCCAGCCCGCGGCCGACCCGATGTCCGGCGCGGGCGATCCGGACGGCCGGCGCGAGCACCTCCGACAGGCCGAGCCGCCCCCACCGCGCATGCAGGTCCGCCCAGGCCCGGACGAGGCCAGGGACGGTCACGCTGCCAGCCCCATCGACGACCACCTCGGGACCCGCCGCAGTCGGCAACTGCCCTGCGCCGTTCACGGCAACCACGCCATCCTCCGGGCTTGACACCAGGAACATCCCGTCCCCGCCCAGGCCGCACGCGTCAGGCATCACCACGCAAAGGACTGCCTGAGCTGCGATGACGGCATCGGCTGCGCTCCCGCCGGTCGCCAGGATGTGAAGGCCGGCACCGACGCCCAGCGCGTGACCCGCCGCGACAGCGCCCGTGACTCCGGCGAGCACTTCGGTCAACGTCGCTCCTCACCATGGCCCTGCGCTATCATGACTATAATGGATAATATATATAACAGCGGAGAAAGTCATGGTGACTGTGCTGATCGCCGGGGGAGCCACCGGCATCGGGCTCGCGGCCTTGCGGGCGTTCCGTTCGCGTGGTGACCGCGTCATGCTCGCAGACAACAACCTATCCGCCGCACGGCGCGCCGCCGCCGAAGATATGCCAGGGCCCGCCCGCGCGATTTATTGCGACTTGGCCACAGTGGACGGCCCCCGGCAGGCGGTGGCCGCTGCCGCTGAATTCGGCGGCGGCCTCGACGTCGTGTTCGGCAACGCTGGGCTGCTGATCGCCGCACCCTTGGCGGAATGGACCGCGCAGCAGTGGGATCTCACCATGGCTGTCAACCTACGGGCGCCTTTTCTCCTCGCGCAGGCCGCGGCGCCGTGGCTGACCCAATCCCAGCATGCGAGCCTGGTCTTCACCGCCTCCACGGGAGCGTTCCGCGGGCACGCGGGCATGCCCGCCTACCACGCGTCGAAGGCTGGCCTGGTAAACCTTGTCCGCGCCCTCGCTGATGAACTGTCCCCGCGCGGCATCCGAGTCAACTGCGTCTGCCCCGGCTGGGTAGATACTCCTTTCAACGACCCATTCTGGGGCCACCAGGCCGATCCCGACGCCGCGCGCCGCGAACTCGACGCCCGCATCCCCCTGCGGCGGCAGGCCGAACCCGAAGAGATCGCGGGTGCCGTCCTTTTCCTCGCCTCGCCAGAATCGACCTACATCACTGGCCAGGCCATCGTCGTCGACGGCGGGTACACCGCCGTATGACCCGGGACCGGCTGATGCGGCTGCTGGTGAACCCGGCGGCCGTCCGGGCTCCAATCGAGCAGGCCGGGTTCACCGCGCCGGGAGAGGACCCGTTTGCCTTTCACTGTCGGCTGCCTGGTTACGCTCCGACACCGCTTGTCGAGGCCCCGGCGCTCGCGCGGGAACTCGGCGCGCGCCGGGTCCTGGTCAAAGATGAATCACATCGGTTCGGCCTGCCGTCGTTCAAAGTACTCGGCGCGGCGTGGGCTATCTACCAGGAGATCATCCGGCGCGTCATACCGCAGCTCAGCGAATGGGACACCGTCACCGACCTGATCGGCCAACTGTCGGCGCAGCCGCCGCTGAAACTCGCCGCCGCGACTGACGGAAACCACGGCAGGGCAGTGGCGTGGATGGCGCGGCTCCTCGGCTGGACCGCGGACATCTATGTCCCGGTCGGAACGGCCCGGGCGAGGATCGATGCCATCGCGGCCGAGAACGCCCGCGTGACCGTGGTGAACGGCTGCTACGACGATGCGGTGGCACGCGCCGCGGCCGAAGCCGGCCCAGGCGTACTCGTCATCTCGGACACCTCTTGGCCGGGCTATGAGCAGGTGCCCCGGTGGGTCATCGCTGGTTACTCCACCATGTACCGCGAGATGGACGATCAGTTGGCAGCGAAGCGCTGGGAACCGCCAACCGTGATCGCTGTCCAGATGGGGGTTGGCGCCCTGGCGGCGGCCACCGTGCTGCATTACCGGACTGGCGCCCATCTTCCCAGCATCATCGGCGTCGAGCCGCGCGATGCCGCGTGCGTGCTAGCCTCCCTCGCGGCAGGCACACCCACGCACGTTCCTGGTCCCCACCGATCGATTATGGCCGGCCTGAATTGCGGCAGCCCGTCCCTAGTCGCCTGGCCGGTACTCCGGAAAGGCCTCGACGCGGCAGTCGCCGTCGACGATGCGCACGCCCGGCACGCCATGCGCCTGCTGGCAGAGGCAGACATCGTGGCTGGCGAATCGGGCGCCGCCGGGCTTGCCGGGCTCCTCGCCATAACTGACGGAAACCGCAACGACTATCGCGGCCGACTAGGCCTCACGCCAGATGCCACCGTGCTGATCATCTCCACTGAAGGCGCGACCGACCCAGCCACCTACCAGCAGATCGTCGGCCCCACCCGCCGGCGGTGATCACCAGCCGCCTCGCCGCAGGGGAGGCGGCCGGCCCATGGTATGAGCGGCGTCCGATCTCGGCCGGCTCCGGTCACGATCGCGATCTTGTCGTCGAGCCTTCCCATCCGGGTTCCCCTCGCGTTCGTGCCGCGGCCCGCGCCTCGAGCCGGTTGCCGCCCTCGCAGGCCGCCACACCGAATCTACAGTCACCGGCTGCGGCGTTCGTGGCCTGCCGGGCGGTCAGCGACGGCCGGCGCCGATCCGCGCAGATCCCGCGGCACCGGCTACCCTTCACGATCGCGGGAGCAAGTTTGCCGCTCAAGGCGGCGCGGACGCCATGATCGGCCAGACGACACGGAGATTGACCATGGACCTTAGGCCGCACGAGCAGCGGGTGCTCGACCAGATCGAACGGGCTTTGCGCGCCTGCGACCCCAAGCTGGCCGGAATGCTGTCGATGTTCAGCCGGCTGACAGCGCACGAGCGGCTGCCTTCGGAGGACCATCAGCCGGCCGTCGCGGCAGCGCGGCGCCGCGCGGCGCGGCGGGGGACCCCCTCCCGGCCTGGCGTCACGGTCCCGCGCAGCGCGATGTCACGCAGCGGCCTTCTCCTGGTGATGACGGTGATGGCGATCGCCACCGTGCTCGCCGTGTCCCTGCTGGCGCTGGCCGGGGCGAGCGGGTCGCATCACGGATCCTCCGCGGTCTGCTCGCCGACATGGGCGTCGCTGCTGGCATGCCGGGCCGCCGCGCACCCCTGACGACATCCGCGGGCCGAGACCGCCGCCGCGGTTCTCACACACGAGCGGGGTTCGCCTGGCTGAGGCGAGTATCGTCACGTGCCGAGCCTGTCGGCGAGCTGCTGCGCGTTGACCTGGGCGTAGTTGCGGTAGCAGTTGTTGAACAGCACGTGGGTGAGCTCGGCGCCGCCGGCCAGGCCGCGGATCTTGCCCGCCCACTCGTCCAGTTCCTTCTCCGTGTACCGATAGCCGAACCTCTGGTAGATGTCCTTGCTGTCCCACTTGTCGGAGTGACCGTGCAGCCGGACCACGGCCAGGTCGCTGGTGGCGGCGAGCACCGGCGGGATCGAGCTCGGGTAGCCCTGCGGCATGTCCACGCACACGTACGGGAGCCGGTTGGCGGACAGGAACTCCAGGGTCTCGTCCTGGTTGTCCGGGATCATCCAGGTGCGGTTGCGGAACTCGACGCACACCCGGTCCGGCGCGGCACGTCGCGCGCAGGCCACGATGTAATCCTTGTTGCGGCGGGAGATCGGGAACCAGGGCGGGAACTGCAGCAGGATCGCGCCGAGCTTGCCTGCCTGCCGCAGCGGCTCCAGCGCGGCCAGGAACCGGTCCCACGCCTGGCCGGTCACCGCCTCGTCGACGTCGGACAGGTACACCCGTTCCTTGCCGGCCTTGCCCGCCGCCTCGCGCAGGTCCGTCGGCAGCGCCTTGACCGGCGTCGGGTGCTGGGTGAACAGGCTGAACGCCTTGACGTTGAACGTGAACCCTGCCGGGGTCCGCTGCGCCCACGACGCGGCGGTCTGCGAGGCGGGCAGCGCGTAGTAGCTCGAGTCCACCTCGACCAGCGGGAACTGCCGGGCGTAGAACCGCAGCCGCTTCTCCGGCGTGTCCGCCTCGGGCGGATACCAGCCGGACGCGATCAGCGTCTTGTCGGTCCACGACGCGGTGCCCACCAGGATCTTTCCCATACCCGCAGCGTAAGCGACGTATCTCACCCGCTACGCTCGGCGGCGAGGTGCGCATGATACGGAGAACGGCGGGCGGCGGCATGCGGGCGGGCGCGGCCGGCGCCGTCCTGCTGGCGCTTGCCGCCTGCGGCGGTTGCTCCGCCCCGCGCAGCCCCGCCGCCGTCTCGCGCAGCCCCGCCGCCGTCTCGCGCAGCCCCGCCGCCGTCTCGCGCAGCCCCGCCGCCGGCCCGTCCGCCGCCGCCCCGTCCGCCGCGGTGCCCGAACCCGCGCACACCGTCGTCGTGGTCATGGAGAACCACTCGTATTCGGACATCATCGGCAACCCCGCCGCGCCGTACATCAACGCCCTCGCCCGCCGCGGTGCGCTGTTCATTCGCTCCTACGCGATCACCCATCCGAGCCAGCCCAACTACCTGGCGCTGTTCTCCGGCAGCACCCAGGGCGTCACCGACGACGGCTGCCCGTACCGGTTCACCGCGCCGAACCTCGCCACCAGCCTGGTCGAGGCCGGCCGGAGCTTCGCCGGCTACGCCGAGGATCTGCCCGGCACGGGATCGCCGGTCTGCGCAGCGGGTGAGTACGCGCGCAAGCACGTGCCGTGGGCGGATTTCGGCAACGTGCCCGCCTCGGCGAGCCTGCCGTTCGGCAGCTTCCCCGGCGCCGACTACGCGCGGCTGCCTGCGGTGTCGTTCGTGATCCCCAACCTGTGCGACGACATGCACGACTGCGGCGTCGCGGTCGGGGATTCCTGGCTGCGCGCCCACATCGCCGGCTACGCCAACTGGGCGATGACCCACGACAGCCTGCTCGTGCTCACCTGGGACGAGGACGATGGCAGCCAGGGCAACCATATCCCGACGATCTTCGTCGGCCAGCGGGTGCGGCCCGGCAGCTACGCCGAACCGATCACTCACTACAGCGTGCTGGCCACCATCGAGGCCGCCTACGGGCTGCCGCGCACCGGCCACGCGGCCACGGCGGCGCCGATCACCGGCATCTGGACGCCATGACCGCCCCCGGGAGCTCGCACGATCCCTATGCCGAACGAGCCGCCGGTTCCCGGACCCCGGCCGCATATCCCCGCCCGCTGCGGTGGCGCAGGCGCCGCTTTTAGGGCATTTACCCTGGCCGGTGCCGGGGGGAGACTGGGGACTGTCCGCTACGCCGAAGGAGGGCCGATGAAGACCAAGGCCGCTGTCGTCTACGAGCAGCCCAGCAAGCGCATCGAGATCGAGGAACTCGACCTGGACGGCCCGCGGGAGGGAGAGGTCCTCATCCGCTACACCCACGCGGGCCTGTGCCACTCCGACCTCCACATCGTCACCGGGGACCTGGAGGCGCGGATGCCGGTGGTGCTCGGCCACGAGGGCGCGGGAATCATCGAGGAGGTCGGGCCGGGCGTGACGCGGGTGGCTCCCGGCGACCACGTCGTCTGCTCGTTCATCCCGAACTGCGGAGTCTGCCGCTACTGCGCCACCGGCCGCCAGTCCATCTGCGACATGGGCGCGACCATCCTCGAGGGCTACCTGCCCGGCGGGCGGTGGCCGATCAGCGGGCCGCGCGGCCAGTACGGCGCCATGTGCATGATCGGGACCTTCAGCCAGTACGGCGTGATTCACCAGACCTCCGCGGTCAAGGTCGATGACGACCTGCCGCTGGACAAGGCCGTGCTCGTCGGCTGCGGCGTGCCCACCGGCTGGGGCTCGGCGGTGTACACCGCCGACGTCGCCCCCGGCGACACGGTGGCCGTCTACGGCGTCGGCGGAATCGGCATCAACGCCGTGCAGGGCGCCCGTTACGCCGGCGCCAAGTACGTGATCGCGGTCGACCCGCTGCCGAACAAGCGGGAGAAGGCGCTGGAGGTGGGCGCCACCCACGCGTTCGGGACCGCGGCCGACGCGCAGCAGGCGATCACCGAGCTGACCAGGGGACAGGGCGCCGACTCGGCGATCCTCACCGTCGGCCTGATGACCGCCGACGTGGTGGCCGCCGGGTTCAACGCGGTGGGCAAGGGCGGCGTGGTCGTGGTCACCGGGCTGAACAAGCTGATGGAGCCCACCATCCAGCTGCCGGGCACGATCCTGACGCTGTTCCGCAAGAGCATCAAGGGCAGCCTGTTCGGGGACTGCAACCCGACCACGGACATCCCGAAGATCCTCGGGCTGTACCGGGCGGGCGATCTCAAGCTCGACGAGCTCGTCACCCGGACCTACACTCTGGAGCAGGTCAACGAGGGCTACGAGGACCTGATGTCCGGCAAGAACGTGCGCGGCGTCATCGTCCACGAGCACTGACCCGGTTCCCGCTACCGCGGCGGGCCTGGCAATCGGAGGTGCGCGGCCCTACCATCGCCCCATGAACCCACTATCGGGCGTCATCGGCGAAGCCTGGCAGATGTACAGGGCGCATGCCTGGCACCTGTTCGCCATCGCCTTCGTCATCTACCTGGCCGCCGCGATCCTCGCCGCGCTGCTGGCGCTGGGCGGGACCATCGGGTTGCTGCTCGGCTCCGTGATCGAGGTCATCGCGGCGTTCCTGCTGCAGGCGGCGCTGGTCAAGGCGGTGCAGGACGTGCGGGACGGCCGCGCCGACCTGTCCATCGGCGAGACCGTGTCCGCGGCGACGCCGTACCTGTGGTCCGTGGCCGCGGCCTCGATCCTGGCCGGCATCGCGATCGCGATCGGGCTGATCCTGGTCATCGTCCCCGGGCTGTACCTGATCACCGTCTGGGCCGTGATCGTGCCGGTGATCGTCATCGAGGAATCCGGGGCGCTTGCGTCGTTCGGGCGCAGCCGCGAACTGGTGCGCGGCCGCGGCTGGCACGTGTTCGGCACGCTGGTGCTGGTCTTCTTGATCCTGATCGCGGTCAACATCGTGCTCGGCCTGGTCTTCGCGGCGCTGCCGCACTTCCTCCGCGGCGGGCTGAGCTCGATCATCTCGGGCACGCTGATCGCCCCGTTCCTGGCCCTGGTGGTGACCCTCGTGTACTACCGACTGGTCGGCGCGGAGCCCGTCGGCACCGGCCAGGCCGGCCACCAGCAGGGCGAGCAGGGCGCCTGAACCGCCGGATGCCGCCCGCCGGCGGCCGCCCATGGGCGTGGTTGCCGCAACGACGCCCACCAGAGGGCGTGGTTGCCACAACGACGCCCGCCGTCCCGGGCCGCGCGCAGCTGCTTCCGCAACACAGGCACCACTGCTGGTTGCGGGGCAAGGCGAGCGCAAGGAAGCGGGCCGGGCCAGCGGGACCCCGGCCCGTCCTGGCCCGGCTGGCCTCAGTGCCCGACGGCGACCTGGACGACCTTGACGATCACCAGGATCATCGCCACCGCTAGGTAGGCGCGCAGCGCGGTGAGCCCGATCCGGCGCCCGGCGGACATGACCGGCTTGGCCAGCATGGCCAGCGGCGGCATCCGCCAGGTGTCGCGGCCGGAGCGGTCCACCGGAATCCCGCCGGGCGCGCGCCGGGCACGGATCAGCACCCAGGCGCCCGCCAGCAGCGACGCGGCCGCGCAGGCCAGGATGATCTCGACGATCTGCCGGCCGGTGATCGCCGGGAACAGCACCGAGGCGGTCAGCACCACCGACAGCGTGACCAGCACCGCGATCACGGCCGAGGTGAACAGGTTCGTGCCGCGGCCGTTGACCCACGGCCCGAGCACCGCGCGGTCGTTGCACAGCAGCAGCAGGAACACGGTGGCGCTGGGCAGCAGCACGCCGGCCAGCACCTGGACGCCGACGGTCATCAGGCCGAGCGGCGCGCCCGGGATCAGCACGATGGCGGCGGCGGCGCCGATCAGGGTCGCGTAGACGGCGTAGAAGCCCTTGGCCTGCCGGAAACCCCGGTGCAGCGAGTGCCTGAGGCCGAGCACGTCGCCGACCGCGTACGCGCTGGACAGCGATACCGCGAACGCGCCGATGATGGACGCGTCCAGCAGCGCGACCGCGAAGATCACTCCCGCGGCCCGTCCCGCGTACGCTGACAGGCCGCGCGCGAGCCCGGCGGCGTCGGTGAAGCTGCCCGCGGCCCTGGTCCCGCCGAACGCCGCGGCGACGGCGCCCATCAGCGCCCCGGCGCCGAGCACCACCACGACGATGCCGATCCACAGGTCCGTCTTCTCATACCGCATGAACCGGGGGGTGATCCGCTTGTCGATCACGTAGGACTGCTGGAAGAACAGCTGCCACGGCGCCACCGTGGTGCCGACGATCCCGATGACCAGCAGCATGACCGTGGCCATCTGCCCGGAGCCGCCGGGCAGGCCCGGCACCGCGAAGCCGCGCGCCATCTGGCCGGCGGACGGGTGGGCGAGCAGGAACAGCGGGATGAGCAGCAGCGATCCGGCGCAGAACACCATCGCGGTCCGCTCGAACCGGCGGAAGCTGCCGGTGAACGCCGCCGCGATGATCACCGCGGCGGCCAGCAGCACCGCGACGAGCTTCGGCACGCCGAGGTAGCCGGCCGCGAGCGTGATCCCGATGAACTCGGTGACCAGGGTCAGCGCGTTCAGGATGAACAGGTCGATCACGCTGAACGCGCCCCAGAACCTGCCGAACCGCTCCAGGATCAGCCTGGCGTGCCCGACGCCGGTGACCGCGCCGAGCCGCAGCACCATCTCCTGGTTCACGTACAGCACCGGGACCAGCAGCAGCAGCGTCCACAGCAGCCGGGTGCCGTAGTCCTGCCCGGCCTGCCCGTAGGTGGAAAACGCGCCCGCGTCGTTGTCGCCGGTCATCACGATCAGCCCGGGGCCCACGATGGCCAGCAGCGTCTTCAGCTTGGCGGACAGCCCGGCCCGCGGCGCGTGGTCGCCGGCCGCGATGGTGCCGAGCGCGCCGCGGATGTCGCCGGCGTGCGCGTCGTCGAGCACCGCGGTGCGAGCCGCACGGGTGATGGTGGCCATGGTGAACACCCCTTTCACGTCGCGGAAAGCTGACGGACCGGGGGCACACGCGCAGGCGCGTGACGGATAAGCAGCTACGCAGGCTATGCAGGCGGTTCAGTGCCGCGCCGGCGTGCGCCCGGACCAATGGGACGGCAGCGTGAGGGCCCGACTTCGGCCCGGACTATCGGAGTCCATCGCATGCCTCCCTTCTCCCGGAGCGCACCACAGCGCCTGCACACACGACACCACGGGGAGGAAGCCATCGGCGGCCGCACCCCTCTCGTAAGAGCTTTGGCACTCCACGGCGTACTGCGGTGCCACGACCGCCAGCCACTTGGCCTCACCCCTTGGGCCGGGGAGAGGTGTCCTGATCCGGAGCGTCTCTCGACGGTTGGGATCAGTGGCCTATGTCCGTGAAGACGCCTCACCGAACGAGGTGTCCCGTTATCAACCTCATCAAGGATGCCCTCGGGCACGGCTGAGTGTCAAACCGGCGGCCTTCCCGGGGCTCTGGGCTGCCCGGGGCTCTGGGCTGCCCGGGTCGCCGGTTCAGCGCGGCGGCCCCCACAGCGGCATCGTGACCGTGACCGGGCCCGTCACCCACCGGTGGCCGTTGTAGACCTTGGGCCTCGCGCCCGGGTAGATGAGGGTGATCTCCGCGTACCGGTGCAGGGCGGGGTGCCCGCTGACCGGCGCGCTGCCCCAGAGCACCGCAAGCACCGGGTAGCCGTGGAAGTGCCCCCCCGCGCAGTCCGGGATGCAATCGTTCTCGTGCTGGGTCCCCGCGGCGCTGGCCAGCCTGGGCGTCCAGCTGGTCCAGGACAGTCCGCCGAGGTAGTCGTTGCCGTCGGCGCAGGCCAGGACGAGGCTGCCCGGCCGCACCTGCGGCTTTCCCAGGCAGTTGATCACCACGGTGCCCGCGGGCAGCTGGCTCGCCGTGCGGGCCGGCGACACGCGCGCCGCCGACGCGGCGGCGCTCACCCCGACGCCGAGGCCCAGGGCGAGAGCGGGAACGCACAGCGTGGCGATCTTGGCGGACAGGCGACCGCGCTTCATGGTGCTCCCTCGTTGGCGTGCCGGTGTCAATCCTTATGACGCCGGACGCGGCCGCGAGGTTGCTGGCGCTGCGCGCGGGAGCCCGGCGAGCGCATGGGCCTGGGCGTCATTCCCGGCGCCTTTCCGCGCACGATCATGGCTGCGGAAGCTTCAGGACCGCGAAACGGTTAGATAGACCCGGGGTGAAATCGCGATCGGTCACGTCGTCGCGGGCAGAGCTGCGCGCCGCCCGCCGTGCCGCCATGCCGCCGATCCGGTACCCGGCCGAGCTGCCGGTCAGCCAGCGCAGGGACGAGATCGCCCGGGCGATCGGGGACCACCAGGTGGTGATCATCGCCGGGGAGACCGGCTCCGGGAAGACCACGCAGCTGCCCAAGATCTGCCTGGAGCTCGGCCGCGGCGTCCGCGGGCAGATCGGGCACACCCAGCCGCGCCGGCTCGCGGCCAGGACCGTCGCCGAGCGGATCGCCGAGGAGCTTGGCACCCCGCTCGGCGAGGCCGTCGGCTACCAGGTGCGGTTCACCGACGTGTCCTCCGGCGACACGCTGGTCAAGCTGATGACCGACGGCATCCTGCTCACCGAGCTGGCCCGGGACCGCAAGCTGCGCCGCTACGACACGCTGATCATCGACGAGGCGCACGAGCGCAGCCTGAACATCGACTTCATCCTCGGCTACCTCCGGCGGCTGCTGCCGGAACGGCCCGACCTCAAGGTGATCATCACCTCGGCGACCATCGACCCGCAGCGGTTCGCCGGCGCGTTCGGCGGCGCGCCGGTCATCGAGGTGTCGGGGCGCACCTACCCGGTGGAGGTCCGCTACCGCCCCGTGCAGGCCGACGCCGACCCCGGGCAGGCGATCGGCGACGCGATCGACGAGCTGTGCGCGGCGGGACCCGGTGACATCCTGGTGTTCCTGTCCGGGGAGCGGGAGATCCGCGACACCGCGGAGCTGCTGGCCGGCCGCGACGGGCTGGAGGTGCTGCCGCTGTACTCCCGGCTGCCGGCCGCCGAGCAGCACAAGGTCTTCCGGCCGTCGGCGTCCCGCCGGGTGGTGCTGGCCACCAACGTGGCCGAGACCTCGCTGACCGTGCCGGGAATCAGGTACGTGATCGACCCCGGCACCGCGCGCATCTCCCGGTACAGCCACCGGACCAAGGTGCAGCGGCTGCCGATCGAGCCGATCTCCCAGGCGTCGGCCAGCCAGCGCGCCGGCCGCTGCGGCCGGGTCGCGGACGGGATCTGCATCCGGCTGTACTCGAAGGAGGACTTCGAGTCCCGGCCGGAGTTCACCGACCCGGAGATCCTGCGCACCAACCTGGCATCGGTGATCCTGCAGATGGCGGCGATCGGGCTGGGCGACGTGGCGTCGTTCCCGTTCCTCGACCCGCCGGATGCCCGCAACATCGCCGACGGGGTCAGGCTGCTGGAGGAGCTCGCCGCGTTCGCCCACGGCAGGATCACCGGCCTCGGCCGCAGGCTGGCCCGGCTGCCCGTCGACCCGCGCATCGGCCGGATCATCCTGGAGGCCGGGCGGAACGGCTGCGCGCGCGAGGTGCTGGTCATCGCCGCGGCGCTGTCCATCCAGGACCCGCGGGAGCGGCCGGCCGAGGCGCAGCAGGCCGCCGACGCCGCGCACCGGCGGTTCGCCGACCCCGACTCGGACTTCACCGCCTACCTGAACCTGTGGCGGTACCTGGCGGAGCGGCAGCGGGAGCTGTCCTCGTCCGCCTTCCGCCGCATGTGCCGTGCCGAGTACCTCAACTACCTGCGCGTCCGCGAATGGCAGGACCTGCACGGGCAGCTGCAAAGGCTGGCAGCCGACGTCGGGGTTGCCGTCGCGTCCTCCTGTGCCGAACGATCGGTGGTGCATCGGTCCCTGCTGCCGGGCTTCCTCTCCCAGGTCGGGATGAGGCTCGAGGCCGCCGCGGTCCCGGCCGCCCGCGGGCGGCGACCGCAGCCGACCTACCTGGGCGCCCGCAATGCCCGCTTCGCCATCTTCCCCGGGTCGGCCCTGGCCAGGCCGAGCTCGCGGGGGTCCGGGGGGGCCGCCCGCCCGGGCAGGGGAGCGCCGGACTGGGTGATGGCCGCCGAGCTGGTGGAGACCTCCAGGCTGTGGGCGCGGACCGTGGCCCGCATCGAGCCGGAGTGGGTGGAACCCGTGGCCGGGCACCTGGTCAGCCGCAGCTACAGCGAGCCGCACTGGGAGAAAGACCGCGGCGCGGCGGTGGCGCTGGAGAAGGTGACGCTGTACGGGGTGCCGCTGGTGACCGGCCGCAAGGTGGACTACGGGCGCATCGACCCGGCGGCCGCGCGGGAGCTGTTCATCAGGCACGCGCTCGTGGAGGGCGACTGGCAGGCAAGCCACGCCTTCCTCGCCGAGAACCGCCGGCTGCTCGCCGAGGCCGAACAACTGGAGCGCCGCGCCCGCCGCCGCGGCCTGGTCGCCGGGGAGGAGGAGCTGTTCGGCTTCTACGACGACCGGATCCCGGCCGAGGTGATCTCCGCGCGGCACTTCGACGCGTGGTGGAAGCAGGCGCGCCGCGATGACCCCGGGCTGCTCACCTTCAAGCCCGGCGACCTGCTGTCCGGCGAGGCCGTGGAGATCAGCGACGAGACCCACCCCGAGGTCTGGACCTCCGAGTCGGCGGCCGTTGCCCTGCCGCTGTCGTATGAGTTCTCGCCCGGCAGCCAGGCCGACGGCGTGACCGTGGACGTCCCGCTGAGCAGGCTCAACCAGGTCGACGCCGCCGAGTTCTCCTGGCAGGTGCCCGGCCTGCGCGCCGAACTGGTCACCGAGATGATCAGGTCGCTGCCCAAGGCGGTGCGCCGTGACCTGGTGCCCGCCCCGGACGTGGCCCGCCAGGTGCTGGCCCGGCTCGGGCCGAGGCCATCCGGGGACCTGCGCGACGCCGTGGCGCGCGAGTTGCGCGCCCTGCGCGGGGTGAGCGTGCCGCGGGACGCCTGGGACCTGTCGAGGCTGCCGCCGCACCTGCGGATCACGGTCCGGGTCACCGACAACGGCCAGGTCATCGCCGAGGGCAAGGATCTCGCCGCGCTCCAGCGCGACCTGCGGCCGCGGCTGCGCGCGGCGCTGTCGCGGGCGGCGGGCGGCCTGGTCCGCGCCGGAGCCAGGTCGTGGGACTTCGGCGCGCTGCCCCCCGTCTTCTCCGCGGGAGACGTCGTCGGGTACCCGGCGCTGTGCGACACCGGCAACGCCGTGGACGTCCGGCTGTTCGAGACCGAGCAGGCGGCGCGTTCGGCCATGTGGGCCGGAACGCGGCGGCTGGTCCTGCTCGGCGCGCCGTCGCCGGTCGCCTCGATCGCGAGCAGCCTGTCCACCGGGCAGAAGCTGGTGCTCAGCCGGAACCCGCACGGGGGCGTCGCGGCGATGTTCGCCGACTGCGTCACGGCCGCCGCCGACCTCCTCATGGCCGAGGCGGGCGGACCGGCCCGGGACCGCGAGGGCTTCGAGCGGTTGTCGGCGGCGGTGCGCGCCCGGCTGCGCGAGGTGACCGCCGACGTCGTGACGCAGGTGGAGGCGGCGCTGCGGCTGTGGCACACGGTGGAGGCACGCCTCGGGAGCCTGCTCGGCGACACCGCCCGGCCGGCCGTGGCCGACATGCGGGCCCAGCTGTCCGCGCTCATCTACCCGGGGTTCGTGACCGCCACCGGGTACCGGCGGCTGCCGCACCTGGCCCGGTACCTGCGCGGCATCGAGCGGCGGCTGGACAAGCTGCCGGAGAACCCGTCGCGGGACGCGGCGAACATGACGATCGCGCAGCGCGCGGAGCAGGCCTACCGGGAGGCGGTCGCCGGCCTGCCGGCCGGCCGGCGTGACGATCCCGACGTCCGCGAGGTGCGCTGGATGCTCGAGGAACTGCGAGTCAGCCTGTTCGCGCAGACGCTCGGCACGCTCGCCCCGGTCTCGGAGAACCGCATCCTGGCCGCCGTGGCGTGCCTGCGCCCCTGACCCTGGGTACCGACATGCCGACATGGCGTGTCGTTACGCGTCAGATGACTACATATGATGCTACGTTCGGCCATAAGTACCACGAAGCACGTGATGCGGTCTTTCGTGGCCGCAGGAGGGCAGGAACCGTGGCCGGAGAACCTTCCGTGCGCCGCCGCCTGGTCGGCGGCGCGCTGCGCCGGTACCGGGAGAACGCGGGCTACACGCTGGAGGACGCCGCCCGGGTCCTCGAGTGCGACCGGTCCAAGATCAGCAGGATCGAGACCGGCCAGCGCGGCATCAGGCCGAAGGAGCTGCGCGAGCTGCTGGCCGAGTACGGCGTCCTGGCCGGCGAGCAGCGCGCGCTCGTCGCGATCGCGGGCCGCGGCGGCCCGCGTGCCTGGTGGCACCGCAACGCCGGTGCCATGTCGCAGGCCTGCCTGGACCACGCGGTCCTGGAGTCCGCCGCCGCGGAGATCATGACCTACGAGGCGCAGGCCATCCCCGGCCTGCTGCAGACCGACGGCTATGCCAGGGCGCTGGCCGCCGCCGAGCCCGGCTACCAGACCGACCAGCAGCGGGAGGACGCGGTCGCGGCCGCGGCCCTGCGCAGGCGCGCGCTGCTGGGCGGTGCCGCGGGCGGTGACCCGGCCGCCCCGGTGCCGGCGGCCCCGCCCCGGCTCGCCGTGATCCTCGGCGAGGGCGCCCTGCGGCAGCAGGTCGGCGGTCCCGCGGTCATGGCCGGCCAGCTGCGGCACCTGGCCAGGCTGGGCGCCGAGAACCCCGCCGTGACCATCCAGGTGCTGCCGTTCTCGGCCGGCGCGCACGCCGCCGCGGGCAGCGGATCGCTGACGATCCTGAGGTTCTCCGACGCGCCGGGCCTGGGCGTGGTCTGCCTGGAGGCGCTGTCCGGCGGCGTGTACCTGGACGGTCCCGACGCGGTGGCCCGGCACCTGCGGGCCTTCGAGCTGCTGCGCGCGGCCGCGCTCAGCCCCGCGGACAGCCTGCGGCTGCTGCGCGAGCCGGAACCCCTGGGGATTTCCCGGTAAGCCCCGGCGGCTGAACAATTGTTTAGCCGGACGCGTCGCCCAAGCTGCCCAGATCGTCCAAGCTGCCGAAGTCGCCCAAGTCGCCCAGGTCGTCCAAGCTGCCCACGTCGCCCCGGCCGTTGAGCTGCCTGGTGACCGCCGCGAGCTTGCCGATGATTTCCTGGATGTCCTCAAGGGGCCGCTGCGGCCGCGGGATTCCCGGAGGCGGTTCCGGCGTGCTCTCCGGGGGACCAGCGGCGGCGGGCCGGCCGGCATCGTCCTGCCCTGGCCGGCTTGCGTCCCGCACGCTGTTGCCGGGGTTCATGGATGGTGTCTCCTGGGGAAATACCCGGGGTTGCCGGGAAGACGGTGACGACGGCGGTTTTCCGGCCGGACCACGTGCGCCGATCATGTTAAAGGTTTTTCGCGGTCATGTCACGCTCTTGGTAACTTCTCCGGCGTTTTCCGGTCGGCGCGGGTAAATCGCTGCTTACGAACCGGGAAAGCGAACGATTGCATAAATGCGGCGGCCCCGGGTTATCCCGGCGTCAGTGCCGGACCTGGCGGTAGTGGGCCGCGAGCACGTCCTGGCCGAAGTCGCCGCGCGGGCGGCGCAGCACGGTGTGCGCGTGGTTGCCGTCGTCGGTGGTGTCGTACTCGATGAGCAGGTCATCGCCCTGCACCCGGTAGTAGTGGCGGGAACCCGGGGAGACCGGCCCTTCCCAGGCGAAGTACAGCTCCGCGCCGGCCAGCCGGGCCGCCTCGCCGGCGGCGAGCTCGGCAGGCAGCCGCCCGAGGTACAGCGCGACAAGCTCGCCGAGCACCGCCCGCGCGGCCGGGCCGAGGCCGGCGCCGGGCACGCCGAGCGGCTCGATGCCCGCGGCGGCCGTCGCGCTGGTGCCGGTGCGGATGTCGGCGGGAGCCCGGCCGGCGACCACGGCGCGTTCCCGCCCGTCCGGCCCCGCCGCGTCAAGCAGGGCGCGCGCGAGATCTTCTTCGGGCCCCAGCGGGCGGGAGACCGGCCGCCCGGCGTAGCTGACGCAGGCCGGGTTCGCGCCGAGGAAGACCGGGGCGGGGGAGACCCGGCCGCCCGCCACGGTCATGGTCACGGACAGGTGATGGCCTTCGAAACGCCATGACCACGGCTCGTCGCCGGCCCGCGGGTCCGGGTCGCCGAAGACGCTGACCCAGTAGTCGCCGCTGTGCCGGCTGCGCCGCCCCTGCTCCCGCCGGTCAAGCACCTCCTCCAGGGCGACGATGGCCATCGCCTGCGCGAAGGCGTGCTCGCTCAGCCCGGTGGCCAGCAGCCGGTGCGCGGCCTTGCGCGCGGCCAGGCTCATCTGCGCGATGCAGGCGCCGGGACGGGGGCGCGGCCGGTACTCCAGCCACTGCCGCGCCGCGCGGTTATTGAACGGCTGGGCGGCGAGCGCCCGCTGCCGGTCGTCGAGTTCGGCGAGGAACGCGAGCGCGGCCGACCGCATCTGACCCGGAAGGCTCATGCTCCGGGTATATCAGCAGCGTGGCCGGCGGGCATCCCCTGCCAGGTTCGCCGACCCGGCCCCCTGGCGTTTCGCCGGGTGATAGCGTGCCGGGGACCGGAAAGCCACCCGTGGAGATGCGGCCGCATGACTTGGCGCAAGCTGGCTCGCGCGCTGCTCGGCTGCGTCCTTCCGCTGAGCCTGGCATGCTCCGCATGCGGCGCCGCCGGCGGACCGGCGGCCACGCCCGCGAACACGACAACCCCGGCAGCCCCGAGCCGCCTCGCCGCCGTCCCCCGGCCGGCGGCGAGGCCAAGCTGCCCGGAGCGGGTGCTGTCCCGGATGACGATGGCCCAGCGGGTCGGCCAGCTGTTCCTGGTCGGCATCGCCGGGGATCCGGGCGGGGAGGTGGCCGACGCCGTCGACGCGTACCACTTCGGGTCGCTGCTATTCGCGACGACAAGCGCCGCCGGCGCGGCCCGGGTCCGGCAGCTGACCGGCGCCATCCAGGCCCTGGCTACGGCCCGGGCCACCGCCGGGGTCCGGTTTTTCGTCGCCGCCAACCAGGAGGGCGGTGAGGTCCAGCAACTGCGGGGCGCGGGCTTCGCGGCGATGCCGTCGGCGCTGGCCCAGGGCGCGCTGTCCCCGGCCGCGCTGCAGCGGCAGGCGGCGGCATGGGGCCGCGAGCTCAGCCTGGCCGGCGTCAACCTCAACCTGGCGCCGGTGATGGACGTGGTGCCCGCGGGCACCGCGGACCAGAACCAGCCGATCGGCATGCTGGACCGCGAGTACGGCGACGACCCGGGGAGCGTGGCCGACCACGGCGTCGCCTTCATCAGGGGCATGCGGCAGGCCGGGATCGCGACCGCGGCCAAGCACTTCCCCGGCCTGGGCAGGGTGCGCGGCAATACCGACTTCACCGCGGACGTCGTCGACACGGCAACCGGGCCCGGCGACCCGTACCTGCGCACCTACCAGGCTGCGATCGACGCGGGCGTTCCGTTCGTCATGGTCGCGCTGGCCACCTACACCCGGATCGACCCGCGTCACCTGGCGGCGTTCTCCCCCCGCGTGATGCGCGTCATGCTGCGTGACCAGATGCGCTTCCGCGGCGTCATCGTCTCCGACGACCTGGGCGCGGCCGCCGCGGTGGCGGGCATACCGCCGCCGGACCGGGCGTTCGGCTTCCTCGCCGCCGGAGGCGACATGATCACCTCGGCGAGCCTCGCCGCCGCCGCGGCCATGGCCGCCGCGGTCCTCGGCCGGGCCGACGCCGATCCCGGCTTCCGCTCGGTGGTCGACTCGGCCGTCACGCGCATCCTGGCCGCCAAGCAGGCGTACGGCCTGCTGCCCTGCGCCACGTGATTCACGATGAGCTGCTTCCGGTGATGGGCTTGGTGAGATCGGCCTACCGGGTCGGCGCGGCGCGACCTGGGCGGCCTGGACTCGGGCACGAACAGCGCGGTCAGCGAGATGGCGGCCAGGCCCACCGGGATGTTCGCCCAGAAGATGCCGCGCCAGCCGGCCGCGCCGGCCAGCACGCCGCCGAGCACCGGGCCCAGGGCCATCGACAGGCCGAACACTCCGTCCCAGACGCCGATGGCCCGGGCCCGCTCGGCGGGCCCGGTGAACGTGTTGGTGATGATGCCGAGGGCTGCCGGGTTGAGCATCGAGCCGCGGATTCAACTGATCGTCGCAGCACCTTCATGTGGAGGTGGGCGGATGGGGCGGCCGCGGGGATGGGCGGCTGCCCGGGCGGGGCGGCCGGCGAGCTGCGCCGGAATGCTGCGACCCGGGGCGGTCGGCTGGAGTACCGGGCCGTGACGGCCCGGTGGCATGCGGACCTGCGGGCGCGCCGCCCGAAGACCGCGAAGCTGGCTGCGAACCGGGCCCTGCGGGAGTACGTGCAAGACCGGCTCGCCGGCACGGTCACCAGGCCGGGCGGCGCGGCTGTGCCGGGCCCGGATGTGCGCTGGAACGGGCGCCGGCACGGCCGCCGGGCGGGCCGGCGCTGGGCCAGGCCGTGGAGCCCGGAGCAGATCGCGGGCCGGCTGCGGGCCGGCTTGCCTGATGATGAGTCCATGCGGATCTCGCACGAGGCGACCTGCCAGGCCCTGTATATCCAGGGCCGCGGCGGGCTGCGCCGCGAGCTGACCGCGTGCCTGCGCACCGGCCGGGCGCTGCGCGTCCCCGGGCGCGCACCCGCGGCCGCGGCAAGAAGTTCGTGACACCCCAGGTCATGATCAGCCGGCGGCCGGCTGAGGCAGCGGACCGGGCGGTGCCGGGGCACTGGGAGGGAGACCTGATCGTGGGGCTGAACAGCCCGGCGATCGGCACCCTGGCCGGGCGCACGACCCGGTTCACGATGCTGCTGCACCTGCCCCCGATGCAAGGCCACGGGACCAGCCCCCGGGCCAGGAACGGCCCGGCGCTGGCCGGCCACGGCGCCGAAGCGGTCCGGGACGCGATCGCCGCCGCGATCATCACCTTGCCCGTCCAGCTGCGCCGGCCGCTGACCTGGGACCAGGGCGCGGAGATGGCCGGCCACGCCCGGCTGCGCATCGATACCGGCATCGAGATCTACTTCTGCGACCCGCACAGCCCTCCCTTATCCGGCCAATCTAGAGAGGGCCGATTGCGGGAGACCCAGCAGGACCTGGGACTCTGGCGTGTCGCTCCGCGGTGCGGCCTGACGTTCGTGCTACGGATTACTCATGACGGTGAGCGATGGGACGGACGGGCTGCGCGTGAACGCTGACCGGACGAGGTGGAGTACCATCAGCAGCATGCCGAGCCCACCCCGGGTCAGGCACACACGTAACGAGGCGTGCATCAAACCCGGGTCGGTTCAAATTCCCTGGTGTTGGGCTCAGTGCTGGCACCGCGTTCACAGCCATTCAACGGGTGAAGGTCATGGGTCATGGTGTCATAGCCGGACAACCGACGTCACCAGCCTCGATCGTCACGATGCGGCCGCGCGGGCCAACTACGCCCGACACGAAGCCTCCGATCAGTCCTCGGGCCGTGAAAGCATGCCAGATGCCACCTTGCCGCAGGCCCCAAGTGAACTCTGAGCCGTAGAGCTGGCGGCCGCGCGCAAGCATATCCCCGTAACGAAGCCCTGCCGTTGTCGCCAGGATCGGGGCTGTCGCATTGAGCAAGCTGTAGTTGTAGCCGATGAACCGGTCACGGTGGAAAAGGACGTGCAGTCCTGACCACTCGATGGCGTGGTCCACTTCGCAAGCGCCGGAGGGGCTGTAGGGCTTGGTGGGCGGTCCTAGCAGCTGGTCAAGGCGCGAAGTCACCGCGCCGCGTGCTTGGCCGAAGCTCGCTCCGTCGATGCCGTCGCCCTCGAGTACCTTGAGGACCATCCCGCCCGGGGCCCTCGACGGGGCTGCCTTTGTCCCGGACGTAGACACTGCTGACGTAGACACTCCTGACCCGCAGGCAGATACCGCGAGCAGGGCTGCCGCGCAGGCCAGAACGACCCGCAGCGGCCGTAGTCTCACCCGGCCCATCCTCTTGACCGCATCAGCCCGAGAACCTTGCTGGATGAGTGCCGCCCCGTCGTCACGGGTCTTCCGCGAGCCCGGGGTCGCGCGAGGGCTCCATTTCACGTCGCTCACGTCTCCTCTACCGCTCCAAGGTTAGTCACGATATAGCCCGCCGGGCTGGCACCAAGCGCCAGGAAACCGGCTCTTACCACGTCCCCCGTAGCCGGGGAGATCCCGAAGACGAGCAGCAACTCCTGCCCGGCCTGCGACGCCGCCGCGAAGGCGACAAGGTGCGACTCCGACGCTGCGTCCTCCCACACGTCCACCGGTACGATCGACGACAGCCGGACCCGGTTCTCGCGGTACAGGCAACCGCGTTGCGCGCGTACCGGCACTTGTAGCGGTGGATGCGGTCAGGGCAGCGTCGATCGCGGGCGGACCGCGGAGGTGGCGGGCGCCCGGCCCCCAGGCGCCCTGGTCTGTAGGCTCACCGCGCTGGACCGACAGGTCCAGCGCCGTCCACGGTCGTGACCTGGTCGCCGAACCGCTTCACCAGGTGGCGCCCGCGACCGCGAGCTCGCCTGCCACCCCGCATCTCATAACCGGTCTCAGACCGCACTTTACGGGCCAGCGCTGCGTAAGCGGTGGGCCCAGGATGGCGCCGGGCCCCTTCCCGCTCGGCCGGCCGCTCGGCGCGGCCGACCAGCTCGGTGGTCATCAGCAGGTCGAACAGCTCCAGGGCGTCATCGATCGCCTTGGCCTCCAGGTAGGTCACCGTGGCCAGCAAGGTCGCTAGCCGCCAGGAATCCGATCACCCGTCGGCGCGGCACCGCCGCGTCCAGGTCCACCCAGCCAGCCCCAGCCCGGTGATCCGGGCCACTCGGTCCAGCGCCTTGATCATGCCCGGCCCAGGCCCGTTCAGCGGAATCCTGCGCCACCGCTCCAGGTTGGACACCCGGGCCCTGGCGGGAACCTCCAGCAGCAGATCCAGCTGCCGCCCCTGCGGGCCCGTGAGCGGCCCCGCCATGGTGCCCCACAAGCGGACGGTGGCCTCCTCCCTCACCCGGGCTACCAGCCGGGCCAGCGCGGTCACCCCCGGGCAGCAGCACCCGGCGGTTCCGCAGCCAGGCCACCGCATCGGTGAAGATTGCCTTCGCCCGTCCCCTGTGGCCCAGGCCCGGGGTGTCCACCCAGGCCGCCAAGTCTGCCTCGGCCGCTGCGAAGTCCTGCAGCCCGTAGGCACACTTGATCTCCTCCTGGTGCTCGAACCGCGTCGGTCGGCGCTCTGTATACCGCTTCACGCACGACGGATCCGCGATGCTCAGCTTCTCAGCGACACAGTCGGCGACCCCGGTCGGCACGTCGAGCGGATCGTTTAAGAACGTGCCCAGGTACCGGACAGTCACCAACTGCAAGGCGAACCCGAACATCATGCGCGGGCCACGGTGCTGGCCAATCAGCAGCATGTCGTCACCATCGAGGAAGAACAGCTTCTCCAGCATCAGGCGGGACAGCCGCTCGCCGTAACGGTCACACGGGCCGCTTCCTCATCGGTCAGGAACTCAACCAGCGTGCCCAGAGCACTAAGCGTCCGCAGCATCAGGTGCTGCCCCGGCCCGATTTGAACCGGACTCGGTGTCCTGGCCGGATACCATTGACATTAAGATACTCTCGGTATTAACATACCGAGGTTATGAAACGCTTGAGCCGGGCCGAGCAGGCCGAACGCAACCGCGCGCTGGTGCTGGACGCGGCCCGCCGGGTGTTCCTGGCGCGCGGCTACCACGGCGCGACGCTGGAGCAGATCGCCGAGGAGGCGGGGTTTTCCAAGGGCGTGGTGTACTCGCAGTTCCACAGCAAGGCCGACCTGTTCCTGGCCCTCCTGGAGGCCCGGATCTCCGAACGGGCCGCAGAAAACGCCAGGGTGGCCGGGTCGCTGGACGACGGTGACCTGCTGTCCTTGATCGACCATCTGGCTCGCGGGGACCAGGCGACGCCTGGCTGGCTGCTGCTGGTGATCGAGTTCCGGGTGCATGCCGCCCGGGATGCCGAGCTCAGCCGCCGGTACGCAGCAGCCCATGCTCGCACCGTGGAGGCGCTGGCCGGGGTGCTGGCCGCGGTCAGCGCACGGGACGGCCGGGGACCTGCGGTCCCGCCGCGCCGGCTGGCCGAGGTGTTGCTGGCCTTCAGCGCCGGCGCCACGCTCGAGCAGGCCGCCGACCCGGCTGCGCTGGGCGGCCGCCAGGTGGCCGCGCAGCTGGCCCAGGTGCTCGAGCCGCTGGTCCGGCCGCCGGTGCCGGCTCCGGTGGCGGGATCGGGCACGTCATGACCGCGGCAACCGTGCCCGCGCGGCACGCCTGCCTGCCGGCCAGGATGTCGGCCGAGCTGGCCGGGCGGCTGGGTCAGTACACGCAGCGGCTCGGCTGGGACGCCGGCCAGCTGGCCGCCCACCAGCGGGACCGGCTGCGGGTGCTGCTGGGGCATGCCGCCGAGCATTCGCCGTTCCACGCCCGGCGGCTGCGCGGGCTAGACCCGGAGCGATTGGAGCTGACCGACTTGGCCCGGCTACCGGTCATGACCAAGAGCCAGATGATGGCCAGCTTCGATGACGTGGTCACCGACCGTCGGCTCAGCCGCCGCCTGGTCGAGCATCAGCTGGCCGTCTCGCACCGTCGGCCCAGCCTGCTGCTGGATCAGTACGTGTGCCTGGCCTCGGGCGGCAGCTCGGGCCTGCGCGGCGTCTTCGTGCAGACGCTGGGCGAGTACGCCGATTTCGTGGCCTCGCTGGTCCGGCCGGGATACGCCCGGGCGCTGGCCGCGGGCGGCCCGCCGCCCGGCGGCCTGGTGCTCGGCATCGTCGCAGCGGCCGCGCCGGTGCACTCCAGCGGCTTCGGCGCGGCCGTGGCCGCCGGGCCGCCGGTCACGCTCATCCCGGCGCCAGCCACGTTGCCGCTGCCGGAGATCGTCGCCCGGCTCAACGCCGCCCAGCCACCCGCCCTGCTCGGGTACGCGTCCAAGCTGGCCGAACTGGCCCGCGAGCAGCTGGCCGGGCGGCTGCGCATCGCCCCGCGGTCGGTGACGTCGGTATCCGAACTGCTCACCCCAGCCGACCGCGCCGTGATCGAACGGGCCTTCGCGGTGCCGGTGGTCGACTCGTTCGTGTCCACCGAGGGACTGGTCGGGCACAGCGAGCCCGGCGGAACGGTGCTGCGCTTCGCCAGCGACCTGTGCCTGGCCGAGCTGGCCGACGAGGCCGGCAACCCGGTCCCGGCCGGAGTGCCCTCGGCCAGGGTGCTGGTCACCAACTTGCACAACCTCACCCAGCCGCTGATCCGCTACGAGCTTACCGACCGGTTCACCCGGCCGGACGCCACGCCGGAGGTCGGCTGGCTGCGCGCCAGCATCGACGGACGGGCCGATGAGGTATTCCGGTACGGCAGCGTGGCCGTCCACCCGCACGTGATCCGCAGCGCCCTGGCCGGCGAGGCCATGGTCCGCGAGTACCAGGTCCGGCAGACCGGGAACGGCATCGAGGTCGCCTGCGTCACCGGCGGCGACCTGGATGCCGCGGTGCTAGCCGCCCGGCTGGAGCACGCCCTGCGCCAGGCGGGGCTGACCGGGCCAAGGGTCAGCATCACGCTGGCCGAAGCGATCACCCGCGACCCCAAGACCGGCAAGGTCAGGCGCTTCATCCCGCTGCCAGGCCAGCCGGCCCGGCCCGGGGACGCGGGCTGGGATCGTCTGCGAGCAGGTTGTGTCCGAAGGACGCCCCCGGTGGCGATCAACTGGCGGCGCGAGGATGCCGGTGAGCCAACGACGCGTCCGGGGGATGGAGCCTGAGATGGCGACCCCTGATGAAGCCGCCATCGCGCAGCTGATGAGCGAGCTCGTGGACGCGTGGAACCGTGGCGACGCGGAAGCCTACGGGGCCCGGTACCGGGCGGACGGTACCTTCACCAACGTCAACGGCGCCTTCTACGTGGGCCGCGAGGAGTTCAACCGCCGGCATGAGGAGATCTTCCGGGGATATCTCCGGGGAACCACGCTGGCCATGGAACCCAGGCTGCTTCGCTTCCTCGGCCCCGGTGTCGCCGTCGCCGACATCGACCTGAGCTTGTCCTGGTGAAGGAGGGCGGCTCCTGGTGGATCGCCGCGTACCACAATGTCTGGCGGTCAGCGGGCTGCTGACGATGCTGCTGGCCGCCGCGGCGCGCAACGGCGACCATGCGGCGGGCCCGGTTACCGGCTGACTACACGTCAGGGCGGGTTCTCGTGAGCGAGCAAGGCCAGCTCGTCCGGGATGCGGTCCGGGAGCTTGTCGCGGCGAACCGGATCCTCGGCAACGAGGGCGTCGTGGATGCGCTGGGCCATGTGAGTCGGCGCCATCCCGGTGATCCCGGCCGGTACCTGCTGTCGTGCTCGCGCGGTCCGGCGCTGGTGACCGAGGACGACATCATGGAGTTCGACCTGGACAGCAACCCGGTCGATCAATGCGGCCGCAGCATGTACGCGGAGCGTCCGATCCACGGGTGCATCTACCGGGCCCGGCCTGATGTGCACTCGGTCTGCCATAGCCATGCCCACCCGCTCATCCCGTTCACCGTCACCGGAGTGCCGCTGCGGCCAGTGTGGGTGATGGGCGCAGCCATCGGCGGCGAGGTGCCGGTCTGGGACATCCGGGAGGACTTCCCGCATGACGGCGGCATGCTGGTCACCAGCAACACGCTAGGTTCGTCGCTGGCAACGCGGCTTGGCGCTGGCCGGGCATGCCTGCTCGCCGGGCACGGCGCGGTGATTGCCGGGCAGACGCTCCGCCGGGCCGTCGTGGCGGCCATCAGCCTGGTAACCAACGCCGAGATCCTGCTGCAGTCCCGCATGCTGGCGGCCCTGCGGGATGCCGGAGAGCCCAGGCTCCTGTCCCCTGCCGAGATCAGCGCCATGGAAGAACTCGCCCTCGGCCCGCGTGCCCTCGAGCGTATGTGGGAGTACTGGGCGGCGCGGGCCGGTGTCAGATCGGGATAACCGTGGTGGCATCTACTCGCGGCTGCCGCCGAGGGCGGCGAAGCGCGCGGCGGCGCGGTCGAGCTGGGCCAGGATCCGCTGCTTGACCGCGGCGTCGAGCGGCGTGTCGGGCATCGAGATCAGCTCCCGCAGCACCGGGACGAGCGGAGCGTACTTGCCGGCGAGCCGGCGCAGCCCCGGCCCGCTGAAGTGGACGAGGCCGGCGCCGTTGTCGGTGAAGTCGGAGGCCTTGATGACCCGGGCCCACGGGTCGCGCCGCAGGCTGTCGGCGACGTGCTGCCGGTACTGCTGGTGCGGGTCGCGGCCGGGCGCGTACACCGGGTTGGTCACCGCGGCGACCAGGTCCGCGACCCGCGGGCCGAACCCGGCGGCCAGCGCCGCGAGCGCGGCCTGCCTGCCGCCGTCGCCGGGCTGGCTGCCGTCGCCGGGCTGCTGCCCCCCGCCCCCGGACAGCTCGGCCGCGTGGTCCTCCACCGCGTCGTGCAGCAGCGCGGCGCTGATCACGTCGGCGTCGCGCACGCCGTAGTGCGACGGCGACATGATGCGGATCGCCACCCGGAGCAGGTGGTTGACGTACGGCTCGGCGTCCCTGCGGTCGGCGGCGTGCAGCCGGGAGGCCAGGTCCAGCGCCCGCTGCACCGTCCGCCGGTCCGCCTCGGACAGCGCCGCGGCCTCCGCGGCGAACCGCTCGCGCAGGCCAGCCTCGCCGTAGGTGGAGGTGATCGCGTGCAGCGGCATCGTGGCCAGCAGCCGGCGCCGGTCGCCGTCCATGGCGTTCACCCGGCCCGGGCGCCGGTGCGGGGCGTCGGCTCGGCCAGCAGCGGCAGCACGATGGCGAACCGCGTCCGGCCCGGCCTGCTGGTCACCGTGACGCAGCCTCCGTGCGCGGCCACGACGGCGTCCACGATCGCCAGGCCCAGGCCGGTGCTCTTGCCGGCGTCCGCGCCGTCGCCGTCGCGCGCCCGCGTGGTATCGGCGCGGGTGAACCGCTCGAACAGGTCGGGCAGCAGGTCGGCGGGGATGCCGGGGCCGTCGTCGGTGATGCTCAGCTCGGCCCGGGGCCCGGGAGGCGGCACCCCCCGCTGCACGACCGCGCCGCCGGAACCGGCCGCGGGCCCGTCGGCGACGGCAAGCGCCACCGTGACGGTGGTGCCTGCCGGGGTGTGCTTGCCGGCGTTGCTGAGGATGTTGGCGACCACCTGGTGCAGGCGGTGCTCGTCGCCGCGCACCAGCACCGGGTCGCCGGGGAGGTCGAGGCGCCAGCGGTGGTCGCCGCGGGCCGCCCGGGCGTCGCTGGTCGCGTCGATGGCGAGCCTGGACAGGTCGACCGGCTCGCGTTCCAGCGGCCGCCCGGCGTCAAGCCGCGCCAGCAGCAGCAGGTCGTCGACGAGGACGCTCATCCGCGCCGACTCCGACTGGATCCGCCGCAGCGCGTGCGTCACGTCCTCGGGCAGCGGGCCGCGGTGCCGCGCGGCGAACTCAGCGTAGCCGCGGATCGCGGACAGCGGCGTGCGCAGCTCATGACTCGCGTCGGCGGCGAACCTGCGCAGCCGGGCCTCGCTCGCCGCGCGGCGGCCCAGCGCCCGCTCGACGTGACCGAGCATGCGGTTGAAGGCCGATCCGACCTGGCCCACCTCGGTGCGCGGGTCGCTGTCCGGCACGCCGGCCGGCAGCGACACCTCGCCGGAGTCCAGCGGCAGTTCGGCGACCCGGGCGGCGGTCGCCGCGACCCGGCGCAGCGGCCGCAGCGACAGCCGCACCAGCGCGGTGCCGAGCACCCCGGCCAGCAGCAGCACGCAACCGAAGACGATCAGCTCGGCGACCGCCACCCGGCCGAGCGTGTGCTCGACGGTGGTCATCGGCAGCCCGGTGATCAGGACGTCGCCGTCGTGCCCCGCGGTCGCGGTCACCCGGTACTCCGCGTCGAGCGAGGTGAGGCTCACGCTGGCGGCGCTGCTCGGCCAGGGCGGCTGCTGGCCCGCCGCCGGGTGGTACACCGGCAGCGCCATGAGGGCCTTCTCGTCGGCCGCGGACAGGCGGCATGTCTGGTTGGTCATGCCGTCGACGACGCCGCAGTTGGTGATGACGCCGTCCTTGATCCGCGCGCCCAGCATCCCCTGCGGCTGGCCCTGGGCGCACCGGCTGCTGTTGGGCGGCGGCGGCTCGTCGGTCAGATGCGCGCCGGGCCGGCCCCAGCCGCCGGTCTGGCCGGCATAGGTGCCCTGGCCGTTGCCTTCGATGCAGCCGGCGTAGGTGCCGCTGGACCCGCGCAGCTGCGTGTCGAGCGCGGAGACCATCGAGCCCTGGACCGCCAGGTAGGTGACCACGCCGATGACGGCGAACGCGCCGAGCAGCAGCAGCAGCACGCCGGCGATCAGCCGCGCGCTGAGCGTGCGGCCCGCCAGCCACCTGGTCCGTGGGCGTTTGAGGCCGGGGCGCCCGCCGGACATCAGCCCGCTGGCTTGAGCACGTAGCCGACGCCGCGGACCGTGTGGATCAGCGGGACCCGGCCGGCGTCGATCTTCTTGCGCAGGTAGCTGATGTACAGCTCGACCACGTGCGCCTGCCCGCCGAAGTCGTAGTTCCACACCCGGTCCAGGATCTGCGCCTTGGACAGCACCCGCCGCGGGTTGCGCATCAGGAACCTGAGCAGCTCGAACTCGGTCGCGGTCAGGTCGATCAGCTCGCCGTCCCTGCGGACCTCGCGGGCGTCCTCGTCCATGGTCAGGTCGCCGACGGCGAGCAGGCCCTCGGTCCGCGCGCGGGTCAGCCTGGCCCGGCGCAGCAGGCCGCGCAACCGGGCCAGCACCTCCTCCAGGCTGAACGGCTTGGTCACGTAGTCGTCGCCGCCGGCGGTGATCCCCGCGACACGGTCCTCCACCGCGTCCCGGGCGGTCAGGAACAGCACGCACACGTGCGGCAGTTCGGCGCGGAGCCTGCGCATGACGTCGATGCCGTCGAGGTCGGGCAGCATGATGTCGAGCACCACCGCGTCCGGCCGGAAGTCGCGCGCGGTCCGCACCGCGTCGGCGCCGGTGCCCGCGGTGCGGACGTCCCAGCCCTCGTAGCGCAGCACGCTGCCGAGCAGTTCGGCGAGGCTGGGCTCGTCGTCGACGACGAGCACCCGGACCGGTGTGCCGTCCTCCCGCTGCACGTCGGCGTCGGGGCCGCCGGCGGTCTGCGCCGCGGCCGGGCCATGGCTGTCCACGGCACTCAGTATGCCCGGCGAGCTTCAGCCGCGGGTCAGGGCGTGCTCTGCATTCCCTCTGAATCCCGGGGGCCGAGCAGGCGGCCCAGCTTGGATTCCTCGCGGGACGGCCGCGCGCCCGCCGCGCGCAGCAGCGTGCCCGCCCGGCGCAGCGCGGCGGCGGCCGCGGCGCGCTGCGATCCCGCCTCCACCTCGATCTCCCGCCAGCGCAGCGGCTCGCCGCCCGGTTGGTCCAGCCTGGTGGCCGTGACCCGGTCGTCGGCGACCTCCGCGAGGACCGCGCCATCCAGGCCGGTCACGGTCACCACCTCTCGTTCGGTATCAAGGGTGGCGACCGGGCGCAGCGGCCGGCCCGCGGTGACCTCGGCAACCCGCGCGGCCAGCTCCGCCGGGACCTCCCCGCCGTCGCCCAGCGGCGCGCGCAGCTCCTGCCTGGTCCCGGCCCGCACCGGCAGCTTGAGGTGCCAGCCGGAGTCGGTGCCGCCGGTGCGCCTGCGCAGCGTGATCCGGTGCCGGTGCAGCGCCAGGTCGCCGGTGTCGTAGTAGGTGGCATGCAGGTGGTAGCGGCGCGGCTCGGTCGCGGCGGCGCCGGCGCCGAGGTCCGGCAGCACGAACCCCGCATCGGCTTCGTACTTGCTTTCAGTTTCCAGATGGCTGCTCGTCACAGGCCAAGGTTACGCGCGGTAAACGACGAACCTGGTGGCCGGCCGCTCGATGACAAGCTCGTCGCGGAGCGGGTAGGGCCGGTCCGGCGACGACCTGGGATACGCGTCGACGTGCAGCCCCGCCGGGCCCGGCCTTCCGGCCTCGTCCCAGGCGCGGACCTGGGCGGCGAGGTCGGCGGCCAGCCGGGCCGCGCCGCGGCCGAACCCCGCCGCGCCCAGCGTGACCGCCGCCCCGGCCGGGCCGTCCGGCCACTGCGGCCCGGGCCGGCACTCCGGCGCCTGCGCCCCGGCCGCGGACAGCACCGCGATCCCGTCGTCGTCGACGATCCCGAACGTGGTCCGCACGCCCTGGACGCGCAGCGGCGCCCCGGCCAGGGCCGGCGCGCGCCGCTGCTCGCCGGACAGCGCGCACCGGCGCGGCTCGCGGGCTGCCAGCCACAGGCCCAGGCTCCACATGAGCTGCGCGGGCCCGGCGGCGACCCCGGTGGGCTGCTCGGTGCCCGGCCCCGCCAGGGCGGCGGCGACCGCGGCGGGGTCGAGGTCGCGCGGGCCGGGCAGCAGCAGGAACACGCCGGGCTCCAGGGGCACGGCGCGTTCCGGCCCGGCCAGCGCGCCGCGCATCCGCATGAAGCCGCACGGCGCGACCGACCTGCTCGTCCAGTGCCTGCCGGTCCGCCCGAACGCGACGGACAGCTGGGGCCCGCCGAGGTCGAGCGGCACCACGATCCTGGCGCGTTCGGCCGCCTGGTCCAGCCAGGCCGGCGCGAGGTCGCCGACGCCGACGGTGGCGATCACCCGGTCGTAGGGGGCGTGCGCCGGGCAGCCGTCCGCGCCGTCGGCGGCCAGCACCAGCACGTCGGGGTACCCGGCGCAGGCCAGGTGGTCCCGGGCACGCCCGGCCAGGTCGGCGTCGATGTCGACGCTCACCACCAGCCCGGACGGCCCGACGATGTGCCGCATCAGCGCGGCGTTGTAACCGGTCCCCGCGCCGATCTCCAGCACCCGCTGCCCCGGGGCCAGCTCGAGCTGGTCCAGCATGATCGCCATGATGGCGGGCTGGGAGGAGGAGCTGACCGGCAGCCCGGAGGCGTCGCGCTTGGTCACGATGGCGTCGTCGCGGTACGCGGCCTCCGGCGGCACGCCGGGCAGGAACAGGTGCCGCGGCACGTCGTGCAGCGCGGCGGCCACCCGCCCGCTGCCGATGCCGTTGGCGGCGATGACCCGGGCGGCGAGCCGCTCCCGCAGCGCCGCCAGGCCGTCGGTCACGGCGGGGCGCTCCTGAGCAGGCGCAGCGCGGCGGCGACCAGCGCGGCGAGCGCGGCCAGCCCGGCGAGCACGAACAGGTTCCCGGCGAGAAGCTGCAGGCCGTGCCAGTGGAACTCGTGGTACCACGGCCGGTCGCCGGTGGCGAAGTAGGTCCCGGGCGCGTACCAGAATAGCCCGGCCGGGGTGAGCCCGGCGCCGCTGTCCCACAGCTGCGGCCAGGCGCCGAAGGCCAGCACCAGCCCGGCCGCGGCCGCCCACCACGCGGCGCGGGCGGCGCCGCCGGCCCTGGCGCCCAGGTCGGCCAGCAGCGCGATGCCCGGCGCCACCCAGACCCAGTGGTGGTCCCAGCTCAGCGGGTAGGCGAGCAGCCCGGTGAGCGCGCAGGCGAGCATGCCGGGCACCGGGTGCCCGGCGCGGTACAGCGCGGCGGCCGCCCCGAGGCCGAGGATGACGACCACCACGGCGGCGGCGAGCCAGGGCAGGTTAGCCGCGGCGACGCTGCCCGCCAGCCGGGTCAGCACCCCGCGCAGCGACTGGTTGCCCCGGGTGCCGAGGAACACGATCCGGTTCGCGTTGGCGAACAGCCCGTCGGCCCAGTAGGCGCGCGAGGCGGCCGGCAGCACCGCGTAGCCGAGCGCCACCGTCGCCGCGAACGCGGCCACGGCCACCGCGGCCTGCCGGTACCTACGGATCAGCAGCAGGTACGGGATGAAGATCAGCGGCGTCAGCTTGATCCCGGCCGCGACGCCGATCCCGGCGCCGTGCCACCAGCGCCGTGCGCTGGCCGCCTGCGCCGGCGGGCCGTCCCCGGCAAGCAGGTCCACGACGACCAGCAGCATCAGCAGCAGGTTGACCTGGCCGAGGACCAGCGTCTCCTGCACCGGCTCGGTGGCCAGCGCCAGGGCCGACACCCCGAGCGTGGCGGCTAGCCGCACCCGGTTACGGTAGCCGAGCGAACCAAAGGTTATCCAGACCGAAACGCCAAGCGCCGCCACGCTGGCCACGGTCATCGCCCAGCGCAGCAGCGTCCACGGCAGCAGCGTGCCGACGGCGAAGACCAGCGCGGCGAACGGCGGGTAGGTGAACTGGACGCCGTTGGCGCCGGTCCAGTCGTACAGCGGCGAGGCCAGCCGGGGGTCGTAGGCGGGCCGGACGTGCCGGACGATCAGCCCGCCGTCGCGGTA